>Ga0193751_1000235_pt1 | contig 48978 bp, 42 predicted proteins | sample L1c2metaG_FD_143050 | JGI IMG/M metagenome (GOLD analysis project Ga0193751, IMG submission 143050) | Soil microbial communities from a riparian zone of the East river system, Colorado, United States - L1c2 | ecosystem: Environmental > Terrestrial > Soil > Riparian zone | place: USA: East River...
TACCCTGACGCCCGCTCGACTCTGCTCGCTTTACGCGAACGCGGCTTGTCTCTGGGGCTGGTCTCGAATACATGGTGGGCCGCGTCCTGGCACAATGCCGATCTGGCCGAGCACGGACTCGAAGACCTCATCGACGTGGCGGTCTATACCTCGGACCTACCGCACTCGAAGCCGCACGCATCCGTCTTCAAGCATGTCACTGCACGACTTGCGGTCCCGCCGGAGCAGTGCGTCATGGTGGGTGACCGGCCGGTGGACGACATCAGCGGCGCGCTCAGGGCCGGCATGACCGCGGTCTTGAAGACCAACGGACACCCGCGTCCAATTCCGGACGGTGTGCATCCGAGCGCGACCATCGAAACGCTGTCTGAGCTGCCGGCGGTACTGGAGCGCCTGGCCTCCCACTGACGTGCATCCCTGATGCCTCACACTGATGCGTAGCAGGGGATACCGCACGCCGCGCCGGAGTTGTTTTGCGCCCGCCGGCTACTTGCGCCGCCGGCCTCTGCGGAGGTCTGCCGTGCCGGTCGCCTCCGGTGTCGGGACTTCGGGCCCCTCGCGAACGACATCGAGGTTGCGGCCCTCGTGATGGCGTACGTCGAAATGCGTCCCGTCTCCTTCGAGCCAAAAGCGGAGACCGATCACCGAGTGCCCAATCTGGACGTTGCTCAGCTCGATTTGCGGCAGCCACTCGGGAAGATGGGGCTGGACGTAGAGGACGCCGTTGGCGGCATCCGGCCGGAGTCCCAGCATCGTGCGGATGAGATGCAGCACGGAGCCGGCGGCCCATGCCTGCGGGATATTGGCCCCGAGATACTGCGAGGGGAAGGTGGCCGGCTTTCGGTCGACACCGGCAAACACCTCTGGAAGACGGTACGAATCAAAGAACGACGCGGCCGCGAAGATGCCCTCGGCAACCTTGTTGACCGCGTCGTGGAAGCCGTAGCGCTTGAATCCGCCGGCGATGATGCCGTTGTCGTGCGGCCACACCGAGCCGCGCTGATAGGAATAAGGATTGTAGGCAGGATTCTTGGACGACAGTGTTCGGATGCCCCAGCCGCACCACATGTCCGGTTGAAGGAGCCGCTCCATCACTCGCCTGGCGCGGCCGGGTGACGCGATCGTGGTCCAGAGGCAGTGGCCGGGGTTGGAGGAGACACTATCGATCTGCTGCTTGCCGGCGTCCAGCCCAAGGGCGTAAATGCCTTCGTCCTCCATCCAATACGCCTCCTCGAACTTTCGTTGGAGCGTTGTGGCCTCACGTCGGAGCCTCGACGCCTTTTGCTTGTCGCCGAGAACCTCGCAGATCTCCGCCATCCGAATCTTTGCGTCGTAGACGTAGCCCTGGAGCTCGCAGGTCCCCTTGGGCGAGATTGCCTGGCGACCGTCGCGGTAGACGATGCAATCGCCGGAGTCCTTCCAGCACATGTTCTCGTAGCCATCTTTGGAGAGGGTTTGCCACTCCTGGAGGCCGTCGCCATCGAGGTCGCCGTAATTATCGATCCAGGATAGGCAGCCCTCCGCAACGCCGATCAGCTCTTCCAGCAGCTGCCGATCACCCGTCCAGCGGTAATACTCGTGCATGATGATCAGATAGAGGATGGTCGCGTCCGCTGTGCCGTAGTAGGGGGTATACGGCAAGACATGAAAGTGCGCGAGCTCCCCCCGGCGCAGCTCGTGCAGAATCTTACCCGGTTGCGCGTCGCGCCAATCGTCCTGCTCCTTGGCTTGGTAGTTGGCCAGCTCGCGCAGGGCGCCGCGCGCAAAGGGGGCGTTCGTGCCCATGGACTGGTACGAGGCGATCAGGCTATCGCGCCCGAACAGGGCCACAAACCAGGGCACGCCCGCGGAGGGAACCCATACGTCCGAGCTGAGATCGTGCTCCGGAAGTCGGAGTGCGCCCAGATCCTCGATCGCCTGATCGTAGGCACTCTGCACCGCGCCGTTGCCGCACTGCAGTCCCGCACAGGCTGAGATCCACTGCTGCTGGAACTGTTCCAGGTCGGCTCCCGAGGCCATGGCCGGGGCCAACGGCGGCTCCACTCCAGAGTGGCGCCGGCTTCGCGTAGCGCGGCGGTCGCCGCTGAGAAGCAGCGCCTCGCAGTCTGCCTCCCAGGCGCTCATCGGCGGCAGATTGACATCGAACACAAGCCGGCCGTTGGCGTAAGCCGGGTCGCCATCTGACTTGCGTACGCGATAGATGGTGCGGCGATGAAAGTCGTCATTGTGATAGCTCGTGGTTAGCTCGCGGCGGCGAATGTCCCAGACCGTCGCGATATTGCGTCTGCGCGTCAGACGGTCGGATTTCACCTCGAAAAGATCGGCGAAGTCGGACCGCATGGCCAGTTCGAGCATGAAGTTTACCTGAACCTGCGAGTAGTTGACGATATGAAACTGTTCGACAAGTGACGAATCGAGCGATCGCTGGAGCGTGAGCGCGACCGTATTCTCCTCGATCGAAGAGCGCCCGTCCGGCGTCAGCACCTTTGGATTCGTCAGATTGAGCAGCGCCGCGTAGTACGTGACCGCCGCGGAGGCAACGCGCGTCCAGGACTTATCGTTGATGTAGAGCTGGTAGGTGCTAAGGAAACGCGTGTCGTCGGCGAACAGGCCCTGGGACTTGGTTTGATCGATCTCACCGCTCTGATCCGTGATCATGAACGTGCTGCCGCGGTTGATGGTGATGACGGGCGGGCCGACCTTGATCTCGACGCTCATACGAGTGGGTCTCGCTCCTGTCTGGTGTTCTGGGGTGACGATACAGCATGGGCGTTCTTCCGGCCCGCTCGGGCGATGATGTGCGGTTACGCTGGATTCCAGACAAGGCGGGCTTTGAGAGACCGGGGAGGAACTGCCAATGAGGCTTCAGAATCGCGTTGCACTGGTCACGGGCGCCGGCAGCGGGATCGGGTTTGCGATCGCGAAGGCATTCGCTGACGAGGGCGCGGATGTCGCCATAAATTACCTCGGCTACGAGGATGAGGCCAGGACGCTGGCGCAGGCGATCAAGGCGAAGGGGCAAAAGGCGATCGCGGTTCGGGCCGACGTGTCGCAGTCCGCGGACGTTCAGCAAATGGTCCAGACGGTCGTGCAGCAGCTTGGCCGGCTGGACATCTTGGTGAATAACGCCGGTATCGAGCACGATACCGCCTTCCTGGACTTGCCGGAGGAGCAGTGGGACAAGGTCCTGGGTGTCAATCTGAAGGGTTGTTTCCTCTGCAGTCAGGCGGCTGCCCGCGAGATGGTCAAGCAGAAGCGCGGGCGCATCATTAATATGTCCTCGATTCACGAGGATGTCGTGTTCATCTGCCACGCGGACTATGCCGCGTCCAAGGGCGGGATGCGGATGTTCACACGCACGATCGCGCAGGAGCTTGCTCCCTACAACATCACCGTCAACGACATCTGCCCTGGCGCCATCGAGACGCCAATCAACAAAACGACGCTCGAGAGCGGGGGCCTCGTTCAGGAACTGCTGGAGGAGATCCCTCTTAACCGGCTCGGCCAAACGGCGGACGTGGCGGCGATGGCAGTATTTCTGGCGTCCGACGACGCGTCGTACGTAACCGGTGCCTCGTTCCGGGTCGACGGTGGTATGTCGATCAAGGGTGGGTCGCTGTAACGAGCCGTGAGCCGTCAGCCATCAGCCGTGAGCAGCCGGCACGAAGGCCGGATTAGGGACGGGTTCCGGCTGGCACCCCCTCTGCGGCGAGGCGCTCGATATCGGCGATGCTGTAGTCACCGGGCTTCTCACCCGCCATCGCAATGCGATTCGCGAGGCGGCGCACAGTGGCGTTGAGTGGCGTGGGAACGCCGAGCAACTTGCCGAGCAAGACGATTTCGCCGTTGAGGTAGTCGGTTTCGACCGTGTCACGGCCGCGAGCGATGCTTTGCCAGGTCGAGCCCTCGCCCCACGGCTGCCCCTCGATACGGTGGCGCTGGTTGTGGGGTGCGACCTCGGTCTCCAACTCCGCCTCAGCGGGAATAGTGATTCTGGCGGCGGCATAACAGGCAAGCGCCTCGTCCCGGAGTCGCGCTGTCAGGCGACGTTGGGGCTCGCTGCCAATCGTGTCCTCCGTGATCGCCGGGATGGCGGTCCCGAGGTTGCCGAGCATCTTCGCGTACTTGAATCGCATGATGTCGGGCCGCGGTCGGCTGACGAAATGCGACGTGCTGAGGTCCGCGGTGACCGCGGTGATGAGGTCGTCGACACCCTTAGGATAGCAGCCGGCGTCGAGCACGCCGGATACGGGGACTGTGTTGCCGATGACGGTGCCCGCCTCGAGGAAGGTGGCCCAGAGATAGACCACCATGCCGTAGACGCGGGCGAAGCGGCGCGCGGCGATCCGCTCGTTCTCCACGCCGTTTTGGCAGCAAATGATCGGGAGGTCAGCACCACCGCCCGCCTCGAGGTCGTGGAGCGCCTGCTCGGTGTCCTGTGTCTTCATGGTCAGGATCACCACATCGTCAGAGCGGAAGTCGATTTCGCGCGGGAACTCGACTGCCGGGATTTGGAAGCGAAATTCGCCGTCCGCGACGATCATTCGGAGTCCGTCGCGGCGGATCGCCTCCAGGTGCGCACCGCGGGCGATGAGCACGGCCTCGCGGCCTGCCTGTGCCAGCCGGCCGCCGATGACACCGCCAACGGCGCCGGCTCCGTAGATGATGTAGCGCATTGAAGCCTCCTCATGTGCGGCGGGGGATTTTGCGGCGGGGATTGCCGTTTCTCAGGATAGACAATGCATAGGCAGAATGCGGCCGGCAGGCCCGGCCCTTTGGCTGTAGACGCTACGCTAGAGCGTGTACACGCGATCGGAAGAGCGGGAGAGTGCGGCAGCCTATCAAGAGTGGCTGGGTGGGCGCGGTCCCGGCTCGGCCTTCATGCGTTTCCTGCTGGGGCCTGCGGGCGCCTTCCTCATCAATACTTCGCTGTTTTTGCTCCCCCGCCGTCTCCAGATTAGCGGGCGTCAGCGCGTGCTCGATATCGGCTGTGGCCGAGCCGCCGCGCTTCGCTTCCTGACAGGGCGGCTGAAGTTCGATTCCCCGCCCGTTGGTGTTGACATCGCACCCGCCATATTGGAGTGTGCAGCGAAGGATCTGCGCGCCGGCCGGGCGGTTGAGCTGGTAACGGCCGCCGCGACGCGACTCCCCTTTGCCGACGAGAGCTTCGATCTCATTCTCTCCTCCTATCTCGTCAAGCACCTCGGCGATGATGCGATGCAGCGCTTTCTGGCCGAGTGCTGGCGCGTCCTCCGGCCCGAGGGCATGCTGGTCGTCTGGGAGTTCGCTCCAACGCGATCGGTGTTGCTCAATCGCTTCCACAACTGGATTCTCACCCCGCGCGTAAAGACCTGCCGTCTGCGCGGATACGGAGATTTCGTCGACATCGCAATCGAGTCGCGATTCGCGGATATGGAGATCTTCCCGATACGCCCGATCCTGTTTCCGCCGATCCCCCGCACGGGGTTCTTGCTCCGCAAGGGCCGTCAGGCGCCTGGCTCCGCGGAAACGATCTAAACGTCACGATGTCGACTGAGTCGGCTTTGACTGGCTAGACGGTTCCCGCGAAGGCTGGACGCGGATTGGGGGCGTGCGTTGCGGGGTAGACCCAGATACGCCGCGCGACATCGCGCCCCAGCGCGACGGGCCTGCCGTCGACCTCGAGCATGAGCGGGCTGGTCTCGTCGGGACCGCTATCACGCACCGTAATAGCAATCCCCGGCTGTAGCCCCTTCTCGCTGAGATAGCGAAGCAGGGTCGATTCGTCTTCCACCACCTCGGAGGTGCAGAGCAGCTCGACCGGGGCTCCGACCGCAACGCTGCTCAACCGCTCAGCGTGATGGTCGCGCAGGTATTCACGCGTGTTGAGACCGCTGCCAGGGATTGGGTTGCCGTGGGGGCAGGTTGTTGGATTGCCGAGGACTGAGACGACGCGTTCCTCGATGGCCGGCGTCATCGCGCGCTGCAGCGCATGCGCCTCCTCGTGAGCGGTAATCCAGTCCATGCCGAGGATCTCCGCCAGAAATCGCTCCGCGAGCCTGTGGCGGCGAAGACCACTTTCCGCCGCTACGAGGCCGTCGTCCGTTAGTACCGGGCCGGTCGCGCGATCCATAGTGATGTAGCTTTCGCGCTGGAGGCGGTGGAGCATCTCGGTAACCGTAGCCGGAGCGACGTGAAATTTCTCGGCGAGCCGTGCGCCGACGACCGCATCGCCCTCGGCTGCGATGTTGTAAATCGTCTCGAGATAATCGACTGCCGTTGGACTAAGCATCGCCGTTCCCCGTATGGCCAGAGCCTGAACCAGTATCAAGTGTACGCCAAAGTACGAACATTCGAAACTCTTGCAATGCATGTTAGGATCGCCTAACATCGACTGCACTGGGGAGCGAATGGGCTGTCAACAGTTAGCGAACAGTATGCGCGGCCCCATATGGTGTGGGCGGCGTCTCCGCTCGCCGTAAGGGATGCACTGTGTACGAGTTGTCCGGTGAGCGTCGACGCTTCCGCCTTTCATACCCTCCAATGCTCGCTCATTCCCTCGCTATTCCCCTTCTCCTGGCCGTCTCCTCTTTCGTCTTCCTCTTCATTGCCCCCTCGCAGCCGGCACTGGCAGACGCCCCTGGCAGCGATGTTGCCGCCGGCAACGCGATCGTTCAGCGGGCACTGACAGCGGCGCAGAGCGGCAATCTGACTCTTGCCAAGCAGCAATACCAGGCTTATAACGCCTACTGGCCAAGCATCGAGGACGGCGTTCGGGCTGCGTCGAGCGATGACTACCGCGCGATCGAAGCGCGGATGCGGGACGTTGACGCTGCGTTCGTCCCTAACCCGCCCAATGCGGAGCAGGTCGCCAATGCGCTCGCGTCGCTCGATCAGGCGCAGAGGACGTTTATCACGGCACAGGGCGGCACCCAGGCCGCTGCGCCGTCGTCCGCGCCGGCTACGGGCGGCGCTCCCGCAATTGCTGGCGCGCCCGCGGTTGGCGGCGCGCAACCGAGCGGGAGCACGCAAACAACGCCGAGCACCGCGACGGTCTCGACACTCATTCAGCAGTTAGGTCTGGCGCGGGCCGCCGCCGATAAGGGCGATTATCCCGGCGCTGCCGAGCAGGTGAAGGCGTTCCAGAACACTTGGCCGGATGTCGAGGGCCAGATTAAGACGAGATCTGCCACGGCCTACTCGCAAACCGAGGATGATATGGGTCTTGCGATGGGCCTGCTCAACGAGCGCTCTCCCGAGTCCAAGGTTGTTCTGAGCCGGATGTACACGCGGCTCCAGCCGTTCGGCGCGCACGCACAGTACGGCGTCTTTGACGCCGCCATCATCCTGCTTCGCGAGGGGCTGGAAGCGCTTCTGGTACTGGTGGCGTTGCTGGCAGTCCTCAGCCGATCTGGGAATTCTGACCGCCGTGGTTGGATCTGGGGTGGAGCGGCCGCGGGGTTGCTCCTGAGCCTGGCCCTGGGGGTCGCGCTGAACATCGCCCTGCGGGGCGTCATGAACCCGGGGAATCGCGAGCTGATCGAGGGTGTCACCGGCCTGGTCGCGGCAACGATGCTTCTCTACGTCAGTTACTGGCTGCACAGCAACACGAGCATGAGCGGGTGGCAGCGCCAAATCCACCGGCGCACGGCTCAGGCGCTCACCACCGGCAGCCTCGTCGGGCTGGCCACGCTGTCGTTCCTGGCCGTCTTTCGCGAGGGAGCAGAGTCGGTGTTGTTCTTCCTCGGTATGGCGGCGGATATCTCAACGAGTGACCTGCTGTTGGGGCTGGCAATCGGCGCCGCGGGCCTGGTTGTGCTGGGCACGCTGATCATGGTCATCGGGGTTCGGATTCCGATGCGGCCGTTCTTCGCCGTGGCTGGGCTGCTGGTCTTCTATCTGTGCTTCAAGTTCCTTGGCACGGGGCTGCACGCGTTGCAGATAGCAGGAGTTTTGCCGGCGAGCAGCGCCACCTATCTCCCTGCTTCCGACTGGTTCGGCCTCTCGCCGACCTGGCAGACGACGATTCCGCAGCTTCTCCTATTGATCCTGGCCGCGAGCGTTGTGCTCGAGGGCTGGGTCAAGCAGCGGCGGCTCCCATCAAGCTCGGGCGCGGCCGGCGTGGCAGCCGAGTAGGACTTGGTGGAGGATCTCGAGCGACGGCCACAGCGCGTGCTGGTGATCATGGCGCATCCCGACGACCCGGAGTTCACCGCGGGTGGGACGATAGCCGCCTGGGCGCGCGGCGGCGCCTGGCTTGGGTACGTGATCTGCACGGGCGGCGACAAGGGCAGCGACGATCCGTCGATCCCGGCCGCGGAGCTCATTCGAACTCGTGAGGAGGAGCAGCGCCGGGCCGGGCGGCGGCTGGGCGTCGAGGCATTCGAGTTCCTGGGTCACGAGGATGGCGCGCTCAGTCCGACTCTGGAGCTGAGACGCCAGATCTCGGCGGCAATCCGGCGGCACAAACCCGATACCGTTATCTGCTTCGACCCAACCTCCCGCTACGGTGAGTCGAGCATCCAGCATTCCGATCACTACCTCAGTGGCGAGGCCACGCTCGCGGCTGTCTATCCATCGGCGCGCGACGCGCGGATGTTCCCCGAGCTGCTGCGCGAAGGCTTGGAGCCGCACAAAGTACAGCAGGTCCTTATGGTCGGATCGAGCAGTCCGAGGCGATGGATCGACGTGAGCGGGACGATCGAGGATAAGATCGCCGCGATGCTCGAACATCGAAGCCAGGTCAAGGATCGCGACGGGATCGCGTCCCGTTTCCGCGCGATGGCGCAGGTCGCGGGTGCGGCCGCCAAGCCGGACCCGCTCGAGCTGGCGGAAGCGTTTGGCTTCGTGTCGCTGCAACGCTGACTCGGCCGTAACGGGGTGCTGACAGTTGGATCCAAGGCTTTCACGGTTTGACAGGCTCACCGTGGGCGTGAGTCTAAGACCGCTCGTCCTGAGTTTGTCGAAGGACACACTGCTGAGCGTTTCACCCTGCTAGGTGGCGAGCGTGCACGATATCTTTGGCTGGCTGATAGACGAGCAATGGCTGGCGCTGCTGCGGATCGGCGTGGGTTTGTGGTGGCTGGAGAGTGTCCGCCACAAGGACCTCAAGAGCTTCGCGCGCGGCGGCTCGATGGGCTGGGTGGAATCGCTGACCGCGGATCACCCAATACCAGCGTTTGCGGCGTTGGTTCGCGGAACCGCTCTGCGTGGCGCCCGCAGTCGCCTGTTCACCTCGTGGCTCATCCTGGCGGGCGAATTCTCCGTCGGCGTGAGCCTCACGCTCGGCCTGCTGCTTCCGGCGGGCGCCATCGTCGGGCTGTTCCTGAATCTCAACTACTTCCTGCTGGCAGGCCTTCGCGATCAGGGCGAGCAGGGGCAAAATCTCATGATGATCCTGAGCGAGGTCGTGATTCTGGCGACGCTCGGCGGCAGGACATGGGCGCTGGACGGTCTGCTGTTTCGGTAGGGGTCATGCCTGCACGGTCTCACGCACTGCCGCCATCCAAGCCGAATGGTCGCCGACCATAAACCCGACCTCATCGCGGTCCCTGAGTTGGAGTATGAGGTGTTCGCGACCGGACCGATACGCGCTCAGGAAGACTTTATCCTCCCGGACGCCGGCGACTTGATCGAGCGACACGTCGATCCTTCCTCCGGTGAACTTCTGAAACAGCAGACGCCGGTTGGTGAGCAGGATGACACCGTTCCCGCTGACCTGAGAGTGGCCAAACGTCGCGCCACGATAGAGCGCAGACTCGGGACCGCCCTCTCTGCCAATGATGAGTGAGACACTCGAAGCATCGAAATTAGTGACTGGGCGGAGAAAGAGATGCCAGCATGAGGCTGCCCGGCAGCCATAACTTCGTCGCCCAGGGAGACCCTCTGACGCCGTGACCTTCTTTTCAACCAGAGCGTGAGCGGGATCCAGATCAGTGCCTGGACAGCGGCAACTGCCAGAGGATTGCCAAGATGAGAAGCACGACCCGAAGCGAAGTCATTTGGGACTCTCCCCATCCCTCGTGCATGCCGAAGTTACTATTAACTGTTTGGCCGATGCAACAGGAATCGCCGACAGTGCAAGACCCGTTGTTCCTCGCATCGAAGGACGCCGATATCGGTATCAAGCAGTAATACGGCGAGGACCCAGCAAGGGTTCGACATGAAAATGCTGCGCATGGCCACCGTCGTGGGCTCGCTGGCGATTGTGGCCGGAATGCCTGGCCTGCCGGCGAGCGCCGCTTCGCCCTCGGGACTCCCCGGGGCCGGAGTGGGGGCCGAAGCCGTCAGAGTATCCGGCACGTCGGCGCCGTCGAGCGAAGACTCCCTCGCGGCGTCGCTGTTATTGACTGCGGCGGATTTCCCTGCCGGCTGGCAGGGGTTGCCGAGCAGCCCAGGGCAGACAAGCGTGCTCCAACTCTGCTCGGTGGACGTGCCGGGAAGAACCGGCTTGGGGCGGGGAACAACCTTTTCGCCAGATGCTGGCGCGCGTGCCGCGGCCGAAACGGTAAGCGTATTCGACAATCAGTCCGACGCAGCTCAATCGGTATCTCTGCTGCAGGGAGTGCTCGATTGTACGGTGAGCGCCCTGGAGGGTTCGATAGTATCCGGCGCACGCGTCACGGAGGCGTCGTACGAGGGCGAATCACTCCCGGGCTTCGGCGATCGCACACGCGCGTACCGATTGCATCTCGCGATGCAGAGCGAACAATTAACTTCGACGCTCGATGAGTACATAGACTTCGTCTACGTCATCGACGGTAGGGTCGGGTTCAGTATCCAGGCCAGCGGCCTATCTGTCCCGTTTGATACAGCGCTCTTGTTGTCGATCGTCACGCAGGCCGGCTTGAAGGTCCAAAATATGTGCGTTCATACGCGGCAGGTGCCGATCGGCGGTACGTCTCCGGGCGGGACGGACTGGAGAATCTCCACTGTCTGGCCAGCGACGCGCGCGATGTAGACGGTTGCAGTGCCCTGATGGTCAGCCCTGTTCATCTGGATGGCACCGCCTGGGAAGTCTGCGCCGGCCGGCGCGGCGAACGTCTCGAGGGCGGCGATCAGCCTCTGCGTGTCCGACCTGCTGGTGAAGTGCGTGGCGAGCATCGTTTGCCGTAGCGCCGATATCGTCGCGTAGGTTTGATAGCCGAGCGCGCCCGAGACGGCTCTCGTCGGACCGCCGAGTAGTGCGGCCAGTTGCGGTTGCTCGGTGACCTGCTCGGCGAAGGCGGTGGCATACGCGCGGTCATCCGCGCTCATGTCTGCGGGCAGGTTGGAGACATGCACGGTGGAAAAGAGGAAGCCGTCAACGCTGTCCGGGTATGTGCCGCCGAACTGCTCCTTGCCTCCGGAGAAGACCACAGGCAGATGGCTCGCGTTGCCCGACTGCCGGAGCGCGAGGTCCACCGCCGTCAGATCGGCGCCGTTCTCGGCGTTGATGATACCGTCGATCGTTCCGTCTATGGGGATTCTGGCAACATAGGGCGCCGGATCCTGTTCACCGAGCGGAATGGCGATCTCGAGCGGCGGCGACGCTCCGGACGCTGCCAGGGCTGTTTCATAGGTGCGCGCCTGCGCCTGTCCAAACGCGTAATCGGGATAGAGTATAGCCCAGCGATTTCCGTAAACGTTCGTGACGTACCTGGCGAGCGGTGCGATCAGCTGGGGTGCGGCCGGCAGAATGCGGAAGGTGTACTTGCTGCAGCGGCCGGCGGTGAGCGCAACAGCGGGGCAGCCGGAGGCGGTCAGATAGACGACCTCCAGGCTCGCGGCAGCCTGTTCGAGCGCGAGACACTCGGCGCTGAGGACGCCGCCGATGAGAACGGCAGCGTGATCCTGCTCGACGAGCTGTCGCGCGAGCCTCGTAGCGAGGGCTTGGTCGCCGTGCGTATCCGCGTAGGCGGCCTGGAGGGGGTGTCCGACGATACCGCCGGCGGCGTTGGCCTGCACGATCGCGAGGTCGACGTTGAGGTGGATCTCGGCCGCATCGACGGCGCCCTGTCCGGTGAGACCGGCGAGGACGCCGATTGTGATCGGCGCGCCCGCGGACGCTGACGGGCCGTCAGGCGGCGGCCGCGTGCCGGTTGTGCAGCCCGCGACCGTGGCGGCAAGCACGATTAGGAGAAAGCACTTCACTTCGCCAGCCAGAGCTTGGCGTAGGTCTCCGTGCCCGTCCCCTGCCCGGCGGAATACTGATAGTTCTGGACGCGTGGGTTCAGGAACAGCCACGCATTGGTTCCCAGTGTCGGGATGACGTACACCTTGTCGGCGATGTAGCGCTCGATGTCCTGGACGATCTTCAGGCGGTCATCCTCCTTCACCGCGACGCGCTCCTTGTCCAGCATCGCGTCCAGGGCGGGGTCGCTCAGATGGTCGCCATTCGATGTGCTCTTGGAGCTGAAGTTGTCGAACAGAGCGGCGTCCGCATCGGTAATGGCGCCGACGCCGGCGAGGATGAGGATGTCCTTGTCAAAGTAACCCTGCCGGCTGCCGTGGCCACCGCCGATGTACTGCGTGTTGTAGTCCTGGGTGATCAGGCTGCTCCTTATGCCGCCCTGGTTGAGCATGCCGTTGAGCGTCTCGGCCAGCTTGTTGTAGGCGGCGGTGCTGAATGGGCCGTTGGTTACGTAGGCGAGCTTGATTGCGAGATTCGAGTAGCCGGCGGCGTCTAGAAGTTTCTTCGCCTCGGAAGGGTTGTACTGGTACCACTGCTGCGTGTCCTTGGGCAGGTCGCCGATGAGCATCGCCCACTTGCCCATGTAGAGCGGTACGAAGGCGACGCCGACGCCCTGGCCGTTCAACAGCGCCTTGTTGAGGGCGTCGCGGTCGATCAGCATCGATACCGCCCGCCGCACGCGGATGTCGTAGAACGGGCCGGTTGGGTCGCCCTCCTGGGGGTAGATCGGCGAGGGCGTCGCATTTGGGGTTTGGAAGCTCTGCGCCTTCGGGTTCTGCTGCCGAATCGCGTCGAGATCGACGATAGGCGCGCTCAGGACGTCCAGGTTGCCGGCGGCGAACTGCGCCTCCTGGGTATGGGTGTCGGGAATAATGGCGATGCGGACGCCGTCGACGTGGGGCTCGGGCTTGCTGAACCAGTCGGGATTCTTCTTGTAGTTATAGGCGACGTCGGGCTGGACGCTGTCCAGCATGAACGGCCCGCTTCCGATGATGGTCTTGGCGGGGTCGTAGCCGCCGGCAAGGACCTCCCGCGGGAAGATCCATGACGTTACGGGCGACGCCAGCGCCTTGGCAAATGGGGCGTAGGCGTAGTTCAGCTTGAATACGACGGTGCTCTTATCCGGCGTCCCGATCTGAGCGGGGTCGATGAAGCTGAGCGCGCCGCGGTTTGGGCTGGCCGTGGCCGGGTCAACGGCGCGGCTGAAAGTGGCTTTGATGTCCTCGGCCTCGACGGGGTGGCCGTTGACCGGTGCGATATTGAAGAACTTGGCATCGGGGCGAAGCTTCACGGTCCAGGTGACGGCGTCGGGGGACTCGACGGTCAGCGCGAGATCGGGCTCCAAGTCGTGGTCGACGCCGGCCTTGGGATCGGATCCAGTCTTGAACTTGAGCAGGCGGCTCTGGACCGGTGCGATGACCGTATGATCGTTGGACGCCTTATGAGCGTCCAGGAGACCATTCAATGTAAACGCGATGGCGAGCGTTCCGCCCGGCTGCGGCGCGCCGGTGGAGGCTTGGGTCACCGAGCTCCCAGTCGAGGTCGCGCCGCCCGATCTCCTGCCCTGGCCGGAACACGCCAGCACCGAACTTCCGGTAAGCGCCGTTCCAATGCTGGCAGCGGACACAAGAAGCCGCCGGCGGCTCACCCGATCCCCGCTCGGCCTGGCCCAGTAGTTCGGCGACGGATCAGACATGGCAGGTTCCGATGGCCGGAATCTTGTCCGCGGGTATTGTTGTGAGGATGCTCTCGTTTTGGCCGTCGATCTTATAGACATACGTGGTCATGGCGCCCTGGTGGTCCGCCTTGTCCATGACCACGTCCCCGCCCGGAAAATCGGGACCGAGCGGCGCCTTGAGATTCTCGAGGGCCGTTATCAGCTTCTCTGTGTCGGGTCTGCCGGTGAACTTCGATGCGAGCATTGCCTGCTTGAGCGCCGTGATCGCGGTATATGCGATATAGCCCTGCGCGCCCGGCACGGCCTTTGCGCCGCCGATGACGTTGGTGGCGTCGGGCTCCTTGGGCAGAATGCCATGGAACGCCTGCTCGAAGGCGGCGGAAAATTTGTTGCCTTCGGGCAGATTCGCCAGGTACGGCGATTGACCGATGGAGCCGTTGATCCCATCTGGGTACACGCCGGAGTAGCCTTCCTTTGTCCCGGCGCCGATGACCGCGAGCTTCTTGCTGACGCCGAACTGCCCCAGCGCACCGACGACGCGTGCTTGATCGCCTGCGCCGAGGCCGGCGATGATCACCCCGTCGACGGACCCGTCGGTGGGGATCTTGGTGATGTACGGGGCGAGGTTTGGCTCGTTCTGCGGCATGGGGATCTCGGGCGCGATCGATCCGCCCAGCGGTGTCATCAAGGCCTTGTAGGCCGCCAATTGCGATTGGCCGTATGCGTAGTCGTTGTAGGGCATCGCCCAGCGCTTCCCGTAGGTCTTAACGGCGTAATCGGCGAGCGATCCAACGGTCTGCTTGCCAACGGGCTCGATTCGGAAGGTGTATTTGTTGCAGGTCTTACTGGTCAGGTCTTCGGCTGCGCAGCCGGAAGAGGCCATGTACACAACCTGGAGCTTGGGCACCAGCTGTTCGACAGCCAAACACTCGGAGCTGAGGACGGCGCCGACAAGGATGTCCACCCGGTCCTGCTGCACGAGCTTGGTGGCCTCCTGAATGGCCTCCGCCGGATCGCTTTTTGGATCGACGAACGTTACCTCGAGCGGGTGACCGTTGATTCCGCCAGCGGCATTGATCTGGTCCACCGCGAGGTCCGTGCCGAGGCGAATGCTCGATCCGACCGGCGCGCTGGTGCCGTTGAGATCGGCCATAACGCCGAGCTTGATAGGGCTGCCGCTCGGAGCCTTTGCACCTGAGCTGCTCGAGGCCGGCTTGTTAGCTCCACCGCCGCAGGCGGCCAGAAGGGCGCAGGCGGACACGAGCGCGGCGAGTTTCCATAGACGGCGCGATTCCCGAAAAGTCTCGGAAGTAGACATGGAAACCTCCTGTTCAACTTAACGTTCCGAGAGGACCACCTTGAGCAGGCCGGTGGGAGGCAGCCCGGCGGCGGACTGCGCCTCTTCCCCAGCTAGTAGCGACAATCTCGCCGCCTCGGCGGTGTTCTTGAGCAGCATTGCGACGGTGCAGGGTCCAACGCCGCCGGGCACCGGCGTAATCAGCGACGCCTTCTGGTAGACCTCGTCGAACTCCGCATCGCCGACGATCCGCTTACCGACCCGATTGATGCCAACGTCGATGACGATCGCCCCCTTCTTGACCATGTTGCCGCGCAGGCAGAAGTCGGGCCTCTTGCCGACCGCGACAATGATGATGTCGGCGGTCCGGCAGATGCGCTCGATCCCGCGGGTGTGCTCGTGGCAGACGGTGACGGTTGCGTTGCCGAAGCGCTGCTCTTGAACGAGCATGGCGGCGAGAGGCTCGCCGACAACAATGCTGCGGTTGACGATCACGACGTGCTTGCCGAGAGTGCTGATGTTGTAGTGCTTGAAGAGCTCGATGATGCCCCCGGGGGTGCAGGGCAGAAAGCGCGGGCGGCCCTGAACGAGGCGTCCGATGTTGGTTGCCTGGATGGCATCGACGTCCTTGGCAGGGTCGATCGCATCCAGAACCGCAAAGCGGTCGATGTGATCCGGCAGCGGGAGCTGAACCAGGATACCGTGAATGGAGCCGTCGGCGTTCCATCCGTGAATCACGTCCAGCACTTCCTCGGTCCGCGCGGTGCGGGGCAGATCGGCTCGGATGCTGAGGATGCCGACCGCGGCACAGCCCTGCTGCTTGCGGCGCACATAGATGCGGCTGCCGGAGTCCTCGCCGACCAGGCACACGGCGAGGCAGGGGCGCACGCCGCCGGCGCTTAGGGCGGCGACTTCGGTGCCGACCTGCTGGCGAATATGGCTGGCGACCAGCGAGCCCTTGATCAGCTCGGCCATCAGGTGACCCAGACCTTTTCGTACCACTCCGCGAGCTCGTTGTAGGTGTCGCCCTGTGCAGGGAAGTCGTGAACGTTGAGCTGGGTCGCGTTCAGGACGTAGTTCGAGGGTGTGGCACCGTACGGGCAGTTATCCATCATGTAGAGCACGATGTCCTGAACGGACTTCTTGCGTTCTGTGGCGTCCAGCATCGCTCTCTGCTTGGCGAACATCTGATCCAGCTTCGGGTCGCTCATTTTGCCATAGTTGCGGCCGCCGCCCGTCTGGTAGCTGGTGCTGAAGAAGACATCCGGATCCGTGCCGCCCGAGCTATGGCCGGCGACGAAGTAGTCGAACTGGCCGCTGGATCGGATTCCGTTCCATGCGGCGAGCTCGTAGGACTTGATGTCCGGGTTCACCACGCCCTGGCCATCACGTTTGTACTGCGACTGCATCAGGGGCGTCAGCGCCTGTTGGTTATCGGGACCGCCGTTTCCGGCGAGGAGAAACTTGAGCGGGTTATCTTTCGTGAAGCCCGCGGCGGCCAGCAGCGACAACGCCTCCTTGATGGCGTCGTCTTTTGGAGCCTCCCACTCAAGGTGTTGGCGGTACTGATCCTCGCTGAAGTCCCAGACATCCGACGTCGTGGCATCGAAAACGCTGCTATAACGCCCGCGGCCCTGCCAGACATCGACCCAAGCGCTTTTGAGCTCTTCATGGTCCATCAACAGTCGCATGGCGCGATTGACGCGAGGGTCATCGAAGGGTTTCCGCTTCGTGTTGGGCATGGCGATGCTGATCGAGCCCGTGGAGCCGAACCACTCCAGGGTGTATTTGTCTTTCTGCTCTTGTTCGAACTTCTTGCCGGCCTGTCCGGGGACTGCCTTGTGCGCAAGCTGGCCGGCGAGGAAGGCGGCCCATTCGGACTGTGAGTCTTGGAACGCCCGAAGGTCGACTCGGTCGAGGTATGGCAGCCCCTGCTTGAAGTAGGCCGGGTTGCGGACCACCTGCGAGCCGATATTCAGCTCGTGGCTCTGCAGGACGAAGGGTCCGGTCCCGACAGCGGTGTCCGCCGTGGCAAACTTGCCGGCTTTCTCGACGACCTCCGGCGCAAGGATCTTCATGCCAGGGAGCGCCAGGTTGCCTATCTGCGTGACGTCAACCTGCTTGAGGCTCAGCCTCAGCGTATGATCGTCCGTCGCCTCCATCTTGTCGACGCTGCTCAGATAGGCCTTGCTGACAAAGCGAGGGTCGTCGGATTGGATGCGATTATAGCTGTAGATGATATCGCTCGCCCTAAGCGGACGGCCGTTGGCGGGTGGCTTGTCATGCCACCTCGCGTTCGGGTCAAGTGAGAACACGAGCTCGGTGGGAGAAGGCGTCTCCCACTTGGCAGCCAGGTTCGGGACGACCTTCAGTGTTTTGAAGTCCATCATCAGCAGCATCGAGTAGAAGAGGCCCATGATATGGGTATCGGTCGGCTGCAATATGTGCGGGTCGAATCCGCGCTCGAAGTTGAAGCTGAGCGTGATGGCACCGCCGCGCTTGGGCGCGGTACCGGCCTTGCCGGCCCGGCCCGCGGAGGTGGGTCCGCTGCTGGTGCGGCCGCAGGCCAGCGAGGATGCGCCGGCGAGGGCGACGCCTCCGCTGACGCCGGCCAAGAGCCGGCGGCGGGTGAGACTATTGGATGCCACCTGCATGTCTTTCGCCTCCGGATCCCTCTCGATTATCGTCGCCTGTCATGCTGGCGAGCCCCAAACTTCCGTGGCGGTCTCGACGATCGCGTCGATCTTGCGCCACTGCTCCTCCTCGCTGACCAGCCCTCCGAATCCGCACTGCGGGCTTAGGGCCAGCTGCTCCAACGGCAGATAGCGGCCGGCCTCCTCGATGCGACGCTTCAACTCGTCCGGCGTCTCAACATGCGAGACCTTGGTGGAGACCAAGCCCAGCACAGCGATCTTTCCTTTGGGGACGAACCGCAACGGCTCGAAGCTGCCAGCCCGTTCCGAGTCGTACTCCAGCAGCAGCCGGTTGTGATTGAGGCCGCCAAAAAGAGCCTCGGCGATCGCGTCGTAGTGGCCCTCGCGATGCCAGCCAGGGCCGTTGCCACGACAGACGTGGATGCCGAATGCTACGCCCGGGAAGCCGGCGATGATCGCGTTTTCGGCCCGAATCGAGCGCGCCAGATTTTCGGCTGGATCCTCTCCGCGAGCCCGCATCCGCTCGAGAGACGGAGGATCGACATAGGCGGTGAAGCCCGGCGCATCGATCTGGATGTACCGGCAGCCCGCCGCCACCACCTCTGCGATCATCTGGCGCTCAATCGCGACGACGTCCTCGAGGAAGGCGTCCATGTCCGGGTAAATCTGCTGGGACGATTCCCACTCGAACCGCTGCGAGATCCGGTCAGGCCCGATCAGCGTCAACTTTACTGGGACGGTCGCGACAGAGCTGCTGTGGCGATACTCCTCGAGGATCGCGTTGCGAATGAGCTTAAGCCGCTCATTCACGGGCCGGCGATTGAGGATCGCCGGCCCCGGCGCGCTTACACCCGTCTCGATCCGGCCTGGCTGCCACGTAGCCGGTCGCGCACCAGTGCCTGAGTAGATATACGGCGCGGCATCGAAGCCAGTGACCGCGCCGCCAAAACTCTCTTGGAAATTATGCCGGCGATACTCACCGTCGGTGACGACCGGAAGGCCGTGTGCCTCTTCCCGTGCAATCAGCTCCCTGACCGCGTCGTCGACAACGTGTTGAAAGGCATTATCGCTCAACGCTCCCCTGTCACGTCTCGCCCGGGCATCGAGCAGCGCCTCCGGGCGACGCATGCCGCCGATCAGATCGACCCGAAGCGTACCGCTCGCAACAACTTCGTTCATATCAGGTCGACCAGGCGGCGGATGCCGTCGATCCAGCCAAAGCTGAACAGGTGAGCGCCCGCGACGCCGGGAATGTCGCGAACAGCGCGCAGCGCCTCCGCTGCCACCTGGACGCCCTCCTCCTCAGGATCTTCGGCGTTTTCGAGTCGAGCGATGACCGCATCCGGTACATCGACGCCGGGGACATGATCGTTGAGATAGCGAGCGGTGCGCGGTCGCCGCACGGGGGCGATACCGGCCAGAATACGCGCGCGTTTGTGCAGACCGGCTGCACGAACGAGCTCCATCCAACTAGCGAATGCCTCGACGTCGAAGATGATCTGCGTCTGTGCGAATTCAGCTCCGGCATCCAGTTTGGCGTTGAAGCGGCCGATCGATTTCTCGCCGTCGGCCGGATTCTCCACGCAGCCGACCAACAGTGATGGGGGCCGGTCGATGGCATCGCCGGACATGAAATGTCCCTGAGTGAGGCCGCGGACCGCTGCCATGAGCTCGACACTGGTGATGTCAAAGACGGCCTTGGCGTCTGGATGATTGCCAGTGCCCGGAGGGTCGCCGGTCATGCAGACGATGCCCGCGGCGCCCACAGCGGCGGCTCCAAGAGCCTCTGATTGGAGCGTGATGCGGTTGCGGTCTCTGCAAGTCAGCTGGACGAGCGGTGTCAGCCCCGTGCGGGCGACGATCGCAGCAACGGCCACCGGACTCATCCGCACGATTGCGGCCGCGTTGTCGGTGCAGTTGACGGCGTCCACGTAGGCCCCGAGTGCGCGGGCCTGGCGCTCGACGCTGGCCGGCGACGCGTTGCGCGGTGATTCGAGCTCTGCGGTTAGGACAAACCTACCCGAGCGCATCACCTCGCCCAGACGCTCTGCAGGCGTCACGACTGCGCGGTCGGTGGACATATCAACTCCTTTTGGGCTGATGACTTGGTCGATGGCGGGCAGGTGGCAAATCGGCAGCCTCGCGCCGTCCGGTGATTGCATCACGGGCGAGCACAGCGCCTGCCGTCATAGCTTCCAGCTTGGCGCGCGCAATCGCGGCCGGCAAATGGCGCAGTCCGCAGTCTGGGTTGACGGTGATCCGGTCCGGCGGTAAGACGCGCAGCGCGCGCATAACGCGGGAGCAGACCAGGTCGGCCGTCTCGACGTCGTTGCTCTTGACGTCGATGACGCCAAGCCCGAGCAGAAACGGTGTCTCGTAGCGGGAGAACAGGTCGAGGTCGTCGTAGCCTTTGCGGGCAAACTCGAGCACAACCTGATGAACGTGCGCGTCGAGAACGGCGGGGAAGAGGAAGTCGTAGTGCCCCTCCCAGAGAGGGCGGGCGTAGCGATTGCCGTAGCAGATGTGCACGGCCCAGCGGACATCGACGCCCTCTGTGACGGTATTTATTGCCCGAATGGCTAGCTCCACCTGGGACGGATAGCCGGCGAGAAACGGCTCGTCAATCTGGATGAGCCGCGCGCCCGCGGCAGCCAGCGCCCGCGCCTCCCGATTCAGCACCCAGGCGAGAGCCAGCACCAAGTCTGCCTCCTCGCTGTAGGCCTCATTGTGCAAGCGCTTGGCGAGCGAGAACGGGCCGGTGAACGAGAACTTGATCGGGTGGTCAGTGTACTCGGAGGTGAAGCGGTAGTCGTCGACGAGACCGAGCCCGCGGCCATCCTCTGGAATCGGCTGTCGGACGTAGGCGTCGAGGTAGTCGTAGTAGTAGGTTTTGGCGGAATATGGGATCTCGATGCCAGGGACCCGCGCAAGGAAGTAGTCGACGTCGTTGTCGCGGCGCAACTCGCCGTCCGAAACGATGTCAACTCCTGCCCGCTCCTGATCCTTGAGCGCCGCTTTGATCGCAACCTCGTGGATCTCCTGCAGGTAGGTGCCGCTCATCCGGTGTTGGTAGTAGTCCGTCTTGAGACGCTCCAGCCACTCGGGGACCGAGTAGGAGCCGACTACCGAGGTGGGCAGGAGGCGCATATGCTCGACAGACAGCGCCGCGGCTCCGGGGGCGGCCTCGGCCGCTCGCGCCTTCTCGCCTGTCGACGGCTTCACTGTTTGCTGGCGTCGCGGCACGTTCGTCACTCCAGCGGATGGGTGGTAAGCGTCAATACGTTCGAATCCTGACGGTGGCCGAAGGGCTCGAAGGTGATGTCATACCCGTGGCGCCGGCCCAGCGCCACGAGCAACGGCCCGTTAACCCAGTTAACCACTGAACCGTCATACTTACCCGGACCTCGAAAGGCTGTTTGGTACTGCTGCAGATCGGTCAGGAACAGATCGTGGCAGGTGATCCAGCCATGGGGATGAAGAAGCGCGAGCGTGTCAACAAAGCTCGTGGCAGCGCCGTTGCTCACGTGGGCGCGCAGGTCGCCGTTGGACTCGACAAGCGGGCGCAGGATCTCACCACTGACGCCGGGTACAACCTGATAGGTGTCGAGGCCTTCGATGGGTATGTAGCGCTCGTCCAGGCGGAGGTCGCTCCAGGCGTCGCGCCAGAACTCGACGGCCGCGAGGGTGGTGGGAAAGGTATCAGAGGCAGCTTCGGAAAGCAGCTCAGGCCCGAGACGCAGCAGGCGGGCTATCTGCTCGGGCAGATCCTCGGGTCGCAGATTGTGCTTCGCCGCGATGCGATCGGCGGCTTCCAACGGCAGAAATGCCCGGACCTGCACATGGTAGAGGTGGCCACCGAGCCGTGCGATCTCGTCCGTCGGGAGGTTATCGTAGACGTTCGAGATATAAACCAGCGAGACTTTGTAGCGCAGAAATCCGAGCGTCTGTGTGGGTTGGACGGCGTCCAGGACGAGACTGCTAATCCGGTCGGAGTGGTCGAGCAGCGCGGCCCGGGCGCGATCGAGCACGTGCGGCGAATAGTCTGCCATCAGGTAGTTAAGCCTGCGGTAGTAATCACGCCCGCGGTCGCGGTCAAGCCGGGCGAACTCATCGAGCCAGACCCGCGCTTGGTTCCCGTTGCCCACACCCAGCTCCAGTACGTACAACTCGTCCGACAGCGCCCGCCGCGCCGCGAGCTCATCCCAGACCTCGAACAGCCGCTCGATGAGCTCGCGTGCACTTGACGCGTTGCGGGCGTCGCTCTCACCGCCGGGAAGCGCCTGCTCGTACTCGCGTCCGCTGGCCCGCTCCCAGAGGCCGAGTGCTCGCCAATAGAGCGCATTGAAGGACCAAATGATACTCGCGCGCCCCGGCCCCCATGGCTCGAGATAGACCCTACAGGCGTTGCGCCGCTCCTCAGGCATGGTCAGCGCAGTGAGGATCCGCTGCTTGAGGTCAGCGGACGTGGCTCGCCTCAGATCGATCGCCAGCTCGTGAGCGTGGCGGTCACCGCCGCCGTTCGCTGTAATGTCGCGGCTGGCCTGCGCGGCGTCGTAGGCCGAGGGCTCGATGCGGCGCAGCATCACGGGCTCGCGGAAGCTCCCTTTGTATTGGACCCAATCGCAGGTCACCCGCAGCCGGCTCAGGTCAGCAGCGCTGTCTCGGGCGGCATCGAGGACGGCCGCGACCACCGGCGTGAGGTCCATAGCTCGTGGACCTCGTAACCGGTCGGGCGCCCGCAGCTCGATCAGCATGTATCCTCACCCCAACCCGATACGGTTATTCCAGCAATGCTTCTCTACAATTGCACTCTTACAATTGCACTGAGGCAGGAACAATTGCACTGGGGCGGGCCACAAACTTCGCGGCAGGGTGGTTGTGCCGCCCCCACAACGGCGCGCGGTCAAAAACTGTGAAGTGCGCTAGTGACAAGTCTGAGAGACGCGGAGACAATGGGCGGGAGCGGGTTCAGGTGGTTGGATTGCCACAAATAGAGCCTGAACCGGCCCCGGCCGCTGCCCAGGGGCACGAAGGAGATACATCGAGCGTGAGCACATCATTCCAGACCAACCAGAAGTCGCTCTATACCAGCGAGTGCGTCACCGAGGGTCACCCCGACAAAGTCTGCGATCAGATTTCCGACGGCGTCGTCGACTGGTGCCTGACCCAGAATCCGGAGGGCAGGGTCGCGTGCGAGGCAGCGATCAAGAGCGACGATGCCCGCGACTGGGTCGCGGTCTTTGGGGAGTGCACGCCGCTGCCCCCAGAGCAGGAGGTCGTCAAGATCGTTCGCGATACGCTGCGGCATATTGGCTACACTGATCGCTCCTATGGAACCTGCTGTGACACAGCAGAGGTCGACGTGATCCTCTCAGGGCAGTCCGGCGATATCGCGCAAGGCGTCAACCGAGCGCTCGAAGCGCGCGAGGGAACGACCCACGACGAGCTCGAGACGGGTGCGGGCGACCAGGGGATGATGTTTGGCTTTGCCTGCGACGAAACGCCGGAGTTCATGCCGACGACCATCGCGCTCGCCCACCGTCTGACGCGGCGGCTCGCCGAGGCACGCAAGAGCGGTATCTTGCCCTGGCTGCGACCGGACGGCAAGAGTCAGGTGACGGTTGAGTACCGGCTCGGCGAGCCGGTGCGCGTCGACACGGTCGTCATCTCGACGCAACACGCGCCAGAGGTGGAGCAGGATGAGATCGCGCGGGCGGTCGCCGAGTACGTTATTCGTGCCGTGATTGAGCCGAACCTGCTTGACGAGAAGACGCGGTTCCTCGTCAATCCGACTGGGCGATTCGTGATCGGCGGTCCGTACGGCGATTCGGGTCTGACGGGACGCAAGATTATCGTCGATACCTACGGAGGTATGGCCCGCCATGGTGGCGGGGCATTCAGCGGCAAGGACCCCACCAAGGTCGACCGATCGGCCGCGTACGCCGCGCGCTGGGTGGCCAAGAACGTGGTCGCCGCCGGGCTCGCGCGCCGTTGCGAGGTGCAGCTCGCCTATGCGATCGGGGTGGCGAAACCGATCAGCATCGGCGTCGAGACTTTTGGAACCTCCAATATCGAGCACGAGCGAATTGAGAAGGCGATCGAGGACTCCTTCGACCTGCGACCAGCTGCGATTATCCGTGAGCTCGACCTTCGACGGCCGATCTTCCAGCAGACGGCCGCCTACGGACACTTCGGTCGGACAGACATCGATCTGACCTGGGAGCGTGTCGATCGCGCGGTGCTGCTGCGCGCCAACGCCGGGTTAAAGGGCGCACCCAGCCCGGCCGGCGAGCGGGCAGGCGTCTAGGAACGGTACTGGTCCCGCGATGAGCGAGGATCTCCTGCACCGACTTCAGTCGCACGTCCTTGTCTGTGATGGTGCGACCGGCACGATGCTCTACGGGGCTGGACTGCCGCTCGACCGCCTGCCGACCGAGGCAAATCTCTCCGATCCCGAGTTAGTAGGTTCCATCCACAGCGCGTATCTCGCCGCGGCCGTGGACATACTGCAGACGAATACGTTCGGCGCCAGCCGTCGCCGCCTCGCGCGTTATGGCGCGGAGGAACGAGTGGCCGAGATTAATGCTGCCGGCGTTCGCATAGCACGTGAAGTTCGGCAGCGTTCGCCGGCCGACGCGCTGATTGCCGGTTCGGTTGGGCCGGCGACGCCGCCGGGGTTCCGCGGCCGGCTCTCACGTGACGAAGCCCGAAGCGACCTGGATGAGCAGATCAGGGCGCTAATCAGTGCTGGAGTGGACCTGCTGCTGTTGGAGACGTTTGGCGACCTGGAAGAAATGGTCGATGCGGTTCAGGTTACGCAGTCTCAGAGCAGTCTGCCCATTGTTGCGCAAATGACGTTTGTCGACGACAACCGGACGATCTCTGGTGACGCACCCGAAGCAGTCGCGAGTGCGCTCGAGGAGTTGGGAGTAAGTGTCATCGGCGCGAACTGCACACTGGGACCTCAGGGCCTGCTCGAAGTGATACGCGAGCTTGCGCGCCATACGTCGCTGCCTCTGTCGGCCCAGCCCAATGCCGGTATGCCCACTGTTGTTGACGGACGGCTGCGCTACACCTCCGACGGCGAGTACTTCGCCCGCTACGCGCAGCGCTTTGTGGAGTTGGGCAGCGGCATGGTCGGCGGCTGCTGTGGAACAACGCCCGAGCATATTCAGGCAGTCGCGCGGGCAGTCGCGTCGCTTCCTCCGCCGCGACGTCGGGTTCGGCGCGCGGTGGGGCAGTCGCCGGCAGCGCAGTCACCAGCGGCTCCGAGCGAGGACTTTGGTCTTCCCAAGAAGCTTGCAACGGGTGAGTTCCCAATTATCTGCGAGATGCAGCCGATCTATGGGGGCGACGCCGAGCGAGCGGTGCGTGAGGCGAGCATTCTCACGGAGGCTGGTGTGGAGGCAATCCTCATCGGCCCGTCTACGAGTCCGCGCGCACAAATGAGCCCGGAGACGCTCGCGCTCCTGTTGCATCAACGCCTGCAGGTGGAGACCGTGCTGAGCGCGACGACGTGGGACAAGAGCGCGATGGCGCTGCAGGCGGACCTGCTCGGGGCGTACGCATTCGGCATCCGGAACATCGTCTGCCGCACAGGTGCGCCCCCGCCACGCGGCGACTACCCCCATCCAGCAATCTGGGGTGTCGACACCGTCGGCCTCATCGATATCCTCCACGCCCTGAACCTCGGGCGAGACGCGCACGGGATCCCCATCGGGAAGCCAACATCCTTCTTCGTCGGGGCCCGTATTAATCCGACGAGTGAGGAGCCTGAGCAGGAGATTGCCTCGGCCCACCGCAAGATCGCGGCGGGCGCCGAGTTTCTAGTCACGCAGCCGATCTACGACCTGGAGGCGCTGTTTGCGATGCTGGATGCGCTCGGCGGCGCAAAGCCGCCGGTGATCCTTTCTGTTCTGCCCCTGCGCGATTTTAGGCATGCGGAGTACTTACAGCACGAGGTTCCCGGCATGGCGCTGCCGGAGGAGATCGTGAAGCGGATGTGGGAGGCGGGGGAGCACGGGCTGGAGGCGGGCATCGAGATCGCCCAAGAGGTCATTGAGGCGGCGCGGCGCCGCGTGAACGGACTCGTCATCATGTCCGCCTCCGGCTCTGTCGTCGAGATGCTCCAACTTATCGAAAAGCTGCCCTCGCGAGGAGCGTGATGGTGGCGCGACGCCCCGATCGCCTTCGTAGTGCTCCCCCGGGGAGTATTCCTCCCGCGAGTGTCCCGGGCGAAAAACGTGAATCGCCGGCCGAGCGCGCCCGCGGGCCGCAGCCTGTAACCAGGCGGCGAGGAGCGGCGCCCAGCCGCGGCGGCGAGGAGAGCTCCGAGCATCGGCGTCTGGCTGCGCTGGAGGCTGAGAGCCGCTCGCTCGCCGCCCAGAACGCATTGCTGAAACAGCTGGTGACCGTCTACGACCAGATGACCGGGATGGTGCTCCAGGGCGCCGATATCGGCTCGGTGACGCGGCTGCTCTCGCAACTCATTCTGCGGCCGGTGCGCGTCTTGGACGCGCTCCTTCAGCCGCTCGCGTTTGCGAGCCCGGAGACGGACACCCCCGATCCGGTCGTCGAGGCGGCCGAGCGTCTTCGATGGGCGCCGGACGAGCCGCAGCTCGCGACCATACTCGAGAATCTGGCGGAGGGCCGCCGGCCTGTGCGCATCCCGCCCCTCCCCGGTTGGGGACTCGACGCCGGCTTGATCGTGGCGCCGATCGTCGCGGGTGACGACATCCTCGGCTATCTCACGATCTTCGAACTGCCCGAGACGGCTGAGAGCACCAATCTCGACCTGCTGGTCGTCCAGCACGCCGCAACTGTCTACGCGTTGACGTTGACGAGGGAGCGGCTGAGCGCTGACGTGGCGAACAGATTGCGAGAGGACTTGCTTGAAGGGGTGCTGCTCGGCCAACTCTCGGACCCTGCGGAGACGGAGCACCGCGCGGTGCTGCTCGGGTACGATTCGCGGCGCGTCTACCGCGTCCTGCTGGTGCGGCCGGAGCCGGAGAGCCGCCGCGCAGCCAGCGGCTCGACCGATCTGGCGCGGCGGCGTCGTGTACTCGAGACGACGGTGGAGTACGTCGGCCGAATGGCGCGCGATGCGATCGCGGTAACGCGCTCTGAGGAGGTCGTCATTCTGGTCCCCGAGCCGCGGGACGAGTACCCGACACGCGCGACGGCAGCGGTCGGTCTCGGCGGGGCGATTGTCGAGCGGATGCGACATCCCTTCCCGTCTGTGGGCCTGACGATGGCGATCAGCGGTCCGTGCACGGACGTGTCGGAGCTGCCTTCGGCCTACGCGCAGGCGCGGCGCACTCTCGCGGCGGCGCGGCAGTTCGGGCGGGAGGGGCAAATCACGACGTTTGAGGAGCTGGGGATCTACCGGCTGCTGTTCCAAGTGCCGAATGCTTCGGAGTTGCACGGGTTTGTGAATCAGGTACTTGGGACGCTGGTCTCCTACGACCGCCGCCACGAGTCGGACCTTGTGCGTACGCTCGCAGCCTATCTGCGGCACCACGGGAGGCTGCAAAGCGCGGCCCGGGACCTGGTTGTGCACGTCAATACGGTCAGCTACCGATTGCAGCGGATTCGCGAGATAGCTGGGCTCGATCTCGACAACTCGGAGGATCGTCTGACGGCGCAGGTCGCTCTCAAAATTCTGGAGGGCATGGAGCAGGGATGATGGCAGAAGCGTATCGCGCCGATCAGGTTGGCAGCCTGCTGCGCCCGTCGGAAGTGCTGCAGGCGCGCACGGCAGTCGCCGAGGGCCGAATGACCGAAGAGCAGCTTCGAACGGTCGAGGACGCGGCCATCTTGGCGGCGTTCGAGCTGCAGAAACAGGTCGGGCTGGACATCTACAGCGATGGCGAGTACCGACGCGGAAGCTGGGCGGGGGATTTTGCGGACTCGGTTGAGGGCTACGTGCCTGGGCCCCCGCCGCTCGTGATGCAGTGGCGCGGAACAGACAGGCCGCCCCCGGCCCCGCAGACTCGCGGGGGCCTGGTTATCGGCGAGAAGCTGCGTCAGCGGCACCGGCTGACCGGTGTCGAGACGTCCTTTCTCAAGGCTCACGCACCGGGACCGTACAAGGTGACGTTGCCCGCGGCATCGTACATGGTGGCACGGGGTTACAAACCCGGGATCACCGATAGGGTTTATCCAACGCGTAACGACCTGCTCGAGGATGTCGTTGCGATCATCAAGGCTGAGATCAGGGCCCTGGTGGCCGCCGGCGTCTCGTACGTCCAACTGGATAATCCACATTACCCGGATTACGTGGACGACGAGAAGTGCGAGCAGTGGCGGGCATCTGGAATTGACCCCGTCCAGGCGCTCCGCGAGGACATCGCAGCGGACAACGCCTGTCTTGCTGGCTTCGATCGCGCCGGCGTGACCCTGGCGATGCATCTCTGTCGCGGCAACGGCCGCAGCGCCTGGCATACGTCGGGCGGCTACGACCGGATAGCCGAGCAGGTGTTCGGTGGAATCGAAGTCGATCGCTGGCTGCTGGAGTACGACACCGATCGCTCCGGCGGCTTTGAGCCGCTGCGCTTCATGCCTCGGGATAGACAGGTGGTTCTTGGCCTCATCACGACGAAGGAGGGTTCACTCGAGTCGGAGACTGAGGTCCTGCGACGGATTGACGAGGCTTCGAAGTACATCTCTGCCGAGAATCTGGCGCTGAGCCCGCAATGCGGCTTCGCGTCCGTGGCGGAGGGCAATCTGTTGTCGTGGGACGATCAGCGACGCAAGCTGGAGCTGGTGGTAGCCGCGGCCCGTAAGGCCTGGGGACAAATGATAGGGACACGGCACCGCCGTGAAAAGGGGTAGGGGCACGGCATGCCGTGCCCCTACGACCGGTGCGGTGCTGAGGGAGGCGATGAGATGAACGGGGATTACGAGAACTACTGGGCGCGTGCGATGCGACGCCATTCTCGCCGGGCCGTACTTCGAGGCGTCGCCCTTGCCGGCGCTGGACTCGCCGGCGCCGCGGCGCTCGCGTGCAAGGGTGGGACTTCCACGACCAGCACGAGTCAGCCGCAACAGGCGAAGAGCCAGCAGGCCGTCAATCAGATTATCGGCCGCACGGGCGCCGATCCGAAGAATGAGTCGCCGGTCTCCGGCGGCGCGATGAGCTGGTACATCAACAGCAATCCGCCGACCTTCGATCCGCATTCCAGCGTCTCGGCTCTCACGTTTCAGGTCGAGGCCGGGATGCTGAACCGGATGTTCCGAATACGCAACTACTGGGACGTTGCGACCTCAAATAACAAAGAGATCATCCCCGATCTCGCGCAGTCGATTGAGTCGCCGGACGCGAGCACCTTCACCATCAAGCTGCGCTCGGACGTGAAGTTCCACAACATCGCACCTGTCAACGGGCACGCGCTGGAGGCCGAGGACGTCAAGACGACCTTCACGCATGCCCTGGCCCCGACCAGCGCCAACCGTGGCTCGCTGGCAATGATCGATCCGGTCCAGATCCAAACGCCGGACAAACAGACGGTGGTCTTCAAGCTCAAATTCCCCTATGCGCCGTTCCAGCTGCACATGGCGAACCCGCTTTACTCCTGGATCCTCCCGCGAGAGGCGGCGGCAGGCGGCTACGACCTGGCGAAGAAGGTGATAGGGACGGGTCCGTTCACCTTCGACGGCTACACGCCGGACGTGGGGGTGAATCTGAAGAAGAACCCCGATTACTTCGTCAAGGGGAGGCCGTATCTCGACGCGATCAAGATCGCGATCATCCCTGACCCGGCGCAACGGATGGCGCAGTTCACCAGCGCGCATCTCGACTACCTGTCGGTCCCCACGCTGGACGACTATCCGACGATGGCTCAGCAGAATCCGAAGGCGGAGACGGTGCGCAACTGGGACCCAGGCGACGGCATCGTCTACTTTCAACTGCGCGACCCGAAGTCGCCCTTCCAGGACATCCGCCTACGCCAGGCAGTCTCGCTCGCTATTGACCGCGAGGCCTACGGCAAGGCGCTGCTCGCCGACAAATGGATCCAGGGCTTTTATATCCCGCAAAGCTGGGGGAAATGGGCGCTCCGCGTGGACGAGCTGCCGCCGGAGACGGCGCAATGGTACAAGCCCGACCTCGCGAAGGCGAAGCAGCTGATGGAAGCGGCGGGCGGCCAGAACCTGACGATCAAGTTCCTGCATCCGGATGGCAACCCGCGCGATCCATGGTTCCGCAAGGCCGGCGAGACGGTTTTCAGCATGCTCAGCCAGCTCCCCTGGAAGATCTCGTTCGTGCCGATCGACTACGTCAAGGATTGGACCGCCGGCGGCAAGGGCGTCGCCTTCGGCAACTTCCCGTCCGACCAGATCGTCTGGTGGGGCCTCTCTGGGCGATCTGAGGTGGACGAGTGGCTGTTCGGATACTGGGATTCCCAGAGCACGAATGCGATCTCGGGCCTCAACGACCCTGCCTACGACGCGTTTGTGGACAAGACCCGCACGATCGTAAACGAGGACGATCGCGTCAGGGCGACGCTGGACGCGGAGAAGTACCTGGCGTCCAAAGTCTACGGGGTCGCGGGCAATCCGAACGGGCTGGTCTATATGATGCTGCAGCCGCGCGTGCGGAACTACACGCTCGGCGACTACGCGACGATCACGTGGAGCGACATCTGGCTTAACGGGTAAGCAGCCAGGTTGCCGCTCGGATGCCGACAGTCTTGAGCGCAATCGCATCGAAGCGATCGTTGCGGAGCACGTAGAGGAACTGCTCAATGCCTGGAAGCGCGTTCACTCTTGACAGGCCGCCGAGCGCGACCGCCATCAGATTCAAGGGCCCGATGGTGTACTTCCGGCTCGCGGACGGCAGGGAGATCGGCATGCCGCTGAAATGGTCTGAGCGACTGGCCAATGCGACCCCTGCGCAGCGCGCGCGCTGGCGTCTCATCGGTGGTGGAATCGGCGTGCACTGGATCGACATCGACGAAGATATCTCGATTCCAATGCGGCTTGGCCAAGACTGCCTTTGATGCGACCCCGAGTCACGTGACCCGCGTCCGCCGCTGAAATCGCAGTGGCAGGCGCTCGGCGGGAAAGCCGGGGCCGGGCTCCGCGCGGATGTCCCGGGCAGCGATCGGCTCGCCGCACTCACCGCAGACCAATTCGGGCGTCGTCAGCTGCCCGCAATCACGGTGGCGCAGGAGCACCGGCGCTCCCCGGCCGCCGTCGAGCCAGCGATCGCCCCAGCGGACCATGGCCGCCAGGACGGGAAAGAAGTCTCGCCCCTTGTCGGTGAGCAGATACTCGAAGCGGGCCGGCCGGTCCTGGTACTTGCGGCGCTCGAGGATACCCGCCTCAACCAGGCGGCGAAGCCTGCGCGTCAAAATGTTTCGGCCGATTCCCAGGGTCTCCTGAAAGTCATCGAAGCGGCGGATGCCGAAGAAGGCCTCTCGCAGGACGAGGGGCGACCACCAGTCTCCGAGCAGCTCGACAGTCCGCGCGATCGAACAAGGCCAGGCAGCGAACGATGTCCTCTTCATGTGCTCAGTCTAGTCAGTTGCATGAGTGAACTCAATGGCCTAATGTAAGTTGCATAAGAGAACTTCCTGTCGGAGGGTGACAATGCTCGCGCAACTGGAGCAGATCCTGCGAGGAGAGACGCCTCCTCCGCCGATCGCTCAGCTCCTGGCAATCCGTCTCATTAGCGTCGAGCCAGGTGAGGCGACGTTTGAGATGAACGTGGACGGGCGCTATGCCAACCCGATGGGGACGCTGCATGGTGGCATCCTCTGCGATCTGGCCGACATCGCGATGGGCTCGTCGTTCGCAAGCATGCTCGCCCCGGGCGAGTCGTTTACGACGCTGGAGCTGAAGATCAACTTTCTCAAGGCAGTGCGAACAGGAAGGCTCCGTGCCACGGGTCGGGTTATAAAGGCGGGACGGACGATCGGGCTGATCGAATGCGACGTGCTGGACGAGCGTGAGGACCTGGTCGCGCGGGCGTCATCAACGTGCATGCGGCTCCGAAGCGGCGAGGCGGCGGGCCGGTAGTCGGGACGGCGGTGATGCGACGCATCGAGTATAAGTATCTGGTCGCGGGCGTCTACGCGGTTGCGCTGTTCATGGACCTCTTGGATACCACGATCGTCAACGTTGCGCTGCCCACGCTCAGCAGCACATTTCGTGCCGGGACGACGACGATCGAGTGGGTGATCACCGGTTATCTGCTGAGTCTCGCCGTCTTTATCCCAGTCAGCGGCTGGGCGGGCGACCGGTTTGGAACAAAGCGGGTCTTTCTGCTGGCAATGGCGCTGTTCACGGCCGGCTCGGTTCTCTGCAGCGTCGCTGGAGGGATAGGAAGTCTAATCTTCTTTCGCATCCTGCAAGGGATCGGCGGTGGCATGCTAACGCCGGTGGGCGCGGCAATGGTCTATCGTGCGTTCCGGCCTGAAGAACGCGCCAGGGCATCGTCGATTATCGCGGTGCCGGCGGTCGTCGGCTCAGCGACCGGTCCGCTGGTCGGCGGCTACCTCCTCCAGGCGTACTCATGGCGAGCGATCTTCTGGATCAATCTGCCGATTGGCCTGCTCGCAGCTGCGATCGCGATCGTAGCGCTGCGTGAGCAGCGAGAGGCGAAGCCGGGGCGTTTCGATCCGGCCGGCTTCCTGCTTGGTGCTGTGGGACTTTCCAGTGTTCTGTACGCTCTGGCTCGGGCGGGAAGTCACGGATTTGGGGACGCAGGCGCGGCCGCGTTTGGCATCTTGGGGGTTATGGCGCTGGCTGGCTTCGTTGCGACGGAGCTACGTGTGCGCGAGCCCATGATTGACTTGGCGCTGTTTCGCGATTCGCTGTTTCGTTCCGGCACTGCCGTGCAGTTCCTGGGATTCGGCGCGCAGTTTGGAGCCTTGTTTCTGTTGCCGCTTCTGCTCCAGGCCGAGCGGGGCCTGTCGCCGTTGCAATCCGGACTCACAACCTTCCCGCAGGCTATCGGGGTCATGACCATGGCGCCGGTGGCAGGGCGGCTCTATCGCCATGTTGGGCCACGCCGCTTGGGGATCTTCGGCCTGGGTCTGGCCGGTCTGGCGATGCTTGCCTTCATCTGGGTCGATCTGCAGACGAACGAATGGTGGATCCGAGGGCTGATGCTGCTGCGCGGCTGGGGCTTCGCTCTGTCGTTGACCGCCATGCAGACAGCGACGTTTGCGACAGTTGCCCGCCCGTCCATGGGCAGAGGCAGTGCGATCTACGGCGTTACCCGGCAGGTCAGCACCAGCCTGACTGTGGCCGTCCTTGCGACGGTGCTGAGTGCCAGTATGCTGAGCCACGGTGCCTTGCTCGGCGATCCCCGCACACGGCTCGCGGCGGTGCCGGCGTTTCACGACGCCTTTGTGGTGGCGGCGGTCATCGCGCTCGCGGCAACGGCGCTGGTTCTGTTCGTGGACGATAATCTGGCAGCTGGGACGATGCGGGCAAGCGCCCACGGCGAGGGGGCAAACGAGCCGCGGGAGGTGGCAGCGGTCGGCTGACTGATCGCCCGATCTCGTCTTAGGCGCTGGACTGCTCTAATTTGTGGCGGATGGTCGTGGTGCATCGGCCTCATTGGGCTGGGCCGCGGCTGCCAGACCGGCGGCATCGAATCTCAGAAGGTCCGCGATGCGCTCGATCTTGAGATCGGGCGGCTGGTTGGCGCTCATGGCCTTGCGATCGTTCGCGTACTGGCCTTGGCGTGGGAGCACGGTTGTCACTCGCGCGCCCCATTCCTTCTTAAAGGCGTCGAGCAGCCGCGGCTTGTCGTCCACAAAGACGTAGTGCGCGGCGGGATAGCGACGCTCGATGTCTTCGAGCTCGATCTCCTTGTGGATGTAAATCAGTGCGTGGCCGCCAACCGCCTGCCATAGGCCCGAGCGTTCGAGCTTGCGCGGCTGAAAGACGACGTCCCCGTCAGTGAGTATCACGGTCCGGCCATGGGTTCTCAAATGGGCGATTACGTCGAGTGCACGCGGGTAGAGGCGCTTGGCGAAAGGGTAATCTACCAGCCATGAGGAGACTTTGACGACGTTCACGTCGTGCGGGTGCTGAATCCGATATCGCTGGAGGGCGCCCAGGTAATCGCGGTAGCCAAGCTCATCCCATAATTCGGCGAGAATCGCCACGTAGCGGTCGCGGCAGCCCGCCCCGAGCTCACGTGCGAGATAGGCTCGCAGATCCCGCTGCACGCGGTCGTTGTCCAACAACGTATTATCCGCGTCAAGCAGAAATACTGTCTCCGTCGCCGCCGTCATCTCAGATGCCTCCACGGTCGATCAGAGCCGCTCGCGCCTCGGCAGCGACGTACAGCGAGCCGGCGATGCAGATCACATCATTCGGGTGAGCGGTCTCGAGGGCCTGGCGGAGCCCTGCAGCGACCGTGCCCGCCGTAAGCACGGGCACCTCCGCCGCGCTGAACGCCGCATCGATGTCCCCCGCCGGTCGCGCGCGTGGGTGATTGGGCGCGACAGCGATCACTTGGGTCGCGACCGGCGCCAGAGCCGTTACCATGCCCGGCAAATCCTTGTCAGCCAGGGTGCCCAGAACCAGTGTCACGAGGCCCGTTCCCGGCGTAGGGGCTCGATTCATCGCGCAAGTCGGCGCACAGGTGGCAAGTTCCCGGAGGGCCTCCGCCAGCCGAGCCGCCGAGGCGCCGTTATGGGCTCCGTCCACCAACACGAGCGGCGCTCGAGACAGGACCTCGAGGCGGCCGGGCCAGCGCACGGAGGCCAGGGCGGCGGCGGCCCGATCAGGAGGCAGGTTGATGCCGGCATCCCTGAGATTCTCTATGCCGAGCAAGGCGGTGGCCGCGTTTTCGACCTGATGCCGGCCCAGCAGCGGTAGGAAGAAGCGATATTTCTGCCGCCGTGAGCGAACGACGCAGTCTTGGCCGTCGAGCCCGCGCAGCATAGACGTCCAGCTGCAAGAGGTTTCTGAGGATTCGCAGGGGATATTCAGCGCTGCGCAGGCCTTACGCAGTACGGCGCCGGCCGGTTCATCCTGCGGCGCCACCACCGCGCGGACGCCCCGGCGTAGTATCCCTGCCTTGTCGGCGGCGATCGCACCTGTGGTCGAACCGAGGATCGCCGTATGCTCCAGACTTATGGGCGTGAAAATGCAAAGCGTCTTTTCGTCGAGAACATTGGTGGCGTCGAGCCGCCCGCCCATCCCGACCTCAATCACCTGCCAATCGCAGCGGTGCTTCCTGAACGCTAGGAATGCGAGAGCGGTCAAGAGTTCAAAGGTGGTAAGCGGCGGGTGACCGCTCTGGGTATTCTCGGACTCGGCCGCGGGCTTGAGCGATGCCACGAGGGCCTCAAACTCCGTCTCCGCGATTGGCATCCCGTCGATGCTGATGCGTTCGCAGGGGCTGTGCAGGTGCGGACTGGTGTAGAGTCCGACCCGCGCGCCCGTGCACTGGAGCAGCGCCGCGACCATGCTGGCCGTGCTGCCCTTGCCCTTGCTGCCCGTGATGTGAATGCTGCGAGCATCGCGCTGTGGATTGTCGAGCCGCGCCAGCAGGGAACGAAGACGCGTGAGCTCAAGCACTTGCGATGGTGCGCCGGCGAGCGGCGTGAACTCGTAGTCGGTGAAGCCGAAGATCCAGGCGGCGGCCTCCGCGAAGCTGTCCGCCATCACGCTTTGGGGCGCATCACGGCATCCGTCATCCGCGCCACGCGCACCATCGCGCCGACGTCATGCACGCGCACAATGTCGGCACCGTGAGCGATGGAAAGGGCAACGAGGGCAGCCGTGCCCTCCAGGCGCTGTTCAACAGGGAGCTCCAGGACCTGGCCGATCGTGTTCTTGCGAGAAGGACCGACAAGGAGCGGCAGACCAAGTACTTGGAGCTCCGCCAGGCGACGGACGATCGCGAGGTTCTGTTTGACGGTCTTGCCAAAGCCGAGACCGGGGTCGATGATTATGTGCCGGCGATCCACGCCGGCACATATGGCGATCTCCACCCTTTCACGAAGCCGGCCGGCGATATCGGGGACGAGGTTTGCGTAGCGGGCGCCGCGGCCGTTCTCCATGAGCACAACCGCAGCGCCTGCTGATGCGACGACCGCCGGCAGCTCCGGATCGTGACGAAAGCTCCAGACATCATTGACGATGACCGCGCCTGCGCCGATGGCGGCCGTGGCGACTACTGCCTTGCTGGTGTCGACGCTGATCGGAACCTTGTTACGCCTGGCGAGCGCCGCTATAACCGGCACGACACGGCGCAACTCTTCTTCGGCGGGGACGGGCCCGGCGCCGGGGCGCGTCGACTCGCCGCCGACGTCGATAATGTCGGCGCCTTCGCTCACCTGCTGCTCGGCAAGCCGCACAGCGGCGTCACAATCGAGCCCGACGCCGTCGCCCGAGAAGGAGTCGGGCGTGGCGTTGATGATTCCCATGACGTACGTGCGGCTGCCCCAACAAAAGGTGGCACTGCCAATGGTCAGCGGTTCGGATCGCGGCCCGTCCATGCATGCATCGTAGTTGAGACCGGGATTCTGCGGCCCGCGCCCCCTTAGACGCTCCCGTAGGCTCTCTGTAACGTTGCGATATCGAGCTTGACCATCTGGAGCATGGCATTCATGACTGCAGTTGACCTCTTGGCATCTTCGTCCTGCAACATACCGCCCAGGACCGAAGGGACGATCTGCCATGAGAGCCCAAATTTGTCTTTGAGCCATCCACAACGTTCTGTTTCTCCGCCTTCGGACAGCTTCTGCCAGAGATCGTCGATCTCTGGCTGCGTCTCGCAGTTCACGAAGAAGGATATGGCCGGCGTGAACGTGAACTGTGGGCCGCCGTTCAGGGCGATGAACTGCTGTCCTTCCAGCTCAAAGCTTGCGGACATTACTGATCCCTTCGGCCCGGGGCCTGCCTCTCCGGAGCGACCGACGCTCAGAATCTTCGAGTTCTTGAATATTGATGTGTAGAAGTTCATGGCTTCTTCAGCTTTTCCATCAAACCATAGGAACGGTGTGATCTTTTGCATAGCTTCCTCCCATGCCGTGTGGCAGCAGTGCCGCGGGTCGCCCGCTCGGGAGCGGTTTGCCCGCACTCCAGCCTTATTACTCAGCTCCTTCAGGGGGCTTCGCGCCCTGCGACCCCCGACGTTCCCATCGCGCACGGACGGCGCCTGCACCGCAAGCCGTCGACGGGAACGTGGAGGGACGGCCGGCGCTGCCGGCTGCTAGCCGAGTAGGACGGGCTGGCCGGCAACCTTCATCTGGAGCCTGTAGACCGAAGTCGTCGCGGTGATGAACAGTGTTCGCCAATCATCGCCGCCCCAGGCGAGGTTCGCCGGGGTCTCGTCGAGCCCTATGGTTCCGAGATATTCTCCGGCTGAGTCAAAGACCCAAACACCCTCGGACGTGTTGGCGGCGATATAGAGGTTGCCGAGCGAGTCGAGCTTCATGCCGTCCGGGCGAGCCGGTGAACCGCTGGCGGTTCTGCCCTCAAACCGATCGACGAAGATGCGATCATTTGTGAGCGCTCCGCCGGGCGTCAGCTCAAAGACGCGGACGTGCTCGCGCGCCGTGTCCGCAATCAGGAGATGCGATTCGCCGGCGGTGAGCACGAGGCCGTTGGGACGCTCGAAGTCGTCCGCGAGCACCGTTATCTCACTGCCGTTCGCCGGCACCCGATAGACGCCGTTGAAGGGAACCTCCTGACCCACGATTGACCCGTCAGGCTGGCGGAGGCCGTATGGCGGGTCGGTGAAAATCACGTCACCGCCGGCTGTCACAACCACGTCATTGGGGCTGTTGAGGCGGTTCCCCTGGTAGTGGCTTGCCACCGTCTCGATGCTGCCATCCGCGGCCGTCCGGCTCACACGCCGGCCCGCGTGCTCGCATGTTACGAGTCGTCCCCGTCGATCATATGTGTTGCCGTTACTGCCCTGGCTTGGCCGGCGGAAAACTGTGGCGCCTTCGGCTTCGGTCCAGCGATACATCGTGTCGCCGCGGACATCGCTGAAGGTCAGATTCTTGCTGCTGCTGGCCCAAACAGGTCCCTCTGTGAAGTTGTAACCGGTCGCGATCTGCTCGGGCTTGGCATCGGGGTCGACCAGGTCGTTAAGGCGCCTATCTGCGGCGACGATAGCCATGCATTCCTCCTGGCAATGCGGGCGAATTCCGAGCTGACGTTGGGGCTGTGCCCGGCGAGCTAGCCGGTGGCGGGGGCGCCGATCTTCGGCCACTCCTCGCTCAGCCAGGCAGGGAGCGGCTCGCCCGCCTTAGAGAGCGGTAGTAGGCGGTCCTCGTCCGATCGGCCGTTCTCAAAGACCTTCAGCGCGTTCGGGACCTCGTAGTAGATCTCTAGGCCGAGTCCATCTGGATCGCGGAAGTAGATGCTGCGCTGGCTGTTGTGGTCGACGGCCCGCTGGATCTCGATGCCGTGGTCCTGCAGCGCCTTGTATGCTTCGCCGAGCTCCGCATAGCGGTCGACCTGGAAGGCGATATGACCGAGTCCCGGCTCGCTGCTGCTGCCGGCCCCGCCGGGCATGCTCACTCCAACCTGAGCAACATCAAACGTATGGAAGTCGTCGCCGAGCGTAAGGAAAGCAGCATCGTTCGGGAGGTGCTCCGAGACACCAAAGCCAAGCACATCGGTGTAGAAGCGCTTAGATTTCTCTTGATCAGCCGCGCGAATGAGCACGTGACCGAGTTTCTTCAGCTTCATCGGAGTCGCCCTCCTCCTACGTGCACCGCCGCCGCATGGAAGCAGCGCTGCGGTATTCTCTCACACGTGATACGTCATGGGCCCCGGTGCGTCAATACGAACACCTCGGAGTCTTAGGCACGCACCCGCGACTTCATCTCCCCGCCCAGGTCGACGAGGATTGCCTGGTGGGATCCTGGAAACGAGCTTTCGCAAAGCACGGGATGCGCGCGGTAGCCGAGGGCAATCAGCAGACGGGAGAATGTATCGGCGACCTCAAAGCAGACGCCGCCGCCGCGTTGGGAAGCCCAGGCGTCGAGCTCGGTCTCGGGATCGACCGGAGAGGCTGGCGCACCGCCCCCTGCACGGGCGCGCAGGATGGAAGACACGTTCTCGAAAGGAACCGCGAGGATATGAGCCCGTGTAAGGCGAGCGAGCGCTTCGAGACTGGGTGGCTCCTGCGTAAGGCCAAGCATGCGCAGGTAGCGCTGGACGAGATCCTGCGGGAGGCCCTCGAGGGTCGGGTCATCCGTCATGCTTCAAACCCCCTGGGCCCGTCTCATGGGCGTCCACAATCCGCGGCGGAGGTCGCCGGGTCGGCGCAGGCAGGCTCAAAGACCGCCCTTCGACGACAGGGTACTGCGCCAACGACCAAGAGCGTTGGATCGGCACGCTTTTGCGCAAGATACGGTCTATCATCGCGGAGCGACCCCGTGTTCGTCCGAAATGCAAGCGGGACTGATGCCCCGCACCGCGTTCTGGCTGCGACCCAGGAAGGATGGCGCTGACCATGGCCCAACCGACGACGCCAGACACGACGTTCAGTTCCTTTCGTGCCGTCGCCTATCCGCTCCGGCTGTACGCGGGCGCGGATGCTCTCGACAACCTGGCGGGCGAGGTTCGGCGGCACGGCGCGCGGCGGGCCTTTGTCGTCTGCGGCAGGAGTGTGGCCCATCGTACGAATCTGCTGCAGCGTATTGTCGAACAGCTTGGTGACCTGTACGCAGGGGCTTTCGACCACGTGGACAAGGACAGCAGCTACCTGGCAGTGCTCGCCGCGACCGAGGCGGCGAAAGCGCTGGGTGCCGACCTGATCGTCGCAGCCGGCGGCGGCAGCGTAATCGTCGGTGCGCGGGCGGTCGCGATCTTCCTGGCCGAGACCGGCGACCCCTACGAATTGATGACACAGTATCCGGAGGGGAAGCCGGCGGTCAGTCCGCGCCTTATGGCGCCGAAACTGCCGATCATCAACGTCCCGACGACGCCGACAACCGCGATGAATCGCGCCGGCACCGGCCTCAAGAATGACAAGCTCGATCACCGGATGGAGTTCTTCGACCCCAAGACGCGTCCGGTAGCGCTGTTTTGGGACGCCGAGGCGCTGCTGACCGCTCCTCTCTCCCTCGCCCGCTCCACCGGCACTACCACGTTCACAGGAGCCCTGCACAGCGCCGCGGCCTTGACGGCGAATCCGCTCGTCGAGGGCGATCATCTGCAGGCGTTCAGGCTGGCGACGCGCGCGCTGCCGCGGCTTGTCGCGGCGCCGGACGACGCCGGCCCGCGGCTGGATCTCTGCGCGGCGGCCTTTCTGTTGAACCGTGCCGCAGACGACGGCGCCTCGCAGGGCGGACGCGACCGGGTGTCGGGAGCGGCCTACGCGCTAGCCACGGCGCTGCACAATCGCTACGACCATGTGGGACAGGGCGAGGCGACCGCGACGGTCACGCCCGGAGTTATACGCGGACTGGCGGACGCGGGCAGCGGCCGGATCGCGGAGGCGCTGGGTGCTGGGGGTGACGGGATGGCGGCGGCAGACGCGGCTGAGGCAGCGGCCGGCGCATTGGCGGCCTTCTACGAGACGATCGGCATGCCTTCCTGCGTGCGCGAGCTGGAGGTCCCGGAGGCGGATCTGCCGTCGCTGGCACGCGACACGTTGAAGAACTTTAACGCGAATCGTGGCGCGCGCCCGCCGGACTACGTGGAGCAGATGCTGAAGCTGCTGCGCGCCTGTTGGTGAGCGCTGGGCGAATGCAGGTTGACTATGATGGTAAGCGTTGGACTTTAGGCCGCGCCGGACTGGGCGATGGTTTCGCGAGCCGATGTTGCGGTGCCAGCGGCGATGAGGGGTGTATCAGGTGCGCTTAAGAGTAGGACGGCTACTACCAGGGCTACTCGCCATTGGGATACTCGGCGTTTTGGGCAGCGTCGGGTCAGTCCACGCGGACACGCTATGGTTGGACAGCCCGCTTGGGAACTGGAATACGCCCGGCATGGCCCTGCCGGCGGCGCCGGTTTCGGACTTCAGTGGCAATGAGGCCTTCTGTTCGGGCCAGGCGCGTCCGGCTGAGACGGCGGACGATAACGCGGTTGTGAGCGCCGGCTGGACGTTGTTTGGGAGCTATCAGAGCGGCTGGGGAGTCAGAGTCGTCGGCGCCCGAGCCGGCCTGGACGGGATGTGCCGGCCGATGGACTATCAGTACTTTGTCTTCGTCAACGGCCGCTTCGCCGGCACGGTTTCTCCGTTCGCAATGGGTTCACGCTCGGACGGCTCGGCATCGCCGCCCTCGATGTCCGGCGGTGGCAAGAATCTGGACGTCTCCTTTGCGCGTTACGCGGCGGCAGACCCGCTTTGTTGCCCGTCCTCGACGACCTACGTCTCCTACCACATAGATACCTCGGGCGGCGCACCGCTACTGGTGCCGGACACCGCTAACACGACGCAGAACTCGCCTTGACACCGGCTACTTGAACGCCGATAGTCAGGGAGTTGCCGGAGAACTGGGCCCGCCGGCATCCGCAGCCTCCATCCTCAACCACTAGAACCTTGTAGCCATGGAACCGAGACAGGACCCCGCCTCCGGCGAGGCGGCTTCTCGGGGAGGCGCGGTCGCCGCCCCACCAACCCGCCAAGAAGCAGCCGCGTTCTCGTGGAACGCGTTCATCTCAACGTACCTGCCGGCGCTCGTGCTGGCGCTCGGCACGGGCATTGCGCTGCCGGCGATCCCGACGCTCGCCAAGTCCTTCCATGTGAGCTTCGGCGTCGCGAGCTGGGTCACCATCTCGTTCCTGGCGGGGAACGTCGCCGGGACCGTGCCCAGTGGCTGGCTGATCGATCGCTTCGGCCGGCGCCGTGTGATGCTCGCCGGGCCAATCCTCACCTCGCTCATGGCCTTCCTTGTGATCACGGCCCACACGTTCCCAGAGCTGCTTCTGTACCGATTCATCGATGGCTGCGCGGCGCAGATGTGGCTGATGGGGCGCCTGGCGGCCATTTCACAACGCGCCGCTGCCAATCAGCGCGGGCGGCAGGTGAGCTGGATGTTCGGCATGGACAGCACCGGGCGGCTCACTGGGCCGCTCGTCGGCGGCTTCATCGCGGCGGCGTGGGGCATTCGCGCGCCGTTCGCCGCCTATGGCTTTTTGGCGCTGCTCGCCCTCATCCCAGGCTTCATGTTTATCCAGGACACGGAGCGTCGTCCGCGTCCCGAGCCTGGGGCGAAGCCCCCGACGAGAATGCCACTGCGCCAGATCATTCAGCCGCGGCTTGTGTACTTCGGCGTCGCATTTTTTGCCGCCATGGCCCGCGGACCGGTGCAGGCCGACCTCCTGCACCTGTACGCGGCGTATGCCTACCACCTGGGACCCACGGCAATCGGCATCCTGGCGACCGGCGCCAGTTGCATCTCGCTGCCGATCGGCTTTGTCGCCGGATGGATGATGGACCGATTCGGGCGCAAGAAGACGATGGTGCCAGGATTCACCGGCGTGACCGTTGCGATGATCCTGCTGGCGGTCTCGGCCTTCCTGCACCTTTCACTGGCCTGGTACGTCGGGCTCTTCCTGATCGGCGTGGCCGCGCAGTCGCTGACGGGCGGCTCGATCCAAACGGTCGGCGCGGACGTCGCACCCGCGGAGGCGCGTGGACTCTTCTTGGGTCTGTGGCGTTTCACTGGGCAGGGAGGCACATTGATCAGCCCGTTTGTGTTCGCCAATATCCTGTCCGATCACACCGGCTACGGGTCGGCCTTCCTCTACATCGCCGCGTCAGCCGCGGTTGTCGCATATCTGCTGATTCGCTACGTGCCGGAGACCGGCGGGAGGCCCGCCGTCGTCGCCACCTCGCCCATCGCTACGCAGCCGGTGGCTGGGACGGGTGCGGCCGAGCCCGCCGCCGGCCGCTGAAACCGGCATCGAGGTAATGCGAATTGATGAACGGCTTGCGACGGGTGAGCCGGCCTTCTCCTTTGAGTTCTTCCCACCAAGGACGGACGCTGCCTCGGAGGCGCTGGAGCGGACTATTTCCGAGCTCGCGCCGCTTCGGCCGGCATTTGTCTCCGTGACGTACGGCGCCGGCGGATCGACGCGCGGCAGGACGCTCGAGCTTGCCAGCCGCATCAAGCGGGATACCGGCGTCGAAGCGATGGCGCATCTCACCTGCGTCGGGCACACGCGCGACGAGATTTCGGAGATTCTGGACGGCCTGCGGCGCGCAGGTATCGAAAACATAATGGCCCTGCGTGGGGATCCACCGGCCGGCCAGGAGCAGTTCCAGGCGGTCCCCGGCGGCCTTGGCTACGGCTCCGAGCTAATCGAATTCATCTGCGCGCGCCACTTGGGCTTCTGCGTCGGCGGTGCGGCCTATCCGGAAGGGCACGTCGAAAGCCTGGACCGCCAGATCGATGTCCGCTACCTGCTGAGGAAGCAGGAGGGCGGGGCGTCCTTCTTCATCACGCAGCTCTTCTTTGACAATGCGTATTTCTTCTCATTTCTCGATCGGGCGCGTCGCGAGGGCGTAACGGTTCCGATTCTGGCTGGAATCATGCCGATCGAGAACGCCGATCAGATCCGGAGGTTCACGCAGCGCTGCGGCGCGACCATCCCCGTTCGGCTCGCGACCGCGCTCGATGCGTGTGAGGACCAAGAAGAAGTCCGGCAACTCGGAGTTGCCTGGGCCACGGCTCAATGTCAGGAGCTTTTGTCGCGGGGCGTTGCCGGGATCCACTTCTACACGCTCAACCGCAGCGGATCGACGCGGGAGATTTTGAAGGCAATCGGGCCGATGGCCGCCTGATTTCTCCACGGTACCCTTGCGTCTCTATTGCCCGCCCCGCCCACCCGCGCCCCCGCGAGACGGCGCCGCTTCGGAGGCGCATCCCGAACAGAGTTTCGGGGGCAAAAGCCACCGCCGCCACCGTTTGTAGATTGGACACAAGAATCGTTCCCAGTGTTCGTGTATAATCTCCAAAGATGGAAGGTGGAGAGATGACCGCACGGGGCAGACGCGGCAGCAGGTATCTTGACGCGCTCGCGCAACGGGTGCTCGTCTTCGATGGCGCTATGGGGACCTGCGTCCAAGACTGCAATCCGAGTGCGGCGGACTTCGGCGGCAGAGAGGGGTGCAACGAGTACCTCGTGCTGACGAAGCCCGCGGTCATCGAGGCGATCCACGCGTCGTTTCTGGACGCAGGCTGCGATGTCATCGAGACCGACACCTTCGGCGCCAGCCGGCTGAAGCTGCGGGAATACGGTCTGGAAGACCTGACGCGGGCGGTGAATCTCGAGGCTGCGCGTCTTGCCCGCGGTCTTGCCGAGCGCTACAGTACGCCGGCAAGCCCGCGCTTCGCGGCCGGCGCCGTGGGCCCGACAGGCATGTTGCCGTCCACTGATGACCCGATGCTCGGCGGGATCAGCTTTGACGAGCTGGCGGACGTCTTCTACGAGCAGGTCGGTGCGCTCGTCGAGGGCGGTGTCGACCTGATCGTCTTCGAGACCACCCAGGACCTGCTGGAACTCAAGGCCGGAATCGCCGGAGCCTGGCGCTATTTTCGCGAAAGCGGGTGCTGGGTGCCGATCCAGGCGCAGATCACACTGCTGGAAACTTCATCGACGATGCTGCTCGGCACGGATGTCGGTGCGGCCCTTGCGACGTTGGAAGCGCTACCGGTGGACGTCATCGGGCTTAACTGCTCGACCGGGCCGGAGATGATGCGCGATCCTGCGCGCTTCCTGGCGGAGCATTCGACGCGGCCGGTTGCGGTGATTCCGAACGCTGGGCTGCCACTGAACGATGGCGGCCGTGCGGTCTACCCAATGCAGCCGGCAGAAATGGCGGCGATCCTCGGCGAATTCGTCGACGGCTACGGCATCAACGTGGTTGGCGGCTGTTGTGGCGCCACAGCCGAGCACATACGGCTGCTCGTCGAGCGGGTCGGCGGCACGACGCCGCCAGCACGACCGCGGCGACCGTCGCCGTCGATCGCCAGCTCCATCAGGGCGCTGGCGCTGCGGCAGGTGCCGCCACCTCTGATCGTCGGCGAGCGTGTCAACGCTACCGGCAGCCGGGCGGTCAAGCGCCTGCTGCTGAACGACGACTACGACGGCATTCTTCAGGTTGCCCGTGAGCAGGTGGAGGGCGGTGCCCACGCGCTGGACATATCCGTGGCGCTGACCGAGCGCTCGGACGAGGTTGAACAGATGCAGGCGGTCGTAAAGAAGCTGCAGATGGGTATTGAAGCGCCGCTGGTGATCGATTCGACGGAGCCGGACGTTCTAACCGCGGCGCTGAAGCTGAATCCGGGACGCGCGATCGTCAACTCGGTCAATCTCGAGAACCGCGCTCAGCGGCTGGATCGGGTCATGCCCGCCGTTATCGAGCACGGCGCGGCCGTCGTCGCGCAGACTATCGATGAGGCCGGCATGGCCAAGACCGGCGCCGACAAGGTCCGGGTGGCGGCGCGGATTACGGAGATCCTGACCCGGGAATACACGCTGTCACCCGAGGCGATTGTTATCGACACGCTCGTCTTCCCAATTGTGACCGGTGATCCGGACTATGCCAACGCCGCTGTTGAGACGCTGGATGGCATTCGCGGAATCAAGCAGACGCTGACCGGGGTGCTGACCATCCTGGGCGTCAGCAACCTTTCGTTTGGCATCACGCCTCCCGCCCGTGCGGTTCTGAACAGCGTCTTCCTCTATCACGCGGTGGAGGCCGGCCTGGACCTGGCGATCGTCAATCCGGCGCAGATTACGCCGTACGCGGAGGTGCCGGAGCAGGAGCGGGCGCTTGCGGACGACCTGATCTTCAACCGGCGCCCGGATGCGCTTGCGCGTTACATCGAGTATTTCGAGCAGCGCGATCCGGTTGAGCCGCAGAGCATCGAGGATCCGACCTTGGGGATGACGGCGGAGGAACGGATCCATTACCAGATACTGCATCGCAAGAAGGATGGCATCGAGGCTCTGCTGGACGAGGCGATGGGCCGCCATGACCCGGTCTGGGTCCTGAATCAGGTTCTGCTGCCGGCGATGAAGGACGTGGGCGATCGCTTTGGAGCCGGGGAGCTGATCCTGCCGTTCGTTCTGCAGTCGGCTGAGGTGATGAAACGTGCTGTCGCGCACCTGGAGCAGTTTCTCGAGAAGCGGGACGGGAGCAGCAAGGGTACGGTGGTGCTCGCGACCGTCTTCGGCGATGTCCACGACATCGGCAAGAACCTCGTCGCGACCATCCTGTCCAACAATGGCTACACCGTGCACGACCTTGGCAAGCAGGTGCCGCTGAACCGGATCGTCGAGACGGCGGTGGAGGTGAAGGCGGACGCGATCGGTCTGAGCGCGCTGCTGGTGTCTACGTCGAAGCAGATGCCGCTCTGCGTGCAGGAGTTGCACAGGCAGGGACTCGATATTCCGGTGCTGATTGGTGGTGCGGCCATCAACCGCTCCTACGGCCGGCGCGCGCTGTTCGTCGAGCAGAATGTTCCCTACGCGGCGGGGGTGTTCTACGCGAAGGACGCCTTCGAGGGCCTGGAGATCCTCGACCGGCTCACCGACCCGCCACGGCGCGCACGCGCGACCGAACAGATCCTGGCCGAGGGCTGGGAGGAGCTGCAGCGCTCCCGACGGCTCAACGACGGCGACCGCGACGCCGGCAGCGAGCGCTCGCCCAGCGTCCATACGGACAGGCCGATCCCGGCGCCGCCTTTCTGGGGAGCGCGAGCCCTCGACAGCGTCCCGATCGAGGACGTCTTTGAGTGCATGGACCTCAACACGCTCTTCCGGCTGCACTGGGGCGGGAAGCTGCACGGCGAGGAATATGAGCGACTGTTGACCGAGGACTTCAGGCCGCGATTGCGCCGGCTCGAGCGGGAGGTCATCGCGCGCAGGTACCTCGAGCCGCGTGCTGTCTACGGCTACTTTCCCACCAACTCGGACGGCAACAGTCTGATCCTCTTCGATCCGATCGATCCGACGCATGAGATCGCTCGACTTGCGTTCCCGCGCCAGCCGTCCCGCGAGCGTCTCTGTCTCTCGGACTACTTCGCCCCTCTGGGCTCCGGCGCTCGCGACGTCGTCGCGCTGCAGATCGTAACGATGGGCGCACGGCCAACGGAGGTCGTCGACGAGCTCCAGGCCCGCGGCGACTACGCCGACGCCTACTTCTTGCATGGGTTGGCGGTCGAAGCCGCCGAGGGATTGGCCGAGTATCTGCAGCGACGGATCCGAACGGAGCTTGGGCTGCCGCCCGAGCAGGGAAAGCGCTATAGCTGGGGATACCCGGCCTGCCCGGACCTGGAGCAGCAGCGGATCGTGCTCGATCTGCTCCAGGCTGAGACGCGAATCGGAGTTGGCCTGACGTCCGGTTTTCAGCTCGTGCCGGAGCAATCGACCGCGGCGCTCGTCGTCCACCATCCGCAGGCGAAGTACTACTCCACCAGCGTCTCCACGCCATCGCTGGTCGCAGGCTGACCGTGACGGCGAAGATCATCGATGGCGAGTCGATCGCGGCAGAGGTTCGAACGGAGGTTCGGGCGCACGTTGACCGGCTGCGTACCGCAGGCGTGCGACCGGGCCTAACGGTGGTGATAGCCGGCGATGATGCTGCTTCCCTGACCTACGTTCAGGCGAAGTCTCGCGCCTGCCTGGAGGTGGGAATCGCCTGTGATACTATCCGGCTTCCCGGCCACCTTTGCCAGGATCGGCTCCTCGAGCTGATCGCCGGACTCAATGTCGATGCAGCGATTCATGGGATTCTGGTGCAGCAGCCCCTGCCGAACCAAATATCCGCTGCCGCCGTTGTTGGGTCCGTCACGCCCGGCAAGGACGTTGACGGCCTACATCCCCTCAATCTGGGGCTCCTGCTGCAGGGCCGGCCGAACTTCATCCCATGCACAGCCGCGGCGGTGCAGGAGCTGCTGCTGCGTAGCGGCCACGATCCTGCCGGCAAGCGCGTCGTCATCGTGGGTCGATCGAATCTTGTCGGAAGGCCGCTTGCTGTGCTTCTTATGGAGCGGAGACATGGTGGTGACGCGACGGTTTGCGTCTGCCATCGGCAGACGCCCAACCTCGCCGGCGTTACGCGCGAGGCAGATATCCTGGTGGCCGCGGCGGGCCGGCCGGGGCTGGTCACGGGCGATATGGTGCGCACGGGCGCGGTTGTCATCGATGTGGGCATGAGCCGAGTGCCGGATGCGAGTCGCAAACGCGGCTACCGGCTGGCCGGCGACGTCGATTTCGAGAGCGTCAGCGAAAAGGCCAGGGCGATCACGCCCGTTCCGGGTGGCGTTGGGCCCATGACCGTGGCGATGCTGCTGGCGAACACGGTGAGGGCAGCCGAGGCAGCGGCGGAGCGCCGGCGCGAAGCAGCCGCCGGTCTGATGCGGGCCTAGCCCGCGCCACGCCCCGCAGCGCGATGGTCGTACGAGCGGATCTCAATCCGATCCGCAGCAGCCCCAAACGCCGCGCGATCGTCGTAGGGGCGGGTTTCAAACCCGCCCGCGACACGGCCGGATCCCGGGTGAGCGCACCAGCACCAGTCTTGAGCCTCGGTGCAGGCGTTATTGACGGTACCCTCACGAGTGTGGTCCGATCCCGAGCGTTGAGAGGTCCTGAGGCCCGACAACGTCAGGCTGGTGGCACCGGCTGCGGGCGCTGAGGGCGAAATCCAGTCTCGGTATCCCGGGGAGAGGAGTAGACAGATGACTCGTGTGTTGATGGGTCTCGGAGCGCTTCTCGCGGCGCTCGTCTTCACGGTCGCGCCAGATCTCGGCCGCCATGAGCCTGCAGAAGCCATCATTGTCGTGTGCGACCAGGCCGCGCTGGCGTCGGTGCCGGGCTCATGGGTCGGTACGGCAATGGATTCGGTGCTCGGTCTGGAGAGTGTGACGCTACAGGTGACCCAGACCGAAAACCGGCGCTTCACGATCGATGCAACCGCGGTGGCTGGTGGCATGACCCTGACGGCTATGGCCGATGCGACTCTCTCCAATAGCTGTCACCTGGAGGCCCCGCGCAGCGACCCTTTCATCAAACACTTCCACGTCCAGGCGTCCATCATTCCCGGCCCTGAGGGCAGTTTCGTCTTGACGGGCACATACGACGTGACCTACGCGGACGGCAGCAAGAGCATGGGCACCCTTAGGCTCGGCCACGCGGGCACCGGCGGGACCTAGAAGCGCGGCCGTTAATCGGCGATTTTGAAGCCCGTGGCTGTCTCGGGATCGAGCAGGTGGGCCAAGCGCTGGGGCAGCGCCTGGACGCGACCGAGCAC
>Ga0193751_1000236_pt1 | contig 48701 bp, 41 predicted proteins | sample L1c2metaG_FD_143050 | JGI IMG/M metagenome (GOLD analysis project Ga0193751, IMG submission 143050) | Soil microbial communities from a riparian zone of the East river system, Colorado, United States - L1c2 | ecosystem: Environmental > Terrestrial > Soil > Riparian zone | place: USA: East River...
CGGGCGGCATCATCCTGCTTTACCTGCTCTGGAACGCGAAGCCCGTCGACGGGCAGACCCTCAACGCGGTCGTGTTCGGCACCATCATCGAAAGCTTCGGCTTCCCGGCGACGTTCAACCACACGACGCTCATCCTCGTGCTCATATTCGAGGCGGGACTGCTGTTCGTCGCGGCAAACACCGGTTTTCTCGGCGGACCGCGCGTCCTTTCCAACATGGCGGCCGACTCCTGGCTGCCCCACCAGTTCCGGCATCTGTCGACACGGCTGGTGACGCAGAACGGGATTGTCATCATGGGGCTCGCCGCGTTGATGATCGTGCTGTGGAGCCGCGGCAGTGTCGACCTGCTGGTGGTGCTCTACTCCATCAACGTCTTCCTGACGTTCTCGCTGTCGCTGCTGGGGCTTTGCATCTATTGGTGGAGGGCGCGTGCGACGGATCGCCGCTGGCATTATCGGCTAGTCCTGTCGGGGCTGGGCCTCGTGGTCACGTCAGGGATTCTCGCCGTCACTATCGTCGAAAAATTCAGCGAAGGCGGCTGGGTCACGGTGTTGATCACATCGCTGGTGATCGCGATATGCCTCGCGATTCATCGCCACTACGACAGCGTCAAGGCGCGCCTGAAGGAGGTCGACCAGGTTTTCACGGCGGTGGCGTGCCCGAAATCGCAAAACCCGCCCAAACTCGATCCGGATGCGCCGAGCGCGGTGTTCATGGTGGGGTCGAGCCGCGGCGGAGGCATTCACACGCTGCTGTGGGTGCAGCGGCTGTTCCCGAATCACTTCAAGAACTTCATTTTCATCAGCGCCAAGGCGGTCGATGCGCAGAGTTACGGCGGCAGCGAACAGATCGAGAAGCTCAAGGCGACGTTGGAACGCGCGCTGGCGTTCTACGTCGATTACTGCCACGCCAACGGGCTTGCTTCCACCGCGCGGTTCTCGCTGGGCATCGATCGGGTCGACGAGCTGGTCAAGCTTGCCGAGGAGATCCAGCGCGAATACCCGGCTAGCGTGTTCTTCACCAGCAAGCTCGTGTTTCGCAATGAGAACTGGATTACGCGGCTGCTGCACAACCAGACCGCGCTCGCGCTGCAGCGAAAGCTGCATCTGAACGGCATGCAGATGGTGATCCTGCCGATGCAGCTGTAAGAGCTGCGCGAGCCTGCTGCGGTGTTGTGCTCAGTCGTAAAACGAGGCTCGCTGTCGCTATCCTAACCTTCCCCCTGCGGTCAGGCGCGCCTTGCTTCCAGCCCTGCTCGCGATGCTTTTAGTGCCTCTCGCCGGCCGTCAACGAGAACTTCATCGGACTGCCTCGACGCCGAGATTGGCCAGCGCGTCTGCGCGGTTGTTTCCCGCCGTTTCGGCGTGTCCACGCACCCAGTGCCACTCGACGTCGTGCTCGCGCGCGACCCGATCGAGCTCCTGCCACAGGTCAGCGTTCTTGACAGGCTTGCGGTCAGCGGTTTTCCATCCGTTCTTCTTCCATGCGTGAACCCAGGTCTCGATGCCCTTTTTCACGTATTGCGAGTCGGTATAGACCGAGACCGCGCAGCGCCTCTTGAGGCTTTCAAGCGCGCGAATCACCGCCGTGAGCTCCATGCGATTATTGGTCGTGTTGGACTCCCCGCCAAAGAGCTCGCGCTCGGTGCCTTTGCAGCTCAGAAGCGCGCCCCATCCGCCGGGGCCGGGGTTTCCCTTGCAGGCTCCATCGGTGTAGATGACTACCGGCGCGCTGGTGCGGGCGCTTTTATTCGACAAGCTCGAGCGACTCCTTGGCTGGCCGAGCGACCGATGCAAGCGCTTTTTTCCGTACGCGCCGCGACCACGCCGGCGTGATGATGCGCATGCCCAGCACACGCTTGGTGGCGCAGAGGAAATACACCCCCCCGGCAATCGGCCACCAACGATCACCTGCTTTTTCGAAGAACTTGAACCGTTGAAGCCATTTGTCCTGAGCGAACGGGGGCACATAGGCGTCGAGCCTGCCCCCGGCGACCTCGAATCCGAGCAGCGCCAGCCAGTCCTTGAGCCGGTAGAGCGAGATGAAGTTGCCGTTCCAGGGCATCGTCTGCGCGCGGCCGAAGTACCGCTTGGCACCAAACAGGCTGAATGGATTGAAACCCGCGATCACGACCTGACCTTCGGGCCGGATCACGCGATACACCTCGCGCAGCAGCTGATGCGGCTCGTCGGTGAATTCGAGAGCATGCGGAAGGACGATGAGGTCGATGCTGTTTTCCGGAAAGGGCAGCCAGTGGGGATCGGCAATGACCTGCGCCGGCTCCTCCAGGTCGACGGTGCAGCGCATCGTGATCCGCGAGCCGCGCAGAAACGGGCTCTCGGGCAGGCCGATCTGCAGCGCGTGAAAGCCGAAGATGTCCGCCAGAGTGCCGTCGAAGTACGCCTGCTCGCGTGCTAGAAGGTATTGCCCGAGCGGGGTCGCGAACCAAGCGGCGAGCGTACCCGTTGACAGCGCGCCCGGGGCTGCTGAAGATTCCGCCATGCCGACGATTATCCCCATCCCCGCGTTCTCCGACAACTACATCTGGCTTGTGCAGCAGGGTTCGCGCGCCGCAGTGGTCGACCCCGGAGACGCAGCTCCGGTGATCGCGCATCTTCGGCACGGAGGAATCGAACTCGTCGCGATCGTCGCAACCCATCATCACGGCGATCACGTCGGCGGCATTCCCGATCTGCTATTGCAATGGCAGGTTCCCGTGTACGGACCCGCGAACGAGGGTATTCCCGGACGCACGTGTGCGCTTCGCGAAGGAGATTCCTTCGAAATGCCCGAGGTGGGAGTTTCGATGTCGGTGCTCGACATTCCGGGGCATACATCGGGCCACATCGCTTGTTTCGGTGGCGGGATCCTGTTTTGCGGGGACACGCTATTTGCCGCGGGTTGCGGCCGATTGTTCGAGGGCACGCCGGCGCAGATGCTGGCGTCGCTGGACAAGCTTGCGGCGTTGCCCGGCGAAACACGGGTCTATTGCGGTCACGAATACACTGTCGCGAATCTTCGCTTCGCATTGGCGGTCGAGCCCGGCAATGAGCGACTCCAGGAGCGGTTGTCGCGTGAGCGGGACAAACGCGATCGAGGCGAAGTCACTCTGCCATCGACCATCGCGGAAGAGCGCTTGACCAACCCCTTCCTTCGCACCGGCGAACCCGCGATCGAGGCAGCGGTATCACGTCATGCGGGCCGCCAACTCTCGGACCGCGTCACGGTATTCGCCGAGCTGCGTGCATGGAAAAACAGCTTCCGTTAGACAATTGGTACTGGACAGCTGCATCAGGTCGACTTGACGGTTGAGGTACCGTCCCTCTACCATCGCTGCACCTTGTCCAAACTCCCGCGCCCCTTTATCGACCTTGCCAAAATAGCTGCGGCCGTTCTGACGCTGGCGCTGGCCGCCTGCGCAAGCGTGCCTCTGTTGCCGCCCACCCCTCTCCCGTTTTCGCCGCCTGCAGAGAAAGTCCCCGAACCTCCCGTCGTACCCATTGCCTTCGAGCGTGAGCCGGAGGTGCAGTTGGCCACCGGCGGGGACCCGAATTCAGTCACCAACCAAACGCTGCAACTGCGCTCCGAATACGGCGATTTGTGGGCGCGCATCCGCAACGGGTTCGGCCTTCCGGACCTCGATACAGTGCAGGTCCGGCAAGCCGAGGAATGGTATGCGGCTCGCCCGGAGTACGTCGCGCGGATGATCGATCGCAGCCGGAGATACCTCTACTACATCGTCGGTGAGGTAGAAAAGCGCGGCATGCCGCTGGAAGCTGCGCTGCTGCCGATGATTGAAAGCGCATACAACCCGATGGCGTATTCAAGCAGTCGCGCGTCGGGGATTTGGCAGTTCATTCCGTCGACCGGAAAGATGTACGGCATGCAGCAGAACTGGTGGATCGACGGGCGCCGGGACGTCGTTGCGGCAACCGGGGGCGCCCTCGATTACCTGCAAAAGCTTCACACTGAGTTTGGAGATTGGCAACTCGCACTGGCGGCGTACAACTGGGGCGAGGGCTCGGTTCGGCGCGCGATCGCGCTCAACCAGAAGAAGGGTCTTCCGACCGATTATCTAAGCCTCTCGATGCCCGCGGAGACGCGCAATTACGTTCCCAAGCTGCAGGCCGTCAAGAACATCGTCAACGACCCGGAGGCGTTCAACCTCGAGCTTGCGTATATCCCCGACGCGCCCTATTTCACCGTCGTCACGACCAGCCGGAAGATGGACGTCAAAATGGCCGCGGATCTTGCGGAAATGCCGCTCGACGAATTCCTGTCGCTCAATCCACAGCACAACCGGCCGGTTATCGCCGGTGCCGACGAGACCACCATCCTTCTCCCTTACGACAAGGCGGAGCTGTTTGCCGCGAAGCTCGAGCTTGTCAGACAGCCGATGGTCACCTGGCAGGCGTACAAGATGCGGGCGGGCGAAACGCTTCCTCAGATCGCCGCGCGTTTCGGGCTATCCCTGGAGACGCTGCGCACGGTCAATGGCATCGGTGCACGCGCCATCGTCCCGGTGGGGCATGCGGTCCTGGTTCCGTCGCAAGCGCCTTCCGATGCGTCGATCGCGAGCCTGCAGAATGCCGTCTTTACGACCGTGGCGAGCGGCCGCACCTTGTACCATCGCGTCAGGAAGGGTGAGACGATTGCATCGATAGCAAGCCGGTACGACGTGACTTCACAGGAGTTGAGGACGTGGAATGCCGGCCTCGGTGCGCGGATCGTTGCCGGACAAAAGCTGCGGGTCGTCAGCGACGTAACGCATGCCCGCAGCAAGGCGAAAATGGGAAAGCAAAAAGGCGTCGCCCCCGCCGCTCAGGCCGTCAGAACGGTCACGCCAGCGGCGAAAACAAAGCCTGCGCGAATCGCGCAGCATCCCTAAGGTTCGCTAGGACACCGGCTAAAACAAAACAGGCGACACTCTCGCGTCGCCTGTTTTGAGGTCCATCGCTTTTCTTGCGACGGACGGTGTGCCGCGTTGGTGTTACTTCTTTTTCGCGGCTTTCTTGGCCTTCTTCTTGGCCTTCTTCTTGGCTGCCTTCCTCTTCGGGGCTGCCTTTCTCTTGCCGGCTTTCTTCTTCCCGGCCTTGCGCTTCGGTGCGGCCTTGCGCTTCGACGCCTTCTTCTTTGCGGCCTTCTTCGGCGATTTACGCTTCGCTGCCTTCTTCTTCGTCGCCTTCTTGGCCGCCTTGCGCTTGCCAGCCTTCTTCGGGGACGACTTCTTCTTCGCGGCCTTCTTCTTCGTCGCCGCCTTCTTCTTCGCCGGTTTCTTCTTACCAGCGGCCTTCTTCTTCGGCGCCGATGAGGCCGGAGCCGTCGGTGTCGACATCGTCATCATGTCTGCCATCATCTTTGGTTCTCCTGTCTGAGTTACTCAATCTATTATGGGTGCTTCTGTTTCATCGCAGGTTTCGCCGAGCTCGCCTTCGAGTTTGCTACGGCTCTTGACAAACCCATTGACACCTGCTGCCTGAATTCTAGCCAATTTTTTTCGAAATACAAGATTTAATTGTTATTTGATGTGACGTAAAACGTCACTGTTGCGAATTTGCACACCGGGTTTTTCTGCGCCGCGCATGCATCAAGGCAGCATGGATTCGCGCTTGAAAAGTTCTTCCGGAGTCTCTCGCTGCCGAACCAGATGCGCCGATTTTCCATCGACGATGACCTCCGCTGCGCGCGGTCGCGAGTTGTAGTTCGAGCTCATCGACATCCCGTAGGCGCCTGCGGAAAGGATCGCGAGCAGGTCGCCTTCCTCGAGCGCGAGGTCGCGGTCCCGAGCCAGGAAGTCCGCGCTTTCGCAAACCGGGCCGACGATTTGCCACAACCGGGAAGGTGTCGGGCGCGCTCGCACCGCGCATACCCCGTGCCACGCGTCGTAGAGCGCAGGGCGCAGTAAATCGTTCATCGCCGCATCGACGATGGCGAAATTGCGCTCCGCCCCCGGCTTGAGATACTCGACCCGCGTCAACAACAGGCCGGCGTTGCCCACCAGGAATCGTCCCGGTTCGAAGATCAGCTGCAGTGGTCGGTCTCCCACCAGTCGCAGGATCGCCAGGGCGTATTCGTATGGGTCGACGGTCTCCTCGTCGCGATAGCGGATGCCGAGCCCTCCGCCGAAGTCGATATGCTCGAGACGGATCCCATCAGCCGCAAGACGATCGACGAGCACAAGCGCCTTCTCCGCGGACTCGATATGCGGCGCGAGCCCGTCGATCTGGGAGCCGATGTGCAGGTCGATCCCGCGCACGCTGATGTGACTCCGCGACGCCGCATGGCGATAGAGTGCAAGCGCATCGTCGAACGCTATCCCGAATTTGTTTTCTCTCAGTCCGGTCGAGATGTAAGGGTGGGTCTTTGCGTCGACGTCGGGATTGACGCGCAAGCTGACGGGTGCGCGCATGCCTAGCCGACCGGCCACGGCGTCGAGACGGTCGAGCTCGCTCGCCGACTCGACGTTGAAACAGCGGATTCCGCGCTCGAGCGCCTGACGCATCTCCGCTTCGCTTTTGCCGACCCCCGAGAAAACGATCTTGGCCGCATCGCCACCGGCTGCGATCACGCGCAAAAGCTCACCACCGGAGACCACGTCGAACCCGCTTCCAAGCCTTGCCAGGATGTTGAGGACCGCTAGGTTGGCATTGGCCTTGACGGCATAGCACACAAGGTGATCACGGGTGCCGAACGCGGAATCGAATCGCCGGAATGCGCTTTCGATCGCGGCGCGCGAGTACACGAAACACGGGGTGCCGAAGCGTGCCGCAATTTCGGCGAGCGGAACCTCCTCGGCGGCAAGTTCGCCGTCGCGGTAGTCGAACGCGGTCACTGCTTCCTGTCCCCGGGAGCGCTTGGCGGAGCTGGCGGCGGAACGAGCGGCGGCGACAGGATCGGGTCCGCGACCGGCGCGGAAAGAGGCGCCGAAGGCGGAGTGACTTCCGGCGAAGCGGGACCACCCTTGGATGAGGGAAGTTTGAGCGGCCCCTTGATGCCGCAAGACGTCAACGCGAGGAAGGCGACGCAGGCGGCGATGGCGGCCGTCGAACGGCGTAACATACGATAAGCCTATGCAACACGCGATGCTTTGCCGTGCAGTCTATCACGCACAGCTTCTCTGCTCTGCGCTGTGGAATCGTCCAAAGTCATGCCCGGCCGAGGGCGCTTCGCTGCGCGGCCCGTCGAACGTGGCGCGGGGTGGCGCGCTGCTCCAATGACAAGCGAAAGCGAATTCGTCGCGGTCAGCGACCGCGTATTGGCGGCGATCGGAACAGCGCTGGATGCGGCAATCGACAGCTCCGATGCAGATTTGGACTGGTCGCTTAACGACGGCGTTCTCAGCATCGATTGCGGTGGCGGCGGCAAGCTGGTCGTCAATCGGCACGTGCCGAACCGTGAGATCTGGGTCGCGGCGCGATCCGGCGGCTTTCATTTCCACCATGACGCAGGCTCGTGGCGCGACACGCGAAGCGGCCAGGAACTTGGTGCGGCACTGACAGGGCTGCTTCGTCTTCAGGCACAGGTAGTGATCGCGTTTCCTGTGCTTCCCGCGGGCTAGCTGACCGCTCGCTAACCCAGGAGCGGTGTCAGCGCATCGAGCTCCCGTCGTGCTTCATCGTGTCCGGGCAGCAACGATTCGACCAGGGCCCAAAAACGCGGCGAATGATTGAGCTCGACCAGATGCGCAACCTCATGAGCAACGACATAGTCGGCGATTCGCGGCGGTAGCTGCACGAGCCGCCAGTGGAGGCGGATCTCCCCCCTGTGGTTGCAGCTGCCCCATTGCGTGCGCGCACTGGATAGCTTGAACTGCGGCGAGGCTCGGGTAACGCGGCTCGCGAAGTGCGCCACGCGCGGCGCGAGCAACGCCAGCGCCTGATCCTTCAGCCAGCGGCTGACGAATTCGGCGATGCCGCGCTCGTCTTGCGGATCGGGGTGCAGCACCTTCAGATGCAGGAGATCGGCAGCGATGGTCATCTTCCGTGCCGCAAACAGCGCCAGCGTCAGAGGTCGTCCGCGGTAGAGCAGCGGTGCGCCTTCGCGCCACTCTGCCGGGAACGCTTCGCGATCGCGGCCGCGCCACTGGACCAGTGTGGTCAGCACCCACTTGGTTCGCTCGGTCAAGGCGAGTTCGATGTCGCGGATCGATACCCACGGCGGAGCACGAACGATGAGGCCGTCGTGGTCGATGATCATGCCTATCGAGCTCCGACGCGCGCGGAACAATCGATAGTCGACGATCTGTCCGGCCAGTACCAGACGGCGCGGTGTCCCGCTGGAAGGCTTACCGGCAGGGCTTCGGCTCAAGCGCGAGGAACCGCGCTCTGCTCGAGCGGATTTCCCAGACGTGCGACTTCGTTCTCGATCCAAGACTCGACCTCGTTCATCAGTCGCTGCATATCGCCGTTTGCGGCACGGATCGGCGGTCCGATCGACACGGTGATCGTTCCTGGGCGTTTGTTCAGAACGCCCTTGGGCCACAAGTAGCCGGCATTATGCGCCACGGGGACGATGGAAACACCGAGAGCGATGGCCAGGCGCGCGCCGCCGGTCTTGTAGTGGGCCCGGGTCCCGGCGCGTATCCGCGTGCCTTCCGGATAGATGACGATCCAGAAGCCTTGCGCCAGCCGTTCCCGGCCCTGCGCGGTGATCTGGGTCATTGCGCCCTGCCCGAACCTGCGATCGATGATGATGGGCGAGGCCAGCCGGAACGCCCAGCCAAAAAAAGGAATCGACAGCAACTCCTTCTTCGCCACAAACGCCAGCGGCGGGAAGAGAAAATTGAGCGCCATCGTCTCCCAGGTCGACGAGTGCTTGGACATGACGATATGCGGCTTGGCGGCCGACGGTATGCTTTCGCCGCCGATCACGCGGTGACGAATGCCGCAGATCCAGCGCGCCGCCCAGAGATTGATTGCGCACTAGCCGGTGATGAATTTGAAGCGTGGCAGCGGAGGGAGCGGGAATGTGAGCAGGACCAGAATCGCGTAGACGGGCGTGACGATGAGCTGGAACAGCGCGAACACCAGGGAACGCAGCGTCGATGCTGCGGAGGACAACGCGCTAGTCCCCTGCAAGCAACGCGGTGGCGACGAATGCGAGATCGGGAAAGATCACCGTGTCCTTCGGAAAGTTGCCTTCGCGCAGGGTCTTCTCGCCCTTGCCGGAGAGCACGAGGATCGGCTGCGCTTCCACTGCCGCGGCGCACTGCAAGTCGCGAACGCTGTCGCCGACGCAAGGAACGCCGGTGAGGTCGATGCCGAAACGCTGGCCGATCTCGGTCAGCATGCCGGGCTTGGGCTTTCGGCACTGGCAGGCCGAATCGGCGGTATGAGGGCAATAGAAGAGCGCGTCGATCCGGCCGCCGACCTGCGATAGCGCCTTGTGCATCTTTTCGTGAATCGCAATGAGCGTCGCCATATCGAACAAGCCGCGCCCCAGCCCGGATTGGTTGGTCGCAACCACCACGCGGAACCCGGCGTGATTGAGCCTTGAAATAGCCTCCAGGCTGCCGGGGATCGGCCGCCATTCGTCCGGCGATTTGATGAACTGCTCGCTGTCGTAATTGATGACTCCGTCCCGGTCCAGGACGATGAGCTTCGCCTGACGGGTGTGCGGCGCGGACTCGGAGAACTGGACCACGCGTCCCTCGTCAGACAGCCAGCTTGGAAATGTCGGCGACCTGATTCATCGCCTCGGCCAGCGCGCGCAGCAAGGCGAGCCGGTTGGCGCGGACCGCGGGATCGTCCGCCATGACCAGAACGTCGTCGAAAAATCGATCGACTGGCGCCCGCGCCGACGCCAGCGCGCGGAGGGCCTCGGTATAGTCGCCGCGTCGGACATGGCTGCTGACCAAGGGAACCATGTTCTGCACGGTGGAGTAAAGATCCTGCTCCGCGCCTTCGGCGAGGAGCGAATGGTCGACCGCCGCCCCGCCTGCGCTTTCGCTTTTGCGCAAAATATTGCCGATCCGCTTGTTGGCGCTGGCGAGAGCCTCCGCCTCGGGCAGCGTCACGAAGACGCGAATCGCCTCCATCTGCGCAGGCACCAGGTCGATGCGATCGGGCCGCATCGACAACACGGCTTCGACGTGGTTCGCGCTGTGGCCCCGTTCGCGAAGCAACGCCCTCAGGCGCTCGAATACGAAGCTCATGACCTCGTCGACCTTGCGCTGGATCGCGGGAACATCCGTAACCGCATCGAACGCCAGCAGGACGAGCTTTTCGAGCGACAGCGGCAATTGCTTTTCGATCAGAATGCGCACCACGCCTAGGGCACCGCGGCGCAATCCGAATGGATCCTTGTCGCCGGTCGGTGCGTTGCCGATCCCGAACATCTCGGAGAGCGTCAGCAGCTTGTCGGCGAGCGCGAGGATGATCGCGGGATCGCGCGCGGGCAGAGCGTCTCCCGAAAACCGAGGTCGATAGTGCTCGGCGATGGCATCGGCGACCAAAGGATCTTCGCCATCGTGAAGCGCGTAATACCGCCCCATGATGCCCTGCAATTCCGGAAATTCGCCGACCATGTCCGTCACGAGATCGGCCTTGGCGAGATAGGCCGCGCGCGTGCTGAGGTGAATCAGGGCGTCGGAATGCCCGGGGTCATAGAGCCCCGCGATTTGACCGGCAAGCTTCTCCAGGCGCTTGACGCGGTCCAGCTGCGAGCCAAGCTTGTTGTGATACACGACCGATGCAAGCCGCGGCACTCTGAGCTCAAGCTTGATCTTCCGGTCCTGGTCATAGAAGAACTTGGCGTCGGCTAGACGCGCTCGCAACACGCGTTCATTGCCGTGGATGACCGCCGCGGGGTCGCGAACCTCGGTATTGCTGACCATCAGGAAACGGTTTTGCAGCTTGCCTCGCGGGTCGGCCAGCGCAAAGTAGCGCTGGTTTCTCTGCATGGTGAGGATGAGGCACTCCTGGGGCACGGCCAGGAACGCGGGATCGAATCCTCCGGTGTAGACCTTCGGCCATTCGACCAGGGCCGTCACTTCGTCGAGCAATTCGTCGGGCATGATGACACTCGCGCCCGCGGCAGCCTGCTCCAGTCCGCCGACGATTTTTGCGCGCCGCTCGAAGAAGCTCGCGATTACCTTGCCCTCCGCGGCGAGCGCTGGCACGTACGATTCCGCATTTGCGATGTCGATTTGGGCCTTGGCGAGAAACCGGTGACCAAGTGTGGTACGGCCCGCAGTCAGCCCGAGCGCGCTGACGGGAACGATTTCGGCGCCGTGAAGCGCGAGCAAGCGATGCGCCGGGCGAACGAACTTGAAAGTAGCACCGTCGCCGCGCTGATAGCTCATCACTTTCGGGATGGGAAGTTTTCCGATCGCATCGTCGAGCGCGCTTCCCAAGCCAACGAACAAGCCCCCGCCCTTGGCGAGCGAGCGCAGCCAAACGTATTCTCCCTTTCCGTCGGACTGCACATAGAGATGATCGGATCCGTCCCGGGCATCCGGATAACGGTCGGCCAGATGTTGGCGACCGAGCGCCTCCAGCCGCTTGAGAAGTGCCTGGCTGCGATTGCCGAATGCGTCCGTTGCCGCGGCCGCCGGCATCAATTTCCGGATGACTTCCTTGTCATCGGCCTCTGCCCGCACATCCGAGATCGATACCGCGAGCCGGCGCGGTGTGGCGTACGGCGTCACATGGCTGGAAGGTCCAAGAAAGCCCTGTTCGCGCAGTCCCTCGGCGATTGCGCTGGCAAACGCGTCGCCGAGGCGCCTGAGTGCCTTGGGCGGCAGTTCATCGGTCAGCAGCTCGACCACCAGGGTCTCGGCCATCATGCCTTCTCGGCGACACGTCCAAGCAGGGGAAATCCCAGCGCCTCGCGCGACTCGACATAAGCTTGCGCGACCAGGCGCGACAAGGTGCGGATGCGTCCGATATAGCCTGCTCGTTCGGTGACGGAGATCGCGCCGCGTGCATCGAGCAGGTTGAACGTATGCGCGGCCTTGAGGATCATTTCGTAACCGGGCAAGGGCAGCTTCTCGCCGAGCAGCCGTTTGGCCTCGCTTTCGAAAAACGCAAACTGCTCGAACAGCTTCGGAACATTCGAGGCTTCGAACGCATACCTCGACTGCTCGACCTCGTTCTGGAAAAAGACGTCTCGGTAGGAAATGCCTTCCCCGTACTCGAGATCGTAGACGGATTCGACGTTCTGAAGATACATCGTCATCCGTTCGAGGCCGTACGTGATCTCGCCGGTGATCGGCTTGCAGTCGAGGCCGCCGACCTGCTGGAAATACGTGAACTGGGTGATCTCCATTCCGTTAAGCCACACCTCCCACCCCAGGCCCCACGCCCCCAGCGTTGGATTTTCCCAGTCGTCTTCGACAAAGCGCACGTCGTTGGCTTTGAGATCGAATCCCAGCGCCTGCAGCGAACCCAGATAGAGGTCGAGTATGTCCTCGGGGGAGGGCTTGAGCACGACCTGGAACTGGTGGTGCTGGTGCAAGCGGTTGGGGTTTTCACCGTAGCGTCCGTCCTTGGGGCGCCGCGCCGGCTGAACGTACGCCGCGCGCCAAGGTTCCGGGCCGAGCGCGCGAAGAAAGGTCGCGGTGTGCGACGTGCCCGCGCCGACTTCGATGTCGTACGGCTGAAGCAGCGCACAACGCTGGTCACTCCAGTATTGCTGGAGGCGAACGATGACTTGCTGGAAGGTGAGCATGCCGGGTCCTGTCAGGACCCGATGTTACTGGATACGCCGCTCGCGGAACAAACCGCTTGCGGTCCGGTTCCCCGACCGTCTTGCGGCGAAGAGCGCGGCGCAGAAAACGAGCATCGCGAGCGCGGCCACCAGTGCGTCGCCGAAACGCACATACGGAGTCGTACCGGTTCGGCCGGAGATCGTTCCTTCGAGGATGCCCCGAGTGAACCACGGCAGGCGTGCCTGCTCCGCGCCGCGATGATCCACGATCGAGGTGATGCCGGTATTGGTGGCGCGCAGCATCGGCCGCGCCATTTCCACCGCCCGCATCGCGGCGATCTGCTCGTGCTGCTCCGCCGCAATGGACCGGCCGTACCAGGCATCGTTGGTGACGTTGACCAGCAGCGTGGCGTCCGCCGCGCGACGCGCCAGCTCGCCGCCAAACGCGTCCTCGTAGCAGATATTGACCGCCAACCGCTCTCCGGCCGCCGCAAAGGCCTCCTGATAGGCAGGACCCGGCGTTTGATCGGCTAGCGGGATCGACAGCACGTTGCGAATGAACCAGCCCATGACAGGTTTTGCCGGAATCGTTTCGCCGAACGGCACGAGATGATGCTTGCGATAGACCTGCGTCATCGAGCTCCCGATGCTTACCACGCTGTTGAAGTAGCGGTCGTCTTCGTCGGCGCGCTCACGCGGCTCGAAGAAAAACAATCCCAGCAGAATGTCGCCCCGATGCGCCAACGCGACGTCACGCAGTCGGGCGACGTAGTCGGCGGGAACTTCGTCGGCGAACATCGGCAGCGCGCTCTCCGGGAGGACGATCAAGCGCCCCCGCGCCTGCGCTACCAGATCGGCATACACCGTGAGCGTCTTGTCGCGATATTCGGGATCGAACTTGAGGTCCTGCTCCACATTGCCCTGCACCAGGCTGACGGTGAGCGGTGCGCTCGATGGCCGGCTCCATTCGAGGGTCGACAAGGCGTAGCCGCCGAGCCAGACGGCACCGATGACCAAGGCCAGCACCGCGGCGCGCGCGGGCCGGTGCGCCTCCGCGGCCTGAACGATCGCGACCAGCAGCGCGGCGGATAGGGCGAGGCCAAACCCGGTCAGGAATACGCCGCCGATAGGCGCGTAGCCCGCGAGGGGCGATTGAACGTGGGCGTATCCGACCGACAGCCAGCCGAATCCCGACAGCAGCCAGCTTCGCAGCCATTCGCACAGCGTCCACGCGGCCGCCGCCGCGATCAGACGCGGCAACGACGATGGAGGTGTCCACCGGGTGCTGAGCCATCCCGCGAGCGCCGGATAGAGCGCGAGCAGCCCGCAGAATCCTGCGGTGCCGATTGCGGCAAGCACGCCCGGCATTCCGCCAAATGTGTGAAGCGCGATGAACACCCACGAGACGCCGGCGCCAAAAAAGCCCGCGCCGAAGGCGAAGCCGACGGCGGCCGCAGCGCGTGCCGAAGGGGCGCGCTGCCACAGCGCGAACAGTCCCGCGAGGGTCAGCGCCGGCAGTAGGGAGAAGCCGAACGGCGCAAAGCCGAACACCGATGCCGCGCCGAGCAGGAGCGCTGCGACGAGTGCCAGCCGCGCGGCTCTCAAGCGCCGCCGGGCTCGGGCCCCTCGGGCTCGGCCGTGAGTTTCTCCACCTGCAGGGTGTAGAGGCGACGGCTGTCGGCGCGGATCACCTTGAAGCGGAAATTACCGATCGTCGTCGATTCGCCGCGTTTAGGCAGCCGCCCGAACGCCTTGAGGACCAGCCCGCCCACGGTGTCGAATTCCTCGTCGCTGAAGTCGCTCAGGAACGCCTCGTTGAAATCGCTGATTTCGGTCTGCGCCTTGACCCGGTAACGGCTATTGGCCTCGGGGATGATGTTGTCTTCCGCTTCGTCGAAATCGTACTCATCTTCGATGTCGCCGACGATCTGCTCGAGCACGTCCTCGATCGTCACGAGGCCGGACACGCCGCCGTATTCATCGACGACGATCGCGATGTGGTTGCGATTGGCGCGGAAATCGCGCAGCAGCACGTTCAGCCGTTTGGATTCCGGGACGAACACCACCGGCCGCAGTGTGTCGCGGAGATTGAAGCCCTCGGGCTTGGCGTAGTAATGAAGCAGCTCCTTCGCGAGCAGTATGCCGATCACGTCGTCCTTGTTCTCGCCGATCACAGGGAAGCGCGAGTGGCGAGTCTCGAGGACGAACGGAATGAATTCCTCCGGGGACTGATCTATCGAAACCACGTCCATCTGCGCGCGCGGGATCATGATGTCGCGCACCGTCATCTCGGAGACCTGAAGCGCACCTTCGATGATCGACAATGCGTCGGCATCGAGGAGCTTGCGCTCGAACGCGCCGTGAAGCAGCTCCAGCAGCTCCTCGCGATCCTCGGGTTCACGCGTCAGGAATGCCGACAAACGCTCGATAAGTGTCGGCTTGTCGGTTGTCTTGCCGTCGCCGTCGTCGGTCATCGGGAACCCCGAGTCCGGGTCAAGGAACGGGCTGGCGGCGTGTAAGGGTCCAAAAAACCCAGCTCCGTGAGAACCGCGACTTCGCGCGATTCCATCCGCGTGGCGTCGCCGGGGAGGATGTGATCATAGCCTTGGAGGTGCAGCATGCCGTGAACGACAAGGTGCGCGCAGTGGGCATCGAGCGCCTTGCCCTGTTCGGCAGCCTCTCGCTTGAGCACCGGCAGGCACACCACGATATCGCCGCGCAACGCGCCATCCTCGTCATCGTACACGAACGAGAGAACGTTGGTCGCGGCCTTGCGCCGGCGGTACGTTCGATTCAGCGCGCGCCCTTCCGCGGTATCGACGAAGCGAATCGTAATCGCAGCGTCGCGCTCAAGCGCAGCTGCGGCCCACCTGCGAAGCAAGCGGCGTGCCGGAATGTCGCTATCGTCCACGGCGATCTGGACCGTCAGCACGAGTCTGGGACGCCGCCGCCTCATGCCGCTTCGGCGCGCGATAGTTATCATCTCCGTGCCCGGAATCCCTTCGGGTGGGCCGTCAGGGGTAATGGCGTGCTAAACGGGCCCGGACGCAAACCGCACGAACCGTAAACGACGGCGCGTTAGTTCGCTCCCGGCGTTGGCGCGCCTGGCGCATCGATGCGCTCGCTCCGTGTGTGCATTTCGTACGCGTTGATGATCTTCTGCACCAAAGGATGGCGCACGACGTCCGCGCTCGTGAACTCGGTAAAAGCGATGCCACGGACGTCGGCAAGCACTCGACGCGCTTCTATCAGGCCGCTTTTCTGGCCTCGCGCAAGGTCGATTTGGGTGACGTCGCCGGTGATGACCGCCTTGGTGCCGAAGCCGATGCGGGTGAGGAACATCTTCATCTGTTCCGGCGTCGTGTTCTGGGCTTCGTCGAGGATGATGAATGAATGGTTCAAGGTGCGGCCGCGCATGTAGGCGAGCGGAGCGATCTCTATGGTGTTGCGTTCGAAGAGCTTGGCGGTCTTGTCGAATCCCATCAGGTCGTAGAGCGCGTCGTAGAGCGGGCGAAGGTAGGGATCGACCTTCTGCGCGAGATCGCCTGGAAGGAAGCCAAGGCGCTCGCCGGCCTCGACCGCCGGGCGCACCAGAACGATGCGTTTGACTGCATCGCGTTCGAGCGCGTCGACCGCGCATGCGACGGCGAGATAGGTCTTGCCGGTGCCTGCGGGGCCGATCCCGAACGTGATGTCGTGTTCCTGGATGTGCTTGAGATAGACGATCTGATTCGGCGTACGCCCGTGGAGATCCGCGCGGCGGGTTCGCAATTGCAAGGGTGCATCGTCCTGCGTCGCCTCCTCCGCGACGCCGGCATCCTGCCTGGAGAGCTCGATCAGGCCGAGCTGAATGTCGTCGACGGTGAGCGGCTCTTTCGCTTGCGCATAAAAGCGCTCGAGCGCGGTTGTGGCGCGCTCGATTTGAGACGATGCGCCGCGCAAGGTGAACGTTGCGCCGCGGCGGGCGATGGTCACGTCGAGCGCAGATTCCACCTGACGAAGGTTCGAATCCAGCGCGCCGCAGAGATTCGCGAGCGCGCGATTATCCAGAGGCGAAAGTTCCAGATCGACCGTCTGCGATTTCAAGACGCTCCTACACTCCTGACCGCACCACGGGCGCCTTGATCGCCTGCTCGAGCGTGTTCTCGCATTCCGCGAGGTGCGCGCGCGCTTCCTTCGACAATGCGGCGTTCGACTTGGCGGCCCTGATCTGCGAGAGCAGCTGCTTGGCGTTTTCGCGCTGCAGCGACCGGGCGTCCGCCTGGACCGATTGCGAAGGGCGCAGCAGCGCAGCGGTAACGCGCCGCAGGTGCTCGCGCTGCAGGTTGCGGCGGAACGACGTGATTTCCCGTCCCGACTTGAGCTCGCTCCAGATCGAGTCCTGAAGCGTGTCGTAGAGCTCGGACAAGCGAAAGCCCGAATTGGCCTTGGTCTGCCGATATTCGCCCTCTGCGATTCGCGTCGCGACGGCGTCGCTCATCAATTGATCGAGCACCGCCCGCTGCACCGACAACATGCGCGAGGTCAGCGCGATATCGGGCGAGATGGCGCTCGGGCCCACATCGTCGCGGAAGCGGTCGAATTGGTCGACCGTGAGCCTGCGCACGAAATCCGGCCGCAAACGAAAGCTGTCGACCGAGAACAAGCCTGAGGAGATCAAGCGCAACGCGGCGCGCTGCTTCTCGGCCGGCACCGGCGTAAACGGATCGCGTCCACTGCCTGCGTGGTCTCTGACATAGACGACGCCGCCAACATACTTCGCGCTGACCATGCCCGCGTTTCCGAATTGAGTCAGTCCGGAAAGAAAGTTGCGCCTCAACATCTCGTAACTTTCACCTGGCTGCAGCTGCCGGTTCTGCAACCGCTCCCAGAGCTCATGGGTAAGCTTCAGGCGCCGTGTCGCGTATTCGAGAGGCTCGCTTCCGAGATCGCGGCGATTGACCTGCGGGTCCATGCCCTCCGCCGCGCCCCCAAAGCCGGCGTCGACGTCGTTGGCGAACGCGAGCTGCGGCTCACCGCTCCGTCCCGCGATTCTCGCCAGCTCTTGCTTCTCCTCGGCGGGAGCGATCGGCTTGTACGCATACTCGATGGCCCAGTAATCGTACGGACCGATCGAATGCATCACGTAATCGCCCTGCGGCTCGTCCTGCAGCGCGAGATTGATCGCGTTGTAATCCATGACCGACCCGGCGATCCCATGCTCGCTGGTGAAATGCGGATCGGCGAGCTGCTTCTGCGTAAAAATGGTCGATGCGCGGAAGTTGTGCTGGAGCCCGAGCGTATGTCCCACCTCGTGGGTCACGACGTCCTTGAGGGTGGCCAGCACGAACTTCTCGGCTTCCGGACCATTGGGGTCGAATTCACCGCGCGCGACAAGGACGTCCATCGCAAAGGCCATCTCGTCCATGGCGGCGTCGCCGTAGTCGCAGATCGAGAGATCGGTGCGAGCGTGCGTGGCGCTTCTCGGCACAAATTGCTCCGACGCCTGCCGCCGCGGCACGCGAGTCCAGGCCTCTTCGATCTCGATGTCGGCGTCGAGAATCTCGCCTGTGCGCGGGTCCACTCGCCGCGGCCCGATCGCGAGCGCTCCCGGCTCATCGCGCACCACCCAGCGCACCGACGCATGACGCGCGTCGGAGGTGGTGAAGTCGGCATTGTCGGGCTGGGTCTCGACCCGAATCGCGTCCTTGAAGCCGATTTTCTCGAACGCCTTGTTCCATTCGAGGATTCCCTCCTTGATGGTCTCGCGATACTTCTCCGGAATATTGCGGTCCAGCCAGTAGACGATGGGTCTCTTCGGTTCGGACAGTTGCGCGTCGGGGTCCTGTTTCTCAAGCCGCCAACGGTTGACGTAGTAGACCTCCGGAAAAACGGTCGAATCGCTCGAGAAATCCAGACGCCGCGAAACAAAGTGGCCGATCCGGTCGTCGGCTGCGCGGGGCTGCATGGGCTCAGGGAGTCTTGCGAGGCTGTAGTAGTAGCCGAGAAAAAGGCTGCGACCGTCTTCCAGGTGCGCCGGAGGCGCAGCTTGAAATGCCAATGCGCCTCCCATTGCCGGCGTCGGCGCGACTTTGGGGGCCGAATAGTGCGCCGAGACGGCAAAGCCGACGAGATCGGGCGTGCTCTGGGTGCCGGTGAAGCTGGAATTGCGGGAATCGAATGAATAGGGGATCCGGTATGCCGCTTCGAGCGCAGCCGATCCGCTCGGGAGATCCACCAGAAGCAGCGCGTTGGCCTCGATCAGGATCGACTTGCGTTCGGGATGCGGCTGGCTGACGACGGACACCGCACCGAGAAGGCTGTCGCTGGTCGATTCGCGCACGGCGCGCGCGAGCGGCGATCCTTCCTTGGCGAAAAAGTGCGTGTTCTTGGCGAGCATCTGCACGTTGCTGCCGAGGCGGTGAAATTCGACGATGTACGAGCGCAGCATCGGGCTGGTGAACGGGTCCCGTTCGCCGATGCCGCGCGTGCGGTTGACCTGCAGGAAAAATGGCTGGTCGAATTGATCGGGCCTGATCTCGATCCAGACTTTTTCTTCCTTGCTGTAGATGTTGAAATACCCCGGGGTCTCCTTGGCGTCCTTGACGACCTCGGCAAATGGCTTTTGTTGGTTGGCGACTACCGCCGCCGCTGCGGCCGCCGCGGCGGCGGCCACTGCCGGGCTGCTACTGCCGGAGCGTGCCGAGCCATTGGGCGCGGCAGGCGGCGGGCTCGCCGCGGCCGGAGCGCTGTTTTCGGGCGCGGCCGTGGCGACCGCGGTCGCCGCGATCGCCGCAGCTGCGACGGTATTCGAGTCGGGCAGCGGCAAGGTGGCGCAAGCCGATGAAAGAGCGGCGGCGACGCCGGATGCGATCAGCAGTTTCGGAAGACGATTCAATTCAAAGGGCAACATTTGCAGAGCACCTTATGAGACTGTAAAAAAACGGGCATCCCCGGTGCCCGGACGCACAACATTCGTATCTTTTCTATCCCATAGGCTAGATCGTGACAAGCTCGCCTCGCAGCGAATGCGCCCGTGCGGACGTAATGCGTACATCGGCATAGCTGCCTATCCGTTCCTGCGCGCCGACGAAATTCACCACGCGATTGGTTTCAGTCCGCCCGGCGAGCTCGGCACGACCTTTGGCCGATTGCCCCGTCACCAGCACACGCTGCGTCGAGCCGACCATGCCCTCGCTTCGCTCGCGATATTGCGCGTCGAGCGTCGTCTGCAAGCGCTTCAGGCGTCGTTGTGCGACGTCGGGCGGCACGGCGTCCGCGAAATCGGCCGCGGGCGTCCCGGGTCTCGGGCTGTACGCGAAGCTGAAACTGCCGTCGAAGACGACAGTTTCCACTAGATTCATCGTCTGCTCGAAGTCGGCGTCGGTCTCTCCGGGAAAACCAACGATGAAGTCCGACGTCAGCGCGAGCTGCGGGCGGGCGTTCCGCAAACGCCGTACGGTCGACTTGTATTCGAGCGCCGTGTAGCCGCGCTTCATCGCCGCGAGCACGCGGTCGGATCCCGATTGGACCGGCAGATGCAAGTGTGAAACGAGCTTGGGGAGCGTCGCGTAGGCGTCGATCAGCCGCGCGGTCATCTCCTTCGGGTGCGACGTCGTGTAGCGAATGCGCTCGAGCTCATCGATTTCCGAAAGGTATTCGAGCAAGGTCGCAAGGTCCGCGATCCCGCCGCGATCGCTCATCGTCCCGCGATACGCGTTGACATTCTGGCCGAGCAGCGTGATTTCGCGGACGCCTTGGTCGACGAGATCGGCGACCTCGGTCAGTACGTCATCGAACGGCCGCGAGACCTCTTCGCCGCGCGTATACGGTACCACGCAGAACGAGCAGTATTTGCTGCAGCCTTCCATGATCGAAACGTAGGCGCTCGACCCCTCGACTCGCGGCGGCGGAAGACGGTCGAACTTTTCGATTTCCGGAAAGCTGATATCGACCTGCGGCAAGCCCGTCGTGCGTCGCCGCGCAATGAGGTCGGGCAGGCGATGCAGCGTCTGCGGGCCGAAAACCACGTCGACGTAGGGCGCGCGGCTCACGATGGCGGCGCCTTCCTGGCTGGCGACGCATCCGCCGACGCCGATGATCAAATCGGGATTGGCGCTCTTGAGGCGGCGAACGCGGCCGAGATCGTGGAAGACCCGCTCCTGCGCTTTCTCGCGCACCGAGCAGGTATTGAAAAGGATGACATCCGCGTCTTCCGCGCGCTCGGTGAGCTCGAGTCCTTCCGCGGCGTGCAGCACATCAGCCATCTTGTCCGAGTCGTACTCGTTCATCTGGCAACCGAATGTGCGGATGTACAGCTTGCGGCTCACGACAGGCGGGTAGGACAAAATCCGACGAAGACGGGCCGAGGATTATAGCAGCGCGGGTAGGACAGTGTCCTATACGCCGACAAACGCCGCTATAATCCCGCCAGCAGGTGTCCGCCGCGCGAGCCCATGCGCGGCGGGTGAAACGGGAAGCCGGTGCGCCGCGAGTTCGACATCGCGGCAATCCCGGCGCTGCCCCCGCAACGGTAAGTCAGCGCGGGTCGCCCTCAACGCCACTGTTCACCACAGAACGGGAAGGCGGGCGACCAAATCTGACGAGCCCGGAGACCGGCCTGCACGGCGGGCGCATGGAAAAACGCGTCCGCTTCTGGCGATGTTTGCAGGCAAGGCCGTGCGGGGACGCTCGGCGCTCGCGGAGGATTCCCATGCTTTCCCATGTATCGTTTCAGGAGGCTGCGGCCTCTGTCGTCGCTGTGGGTGTTGCGCTCGCTTGTTCTCAGTCCATGGCGCAAGGCGTTACGTTGCCGCCGCTGGTCGTGACCGCGTCACGGTCTGCGCTGCCTCTCACCGAGTTGCTGGCCGATGTGACGGTCATAGGCGCAGAGGAAATCGCGCGCGCCGGCCCAGGCGGCTTGGTTGCGCTGCTGCAGCAGCAACCCGGCGTCGAGATCGTGGCCAATGGGGGGCCTGGCTCGACCAGTGGCGTTTTCTTGCGTGGCGCCAACACCGGTCAGACCCTGGTGCTGGTCGATGGGCTGCGCGTCGGCTCGTCGACCAGCGGTACCGCGGCCTTGGAAGCCATTCCCCTGGACCAGATCGAGCATATCGAAATTCTGCGGGGACCGGCGTCGAGCCTCTATGGCGCCGACGCCATAGGCGGCGTCATCCAGATATTTACGCGCAACGCGGCCGACGGCTTCGCGGCCAACGGACAGGCCGCGTACGGCACGTATCGCACCGCGATCGCATCTGCGGGATTCTCAGGCGCGTCCGGCCCCTGGCGCTACGCTTTGGAAGCCGGTCGACGGCAAAGCGATGGCTTCAATGCCATAGGGAACCCGGCCAATTTCAGCTTCGATCCCGACCGCGACGGCTATCGAGACGACCACGCCGGCGGAAGTATCGGCTTTCGCTTCGCGCCGGAACAGGAGCTCTCCGCGCGTTTCTTGCGCAGCCGCTTGAATGCGCAATTCGACGCGGGCGACGCGTTCGACGACCGCACCGTCACGGTCGTGGAGACCTACCAGATCGAAAGTCGCAACCGGTTGACGCCGTTCTGGACGAGCCGGCTGCAGGCCGGATGGGTCACCGATGACAGCGATTCGAAAACCGGCTTCGGTCCGTCGCGCTTTCGTACCCGACAGCGGCTCTATGGCTGGCAGAACGATATTGCTCTCCCTCTCGGCACGCTGGCCGCGGCTGTGGAGCGGCGCGAAGAGCGCGTGGACACCGACGCCGGGTTTGCGGTCAACGAACGCGATACCAATGCGCTCACCGGCGTCTATCAGGTTCGCGTCGGCGCGCACTCCGCACAGGCGAGCCTGCGCCGCGACGACAGCTCGCAGTTCGGGGCGCGCACCACCGGCAGCATGGCCTACGGTTATTTTTTCGACAATGGCGTGCGCGTGACTTCCAGCTATGGAACGGCGTTCAAGCCGCCGACATTCAACGATCTGTATTTCCCGGGTTTCTCCAATCCGGATTTGAAGCCCGAGTCCGCGCACAACGCCGATCTTGCGATCCGCTATGCCAAAGCTGAAATGAGCGGCGGCGTCGTGGCGTATCGCAACAAGGTGCGCGATCTCATCGTGTTCCAATGCGACGCGAGCTTCAACTGTGCGCCTCAAAACGTTTCCGATGCCACCTTGAAGGGCGCGACCTTCGACTTTGCAGCGCGCATCGGCGATCTCGCTGCCAAGGCGAGCCTGGACCTGCAAAACCCCCGCGACGACGCGACCGGCCGCCTGTTGCCGCGTCGCGCGCGCCGCCACGGTTCGGCATCGCTCGGCTATCTTTTCGGACCCTTGCGTGTGACCGCGGAGTTGACGGCTGCATCGGAGCGCTTCGACGATGCCGCCAACACCCGACGTATGGGAGGATACGCATTGTTGAACGTGGTCGCGGAATATCCCGTGGCGCCACGATGGACCTTGTTTGCGCGGCTCGACAACGCGTTCGACAAGCACTATGAGCTCGCAGCCGATTTCAATACCGCAGGCGCGAGCGCGCTTGCCGGCGTTCGCTTTCAGTACTGATCCGATGCCGCGGGTTCTCGTATTCGTGTTGACGCTGGCCGTCGCGTGGGGTGTACGCGCAGGCGGTCCTTCGGTCGTCGACGGCGCCGGCGCGACGGTAAGCTTGACCGCTTCGGCGCAAAGGATAGTCAGCCTCGCGCCGCACGCCACCGAGCTCTTGTTTGCCGCCGGCGCGGGCGCTCAGGTCATCGGGGTCATCGAGCCCGCCGATTGGCCGCGGGAGGCGGCGCGTGTGCCGCGCGTGGGCGACGCTCGTTCTCTCGATCTCGAGCGCATCATCGCTCTTCGTCCCGATCTCGCCGTTGCGTGGCCGTTCACGGTGCCCGCGCAAGTCGAGCGGCTGCGTTCGCTTGGTGTCCCAATCTATATCACCGACCCCCACACGCCGGATGCCATCGCCGACGATATCGAGCGGCTGGGGATGCTCTCCGGCAGCGAAGTCCAGGCGCAACGCGCAGCGGCAGCATTTCGCAGCCGGCTTGCCGCTGTGCGAGCGCGGACGCGTGATGCGCCGCCGGTTCGCGTTTTCTACGAAATCTGGAGTCAGCCGCTGTACACGGTCGGCGGCGCGCACCTGATCACTGCAGCGCTCGCCATGTGCGGCGGCAAGAATGTATTTGCCTCGTCGCTGCTGCCGGCACCTTCAGTCAGCATCGAGGCTGTTCTCGCTGCCGCACCCGACGCCATCATCGCCGGAACCGACGATGCGGTGCGTCCCGCCTGGCTAGACGATTGGCGGCGCTGGACGAGCCTGCCCGCGGTGCGCCGCGACAACCTGATGGTGGTCGATGCCAATCTCCTGCATCGGCCCGGACCTCGCTTCGCCGAAGGCGTCGAGCAGCTTTGCGCGGCGCTCGATCGGGCGCGGGTGAAGGCTCGGATGCTTGCGAGCGCCGACGAGCGGGCGCCGGGGCTGAAGGCGCTCTCGGAATGACATGAATAGAGTCAAGTCGTTCTCGATTTCAATACCCAACTATTCCGGCGCGAACACCGCGGAAGCCGGGCCAGCAAGCTTGCTCAGCCGCACGCCGTAGGTGCGCGACAGGCGTTCCGCAGTCAGCAGCTCCGTCGCGGTACCGGCGATCGCCTCGCCTTTGTCGAGCAGCAGCACGTGATCGCAAAATCTCGTCGCGAGATTGACGTCGTGGAGCACCATTACTATGGCTCGCTCGGCGCCGCCACCTGCAAGCGCGGTCAATCGATCGAGCAACGCGAGCTGGTGCGCGAGATCGAGATGGGTCGAGGGCTCGTCGAGAAGAAACAGGCGGGGCTCCTGCGCGAACAAGGTTGCCAGAGCGACGCGGCGACGCTCGCCTCCGGATAGCGTGCGCACGTCGCGCGACTCGGCGTGGGCGATGTCCAGCGCCGCAAGCGCCGCACGGGCGATGCGCAGATCGTTGTCGCCTTCCCATTGCCATCGCGACAGATGCGGATGGCGTCCGATCAGCGCGGTTTCGAGCACGGTAGCCCCGAACGCGTCGCTGTCGTCCTGCGGAAGGAGTCCGCGGATGCGCGCGACATCGCGCGGGGACATGGCGTCCAGGCGCTGGCCGTCGAGCTCGATGGTTCCCGCTGCGGGCTGCCGCAGACCCGCCAGCGTATGCAGTAGCGTGGTCTTCCCCGCGCCGTTGCAGCCGAGGATCGCCCAGCGCTCGCCGGGCGAGATCGTCAGGTCGAGATCGCGGCAGACTGGGATCCCGGCGATGCTTACGGTGAGCCCCCGGGTCGCAAGCAGAGCGCTCATCGCTCTCGCAGCAGGAGATATAGAAACACGGGGACGCCGACGAGCGCGGTGACGATGCCGACCGGGAGTTGCGACGGCGCGAGGGCTGTGCGCGCCAGCGTGTCCGCGGCGAGAAGGAGCGCGCCTCCGGTGAGTACCGACGCCGGCAAGGCGATTCTTTGGTCATTTCCAAACAGCAAGCGGACACCATGCGGAACGATCAGCCCGACAAAGCCTATCGCGCCGGCGGTCGTGACCGCGACCGCGGTCAGCAACGCCGCGAGTGAGAACATGAGCCAGGGCAGCCGAGTGACTGCGACTCCGAGCGCGGCTGCGACCGATTCGCCGCGCGCGAGCGCATTGAGATCGCGCGCGAACGGAAGCACGACCGCGGTTCCGACGGCGAGGATCGCGAGCGGCGTCCATGCGGCGGGCGCGGACGAGAGATCGCCGATCAGCCAGAACAGCATGCCGCGAAGCTGAGTTTCGGGCGCGAGCGAGAGGATAAGCGCGACAAGCGCACCCCAGCCGGACGCGATGATGACGCCGGTCAGAAGCAAGCGAATCGGCGACCATGCGCCTGAGCCGCGCGCGAGGACGAATACAATCACCGTCGACGCGAGGGCTCCGGCAAAAGCACCGACCGGCGTCGCCCAGGCGGCAGCGCCAACGAGCATCGCCATCAGAGCGCCGACTGCTGCGCCTCCGGACACGCCGAGGACGTAGGGATCGGCAAGCGGATTGCGAAGGAGCACTTGCAGGATCGCGCCGGCAAGCGCCAGAGAACCGCCGGTCGCGAAGGCAGCCACGGCGCGCGGCAGGCGCAATCCCTGCACGATTCCGCGCGCCGTCGCGTCGCCATCGCCGGCGAGCGCGCGCAGCACCGTCGCCGGATCGAGCGCAACACTGCCGACGCCGACGGCGAGAGCAAATGCAGTCAGGACCATGGCGGCCAGCAAGCCAAACGCAGGAGCGGGGGCAACGCGGGTCATCGCGACCGGTGGGGATGCGGATATCGGGGCACGCTCAAAGACGAGCGGAATTATAGTCCCCGCGGTGGTCTATAATTTGCCCAGGAAAGCGGTGCGATTTCACGCAGCCCGGTCGCATTCTTGCGATCGGGGCCGCAATCCGCGCACGATCGCATGCAGATGAGCAAAGCATTTACCCGAGAAAACGATGCCGATCTCGACGATGAGGTCGAGGAGACCTTGTCGCTTCCCGTCGGCAGCCGGAATTACATGACGCCGGGCGGCTTCGCCCGCCTGAAGAGCGAGCTCAATCACCTGGTCGAAAAGGAGAGGCCCGAAACCGTCGCAATCGTGTCGTGGGCGGCAGGCAACGGGGATCGTTCCGAAAACGGCGATTACATCTACGGCAAGAAGCGCCTGCGCGAAATCGACCGCCGCATCCGCTTTCTTATCAAACGACTCGACACCGCGGAAGTTGTGGATCCTTTGACGCGTCGCGATGTCGACGATTCGGACAGGATCTTCTTCGGCGCGACGGCGAGGGTGCGCGATTCACGCGGCGAAGAGCGCGTGGTAAGCATCGTCGGCATCGACGAGATCGACACGGCTCGCGGCTACATCAGCTGGGTCTCGCCGATGGCGAAGGCGCTTATCAAGGCGCGCGAGGGCGACGTCGTGATATTGAAAACGCCAGGCGGCGTCGAAGATCTCGAAATTCTGGAAGTCCGCTATCAGCCGCTTGCGACCGGATGATCGTTCGCGCCGCAGCCGCGGTTGACGCAGCGCGGGCCTTACGCCTATAGTCAAAGGCCATGGATGCAGAACTCTCGGGGCTCGAGCAAAAGCTCGCCGCGCTGCTCGCCGAATACAACAGGTTGCGGGCGGAAAACGAATCGCTCACGCGTGAGCTTGGGCGCGCGCAGGAGCAGAACCGGTCGCTTGCCGCGCGCATCACCGCGGCCACATCGCGTCTCGACTCGCTGCTGCAACAGCTTCCCGAGTCGACGAGTTAGCCGTACGACCGATGGATGAGCCCACGATTACCCTGGACGTGTCGATCCTCGGCCGCGAATATCGCGTCGCATGCAGGGAATCGGAAAAGGACGAGCTCATGCAGGCGGTTCAATTCATCGACCGGCGGATGCGTGAGATCCGCGACACGGGCAAGATCGCCGGCACCGAGCGCATCGCCGTGATGGCCGGGCTCAACATTGCGCACGAATTGCTGCGCTCGAAAAACGGCGCCGGACCCGGTCAGACGCGCGCCGGTTTTGACACTGCGGGCATTCAGCGTAGAATTTCTGCGATGCAGTCCGCAATCGATCGTGCGATGGCGGATCAGGAAAAGCTGTTCTGATCGAGACGAAAGTCTCGGTTGCGCTCCATGTTCCCTGCGGTGTTCGAGCTGGCCTTGCGTTCTTTGAACCAATGCTACGTTAGCGAGGTCGCCGCGCCTTAATGGGCCGGTGTGCGTTTCCTACGCGGACGCGCCTAATGGTCCTGGTAGGCGACCCTCTTGAACCCAGGTTCAGGATGATGGCCGGCACGGCACAGGCGGGGGACACCCTATCGAGCGGCGCCGCGAAGAGCGGCGCCGCATTTTTTTGAAAATCATGCGTTACCGCCATTGTCCTTTGCCACCGGCCGACCTGCAGCTTGATCCCACTCCTCTATGCAGGCACTTGCAACTTTCTAGAGGCCAGAAGCCCCAACGCAAAGCCCCGCGGTGATCGCGGGGCTTCGCAGCATCGCCACAGCGCTGTGGCTTCGTTTCGTTGCGTCACCGCAACGTATGCCGATAACGCGTTACCGGCGTTGGGGTCGACTTGTCGTAAATGTCATCTATAGAGTACCTCCTAGTCGTCGATTCCTACGACATCGGCAATACCCGTAGCCACGAACTGCGGGAGCACCGGCCTGCATGGTGTTCTTCATGCGATACCGGATACAACCCGCGATGTCGCACTTACGAGAGCCGATCTACGAATCGCACCATTTCGATTTCCAGCCTACGCTGACCCCGAAGCAGTTGCAAGCGGATCAGCATCGACGTTGTGAGGCTGTTTCTTTGACGCGTCGATAAGCCAGAATACAGATTGGCTATAGGCTACGTCTTGAGCAGTACGGCAAAGAGGAACAAGGGGGACAACGATGGAAAGCGTGATTCGCTTCGTCGAAGAACCCGTGGCCGGGCTTGCTGACCGACGCCGGAAGGTATGGCTCGAATGCGATGGTAGTCCGTATGACTTCCGAGCCGTGGATGTTCTGGGAACTCGTTTCGTGGTGCACGACATTGCGGCAGTCAAGTTCAACTGCCCGCGCTGCGGCAAGAAACACGAGTCACTGTTGTTTGGTTGACGCACTCAAGCGCAGCAGGCTTCTAGAAATGGCCTCGCAGGAACGTGCCGAGCGACGATTCGGTCATTCCCGCCGACTGCCTAGTTATCTACAACAATGCGGTTTGGGCTAGGCTGAATCCCGACAACTCTCGTGAGTTGCGCCAAGGAGCGCAACGCGATTCGGACGAATTTCGGCGGTCGCGTGGGCGTCGCTCGTATTCACGGATTCTGATGCAGCTCCCGCTTTCCCACCAGTACAAGGTGTTGTGTTTCACCATTGCCCTGACCCACAATCCGACTTCCCAGTGCTAAATGAAGCGTTAACAGCTTCATTGCGCCCTCCCGGGCTCAGTCGTCTTGGCGTTTTCGCATGTTTTGGCGGATAGTTTGTCCATGAATGCGACCGGTTTGGGTGTGAGCTTGGGTGGGACTCCGGGTAAGGTTTTTCGGATTGATTCGGGCTTCTTCGGTCGATGAGCCTTTAACGATAGACCAATTTCTGATACTGCCGGATATCTGGATAATCCATGCGTTACTGGCTGATGAAGTCCGAGCCGGACGAGCTGTCGATCGACGACCTCGCCACGATGCCGAAAAAGACGACGGCCTGGTTCGGCGTGCGGAACTACCAGGCGCGCAATTTCATGCGCGATCAGATGCACGTCGGCGACCTCGCCTTTTTTTATCACTCGAGTTGTCCCGAGCCGGGGATTGCCGGCATCGTGCGCGTCAGCAAGGCCGCCTATCCCGACCAGTCTCAATTCGACCGCAAGAGCCCTTACCACGACCCGAAAGCAACCCGTGACGCGCCGCGCTGGCTCAACGTGGACGTGACGCTGGTCAAAAAGACGCGCCTTGTTCCGCTTGCCGAGTTGCGGTTGCAAAGCGAGCTCGGCACCATGCGCCTGCTTCAGCGCGGCAATCGCCTGTCCATCACGCCGGTGGATCCGCGGGAATGGGCCTTCATCACCGAACGGCTGATCGCGAAGTAGCGTGGACTGGACGCTGATCCCGGTCTTTGTCGCGATCGGCTGCATCGTGGGTTTCATCGCCGGCTTGCTCGGCATCGGCGGCGGAATGACCATGATCCCGCTGCTCACGTTGATCTTCAGCTACGAGCATTTTCCTCCCGAGCACATTTTGCATATTTCCGTCGCCACATCGATGGCGACGATCGTGTTCACGTCGATTTCCAGCGTGCGCGCGCACAATGTGCACAACGCCGTGCTGTGGCCGGTGTTCTGGAGGCTCTCCCCGGGCATCCTCATCGGTTCGATGGGCGTCCCGCTTGCCATCAGCGGCATGTCGACCTCGCTGCTGGCGTTGATTTTCGGAATTTTCGCGGCATTTACTGCGACAGGATTGTTGCGCAACCGCAAGCCCAAGGCGACGCGCGAGTTGCCGGGCCCCGCCGGCCTTTTGGTCGTCGGCTTGATTATCGGTGGTCTTTCCAGCATGGTCGGCGCAGGAGGCGGCTTTATCTCGGTGCCTTTCCTGACCTCGTGCAACGTCAGAATTCACAGCGCCGTGGCAACGTCGGCTGCGCTGGGACTCCCCATCGCTGCGGCGGGAACCGTGGGATTTCTCATTGCCGGGCTGCGGCATTCCGACCTGCCGCCGTACACCGTGGGGTACATCTACCTGCCGGCGCTGGTCGCGATCGCAGGCGCCAGCGTATTGGTCGCGCCTGCGGGTGTCCGGCTCGCGCATCGCTGGCCGGTCGCCAATCTAAGACGCGCTTTTGCCGCGCTCTTGTATCTGATCGCCGCGTTCTTCTTGTGGAAGGCGCTACAGGGTTAGTGGGCTGTAACAGTTGAATCAGCAGCCAGTATCGCGCGGCGATCGCTGGTTGCAGCTAGGCGCGAGGAGGAAGCATAGTCAATACTATGGTGACGACGAGCAACAACGCTGCGGCCGGCGAGGGCAAGCGAGACGCTAGCTATTTGACTGTTACAGTCCACTGGTCGCTGCGCGGTGTCATTCCGCCGCGTAACGCTGACGCAGGACTTTTTTCTCGATCTTGCCCATCGCGTTGCGCGGCAGCTCGTCGACAAAGTGCACGCGCTTGGGGACCTTGAAGCTCGCGATCTCGGATTTTAGTGCAGCGATGAGCGTCGCTTCGGTGATGGACTCTCCGGGCTTGGGAACGACGACCGCGGTGACGGCTTCTCCGAGGTCTGCGTCCGCAACGCCGATGACCGCGGATTCGCTGACGCCGGGCAGTGCGTCGATTTTTTCCTCGATCTCCCTGGGATAGACGTTCAGTCCACCGGTAATGATGAGATCCTTTGTGCGGCCGACGATCTTCAGGTAGCCGTTCGGCAGAAACTCACCCGTGTCGCCGGTTTTGAAAAAACCGTCCGCAGTAAATTCCTCGCGCGTCTTTTCCGGCATGCGCCAGTAGCCTGCGAACACATTGGGCCCCCTGACCTCGATGCCGCCGACCGTCCCCGCGTTGCATGGCCGTCCGTCGCCGTCCACGACGCGCACCGCGACCCCAGGCAACGGCAGGCCGACGCTGCCGCAAACGCGCTCGCCGTCGAGCGGATTCGACGTGTTCATCCCCGTTTCGCTCATGCCGTAGCGCTCGAGGATCGCTTGCCCGGTGCGAGAGCGGAATTCGGTGAAGGTCTCCGGCAAAAGAGGCGCCGAGCCTGAGATGAAAAGCCGCACGCTTCGACATTGCGCAGCACCGAAATCGGGCTCCGCGAGCAGGCGGGAATAAAAAGTCGGTACGCCCATCATCACGGTCGCATGCGGCAATTGGTCGGCGACCTGCTTCGCATCGAACTTCGGCAGCCACAACATCCGGCTGGCGGAAAGCAGCACGCAGTGACAGGCGACAAAAAGACCGTGTACGTGATAGATCGGAAGCGCATGGAGAAGGACATCGCCGCGAGTGAATCCCCAATAATCGACCAGCGTCAGCGCATTGCTGGCGAGATTGCGGTGGGTGAGCATCGCGCCCTTGGAGCGGCCGGTGGTCCCCGAGGTGTAAACGATTGCCGCGAGGTCGTCCGGCTTGGAGCGGACGGTATCAAGAGTGCTCGGCTCGTCGGCCGCCCGCGCAAGCAATGACGACGCAGACTCGCCGTGGAGCGTCATGACCGTCGCCTGGGGCCGCAAGCCGACGATTGCGTCGAGCGTATCGGCGCGGCAGACAATCACCTTCGGCTCCGCGTCGCCGAAGAAATAGGGGAGCTCGTTCGCACTTTCGCTCGTTTGATAGCCGGTATTGAGCGGTAGATACACAAGGCCCGCGCGCAAGCAGGCGAGATAGAGCGCTAGCGCCTCCCATGACTTGTCGACCTGTACAGCCACACGGTCGCCGGCGTTGCAGCCGGCGGCACGCAGGGCGTGGGCGATGCGCGCGGACGCGGCGTCGAGATCGTCGTAATGAATGACGGGCCCACCGGGAATCAGCACGCAGGGCTGATCGGCGTGCTCGGCGAAATGATCGTGCAGCAGCGCGTATAGATTGGCGTTCATGCGTGGGTATGACGGCACTCGGGCACGAGCGCACCCCGGCCGGGGCCCCGCGAAAACCCGAGATTACATCAGGCCGCGCGGTGAGTCAGCGCAAATCGCGCTCTCCGGCGACCAGGCCCGGCAGGAGCCTCCGTCAGATCAACCCGGCGCCCCGCGCCCACTTGTATTTGGCGCCGAGGACCGCAACCGGCATCTCGGTCGAGTACGGATACGCCGGTATGCCATGGTCGAAAAGGTATTCCGCGGCTTCCTCGACCTCCACGTCGCCCGCCAGCGATGCCACGATCGGCTTTTCGATACCCTTGGCCCGCATCTCCTCGACGACCTCGACCATGATCTTGGCGAACACCATCGGCGGTGTGATGATGGTATGCCAGTAGCCCAGAATGAGGGCGTGGATACGCGGGTCTTCCAAGCCGAGCCGAACCGTGTTCTGGTACGTCTTGGGCGGCTCGCCACCGGTGATGTCGACCGGATTGCCGGCGGCGCCAAAGGGCGGGATGAATTTGCGAAACGCCGCATCGAGATCCGGCGGCATCGCCATCAGTGTCAAGTTGTTGTCGACGCATGCGTCGGAGAGCAGCACCCCTGAACCGCCGGCCCCGGTGATGATGACCACGTTCTCGCCCTTGGGCGTTGCCAGCACCGGAATCGCGCGCGCGAACTCGAGCAGGTCGCGCAGGGACCGGGCGCGGATCACCCCCGACTGCTTGAGCACGTCCTCGTAGATCTTGTCGTTGCCGGCGAGCGCGCCGGTATGCGAGCTTGCCGCGCGCGCGCCCATGGCTGTGCGGCCGGCCTTGAGCACAACCACCGGCTTTTTCTTCGACACCCGCTTGGCGACCTCGGCGAACGCGCGGCCGTCCTTCAGGTCCTCGCAGTGTTGGGCGATGATGTGGGTGTTCTCGTCCTGCTCGAAGAACGTGAGCAGGTCGTCTTCGTCGATGTCGGACTTATTGCCCAAGCCCACGATCGCCGACACCCCCATCTTGGCGGAGCGCGAGAACCCGATGATCGCCATGCCGATGCCGCCCGACTGCGAGGACAGCGCCGCGTGTCCCTTGACGTCGTAGGCGGTGCAGAACGTCGCGCAGAGGTTCTTCCACGTGTAGTAGAAACCGTAGATGTTCGGGCCCATCAGGCGCACGCCGTATTTGCGTCCGATCTCCTGTATTTCCTTCTGTCCTTCGACATTGCCTGTCTCGGCAAACCCGGAGGGGATAAGCACGGCGCCGGGAATCTTCTTTTCCCCGACCTCGATCAATGCCTGGGCGACGAACTTCGCCGGAATCGCGAACACCGCCACGTCGATCTTGCCGGGCACGTCCTTGACGCTCTTGTAGGCCTTGCGGCCCATGATCTCGACCGCCGAAGGATTGATCGGGTAGATCTCGCCCTTATAGCCGCCGTTGATCAGGTTCTTCATGACCGAGTTGCCGATCTTGCCTTCTTCCGACGAGGCTCCGATCACCGCGACCGCATCCGGCTTCATGATGCGATTCATGTCGCGCACGATGTCCTCGTGAGAGGGACGGAAGCGCGCCGGCGCGGGGTTGAAATCGACCACGATGCGAACGTCGGCAGCGGTCGCGCCACTCTTGGTCGCGAACACGGGGTTCAAATCCATCTCGGCGATTTCCGGAAAGTCCGAGATCAGACGCGAAACGTTTTCTATCATGCCGGCGAGCGCGTCGCGATTCACGGGGTCCATGCCACGCACGCCTTTGAGGATCTCCGCCGCAGCGATGCCGTCTAGCATCGACAATGCGTCTTCGCGCGTCGCGGGGGCAAGACGGAACGTGATGTCCTTCAAGACTTCGACCAGTATGCCGCCGAGACCGAAAGCGACCAGCTTGCCAAACGATGGATCGGTCACGGCGCCGATGATGACTTCCTGCCCACCGGCGAGCATCTGCTGCACCTGAACGCCATGCAGTTTGGCCTTGGCATCGTACTTCTTCGCGTTGGACATGATGGTGTCGAAGCCCTTCTGGACTTCGTCGGCGCTTTTCACCCCGACCAGCACGCCACCCGCCTCGGTCTTGTGCAGGATCTCGGGAGAGACGATCTTCAGCACCACGGGGAATCCCATTCCGGTGGCGATTTTTGCGGCGTCGGCGGCGGTTGTCGCGACGCCTTCCTTCGGCACCGCGATCCCGTACGCTTCGCAGACGAGCTTGCCCTCGGGAGCGGTCAGCGAAGTGCGTCCTTCCGACTTGATGCTGTCGAGAATCTTCCTGACCGCGACTTTGTCGTGCGCCATGTTCTTCTTCCTCTGGAAAGGTTTGAACGCCGCGATCGCGGCGGGGGGCTTCGCTTGTTGCGTGTCAGATCGCGCCGGCCGAACGAAGCTCGGCGACTTGTTCCTTGGTATAGCCGAGCTCGGCAAGCACTTCCTCGGTGTGCTCGCCGAGGAGCGGCGATCGTGTCACGTCGCTGGGACTGTCGGACATCTTGATGGGATTGCCCACAGAGAGATATTTTCCGCGCTTGGGATGATCGACCTCGACCACCGTTCCCGTCTTGCGCAGCGAAGGCTCTTCGGCGATCTCCTTCATCGACAGAATAGGGCCGCACGGAATGTCGTATTTGTTGAGGATTTCCATCGCCTCGAACTTGTCCTTGGTCTTGGTCCATTCCTCGATCTTCCCGAAAATCTCCATGAGATGCGGCAGCCGCGCCTTGGGCGTCGCGTAATCGGGATGCGTGAGCCACTCTTCGCGTCCGATGACCTTGCAGATGTCTTTCCACACGGGTGCTTGGGTGATGAAATAAATGTAGGCATTGGGATCGGTCTCCCAGCCCTTGCACTTGAGGATCCACCCCGGCTGGCCTCCGCCTGACGCGTTGCCGGCGCGCGGAACGGCGTCGCCAAACTTGCCGTTCGGATATTGCGGGTATTCCTCCATCACCCCGGTGCGTGCGAGACGCTGCTGATCGCGGAGCTTCACGCGACAGAGATTGAGCACGCCGTCCTGCATGGCGGCGAGCACCTTCTGTCCTTTACCCGTTGTGTTGCGCTGGTAGAGGGCGGCAACGATGCCCAGCGCGAGATGCAGCCCCGTGCCGGAGTCGCCTATCTGCGCGCCGGTCACCAGCGGAGGGCCGTCGTCGAAGCCGGTGGTCGACGCCGAGCCACCCGCGCACTGCGCGACATTCTCGTAGACCTTGCAGTCCTCGTACGGCCCGGGGCCGAAACCCTTCACCGACGCGACGATCATGCGCGGGTTGAGCTGCTGTACGCGCTCCCATGTGAACCCCATGCGATCGAGCGCACCCGGGGCGAAATTTTCCACCAGGACGTCACAACGCTTCACCAGCGCTTCGAGGATCTCCTTGCCTTTGGGGTTCTTGGCATCGATGGTGATCGAGCGCTTGTTGTGATTGAGCATCGTGAAATAAAGGCTGTCGACGTCGGGGATGTCGCGAAGCTGCCCGCGCGTGATGTCCCCCTCGCCCGCGCGCTCGACCTTGACGACGTCCGCGCCCAGCCATGCGAGCAGCTGCGTGCAGGTCGGCCCCGATTGCACGTGCGTGAAATCGAGAATCCGCACGCCGTCTAGTGCCTTGCCCATTACATTCCCCTATGCAATGCCGTCAATCCGAAAGCGCTGCTCCGACTCGATGGCCGTCACGCTTTCTTCTTCGCGGCGGGATTGAGACTCGTGATGCGGCCGCTTTCCGTGCCCGCCTTTTCGTCGATGACCGCATTGATCAGGGTAGGCTTACGCGAGCGGATCGCTTCTTCCATCGCGTTGCGAAGCTCGGCCGGTGTCGTGGCCAGCACACCCACGCCACCGAAGGCATCCATCAGTTTTTCGTAGCGCGCGCCCTTGACGAACACCAGGGGCGACGGATCGCGTCCTCCCGTCGGATTCACTTCGTCGCCGCGATAGACGCCGTTGTTGTTCAGGATCACGACGCAGACCGGCAGGCTGTAGCGACAGATCGTCTCGACTTCCATGCCGGAGAAACCGAAGGCGCTGTCGCCCTCTACCGCGATCACCTGCTCGCCGCTGACCACGGCCGCCGCGACCGAAAAGCCCATGCCGACGCCCATCACGCCCCACGTGCCGACGTCCAGCCGCTTGCGCGGCTTGTACATGTCCACGATGCTGCGCGTGAAGTCGAGCGCGTTCGCGCCCTCGTTGACGAGGATGGCGTCCGGATTCGCCTTGACGATGTCGCGCACGACATTGAGCGCGCTGTGGAAGTTCATCGGCGCGGGATTCATCGCCAGCGCTTCCGCCATCTTCGCCACGTTCTTGGTCTTGCGCTCGGCAATGGCGTTGAGCCACTCGCCGGGCGGCTTCGGCCAGTTCGATCCGATGCCGGCGAGCATCGCCGACACGCACGAACCGATGTCGCCGACGACCGGCGCGTCGACTCGGACGTTGCTGTCGGCTTCCTGCGGCGAGATGTCGATCTGGATGAACTTTCGATCTCCCCAGTCCTTCGGGCTCTTGCCGCCCCACGTCTTGCCTTTGCCATGCGAAAGCAGCCAGTTCAAGCGCGCGCCGATCAACATCACGACGTCTGCCTCGGGTAACACGTAGGAGCGCGCCGCCGCAGCGGATTGCTCGTGGGTGTCGGGCAAGAGACCCTTGGCCATCGACATGGGCACGTAGGGGATTCCTGTCTTCTCGACCAGCGCCCGAATCTCCGCATCGGCCTGCGCGTACGCCGCGCCCTTGCCGAGAATGATGAGCGGACGCTTGGCGCTCTTGAGTAGTTCGAGCGCGCGCTGCACGGCGTCCGCCGCCGGGATCTGGCGCGGCGCCGGATCGACCACCTTGATCAGCGACTTCCGCCCTAGCTCCGCGTCGATCGTCTGCGGAAACAGCTTGGCCGGCAGGTCGAGATAGACGCCGCCCGGACGACCGGAGAGAGCAGCGCGGATCGCCCGCGCCACACCCACGCCGATGTCCTCGGCGTGCAAGACTCGGAACGCGGCCTTGGCGTGCGGCCTGGCGATTGCGAGTTGGTCCATCTCCTCGTAGTCACCCTGCTGCAAGTCGACGATCTCGCGCTCGCTCGAGCCGCTGATGAGGATCATCGGGAAGCAGTTGGTGGTGGCGTTGGCGAGCGCCGTCAGTCCGTTAAGAAAGCCGGGGGCGGACACCGTGAGGCAGACGCCCGGCTTCTGCGTCATGAAGCCGGCGATGGAAGCGGCATACCCGGCGTTCTGCTCATGGCGGAAGGAAATCACGCGCAGCCCGGCGCGCTGCAGCTTGCGCGTGAGGTCGGTGATCGGGATGCCGGGCAGACCGAAGATCGTATCGATGCCGTTCAGCTTGAGGGCATCGATGACCAGCTGAAAGCCATCGGTCTCTTGTGATTGGGCATCGATCTCGCCGCCGCTGGCGGTTTTCGACGTGCCTTCGGCGGTCGTGGTCGTCGGCTTGGTCGACGCTTTCGGGGCCGTGTCCAACATGACGTCCTCCATCAATTGTGAAACATTCTTTCAGCTGCAGCGACGGCCAGGGGAGCCCCGCGCCGTATTGCGCGAGCGCCCGCCGGTTCGCCCTTTCACCGCTTTAGCCTGCACGGCAGGCATTCGATCCGCCACGCTAAGTGCGACGGGCTCCTGCAGCGCCAGGAATCGGCCTGCCAGGAATCGGCCCGCCAGGAATCGGCCCGCCTGCTGCAAGGTCGGCCGCCGCGGTTCGGCTGACGTATCCCGCGCGCATGGGTTTGAGCACCAGAATCGCCAGGACTGCTGCGACGATGTTCATGCTCGCTGCCGTGTAGAAAACCGGTACCCAGCTGCCCCCGCTAGCCGTAGTCAACACGTTGGCGAGCGGAACCAGCAGCGATGCCGTGCCTTTCGCCGTGTACATCAAGCCGGTATTCGTCGTTGCAAACTTGGCCCCGAAAGTGTCGGTGACGGTCGCCGGGAACAGGCTATAGATCTCGCCCCAGGCGAAGAACACCAGACCGCTCAGAATCACAAACAGCACCGGGTCGGTGCCGAACTTGGACAACGCGAATATGCCGACGCCTTCGATAAAGAACGCGATGAACATCGTGTTCTCGCGCCCGATGTGATCGGAGACCCAGCCGAAGAACGGCCTGCACAGGCCGTTGAGCACGCGGTCGATGGTCAGCGCGAAGGTAAGCGCAGGCAGGGTCAGACCCACAAGGCTGACCGGAATATCGGCGATCTTGAAATCCTTGGCGATGGGCGCAAGTTGCGCGGTCGCCATCAAGCCGCCCGCGGCCATCAGAACGAACATGAGGTACATCAGCCAGAACAGCGGTGATTTGACCATCTCCACCGGCGTGGCCTGATGCCGTCCGGCGCCGGGGGAGAGCTTCGGCGCGAGAGCCAATATGCTCAAGGGCGGGGTGAAAAGGAAAAAGCCGAGGATGACGACAACGACGCCCTGCACCAGGCCAAACGTAAGAAAAGTCTGCTCGTACCCGGCGCTCTTGATCATGTTTGCGATGGGAATGATCGTCAGCGCCGAACCCGCCCCGAAGCCCGCTGCGGTAAGACCGGCGGCGAGACCCCGCCGGCCTGGAAACCATTTGACCGCGTTGCCGATGCAGGTGCCGTAAACGGCGCCGGCGCCGAGGCCCGCGATCGCCGCGGCGAAGTAGAGCATTGGCAGGGAATCGGCGACCGAATTGATCGCCCACGCGATGCCGCAGAGCACACCGCCGACCACCACGATCCAGCGCGGTCCGAAACGGTCGACCAGATAGCCCTCGACCGGAACCAGCCATGTTTCCAGCAGCACGAAAATGGTGAAAGCAACCTGGATTGAAGCGCGGCCCCAATGGTATTTGGCGTCGATGGGGCCGACGAAGAGTGTCCAACCGTACTGCAGGTTGGCGATCATCACCATGCAGATGATGCCGAAGATCAGCTGAAGCCAAGGGGACGCAAAAATTGACTTGGTTTCTTTTTCCATCGGGTTCTCCTCCAGTGTCGAGCGAAAGCACGCGTTGCCGCGAGTTGTCAGCCAGTGCCTGCGGCGATACGGTCTGGCTTTTTTTTGATGTTTGGCATAACGTATGTGGTATATCAGCTAAAGTCAACAGTGATTTCCGGCCGGCAGGCGTCAGCCCCCGGCGGCGCGGCCGTCGACAGCGGCGGACACCTCGCTGGCGCGGCAATCCGGAATCTTGCCGCTGCAGCAGGAGAAAGCTTGAGGGTATGCGTGTTCGGGGCCGGCGCGATCGGAGGATACATGGCCGCTCAACTGGCGCGCGGCGGGGCCGACGTAAGCCTGGTGGCGCGCGGGCCGCATTTGTCGGCGATTCGTGCCCATGGTCTTCGCCTGCACGTAGACGGAGAGAAACGCGTTGTGCGCCTTCCTTGCACGGACGAACCCTCCGACCTTGGTCCGCAGGACTGCGTCATCATCGCGCTGAAGGCGCACGCAATCTCCGAAGCGGTCGACAAGATCGTCCCGCTACTGGGGCCGGAAACGACGGTGGTAACGGCGAGCAATGGCCTTCCTTACTGGTTCTTCTCGCAACCCGGCGAGAAACTTTCCGGAAGCTGCCTGCAAAGCGTCGACCCGGGCGGCCGCCAGTGGGAGCTCCTCGGGGCCGAGCGTGCCATAGGCTGCGTTGTTTTTCCCGCAGCCGAAGTGATCGCGCCCGGTGTAATACGGCACGAGCACGGACGCAAGTTTCCGATCGGCGAGCCGAGCGGGACAAGGACCTCCCGGGTCGAGCAACTGCACCGAGCGATGGTCGCGGGGGAGCTCGAGGCGCCGATCCGCGACGACATTCGCGATGAAATCTGGCTCAAGCTGTGGGGCAACCTTTGCTTCAACCCCGTCAGCGCCTTGACACTGGCGACCATCGATCAGGTGACGGGCGACGCCGGCACTCGGTCGATCTGCCGCGCGATGATGCTTGAGGCCCAAGCGATCGGTGATCGGCTGGGCCTGCGTCTTCGTGTCGACGTGGAAAAGCGCATAGAAGGCGCCCACGCGCTGGGGCCCCACAAAATGTCGATGCTGCAAGATCTGGAACGAGGGCGCACGATGGAAATCGAGCCGCTGGTCGGTGTCGTGCAGGAATTGGGAAAGCTCACGCAAGTGCCGACGCCGACGGTCGATGTCGTTCTCGCACTGATTCGCTTGCGCGCGAAGCAAATGCCGGTACAGGTGCATTGATGGACGGGCAGGATGCTCCTGCCAAGCCGCGTCTTGCCAGCGCGCAAAACACTCAGGAATCCGAGGCCGAGATGACTGCCGTTGCCGAAGCACCCCCCACGCTGATGTTGCAGCCTCTGAGTGCCAACGTCAGCTTTCGCGATCAAGCCTACGCCGCGCTGAAGCAGGCGATCATGGACGCCGATATTTACGCTCATCGAGAGGAGATCCGTCTCGATGAGCGGCAGCTCGGGCACGCGCTGGGGGTGAGCCGGACGCCGATCCGCGAGGCGATGACGCTTCTCGAGCAGGAAGGATTCCTGCGCACCGAGCCGCGCCGCGGCGTTTTCATCGTGCGCAAGACCAAGAAGCAGATCATCGAAATGATCGAGATGTGGGCGGCGCTGGAGAGCATGGCGGCCCGGCTGGCGACGGTCAATGCGTCCGACGAGGAGATCGCAACGCTGCGCCATATGTTCGACGAGTTCAGCAGCGCGACGCCGGCCGAGCACATCGAGGAATACTCGGATGCGAACATCGCCTTTCACCAGGCGATCATCCGCCTCTCCGGATCACACCTGATGGGCAAGACTATCGAGAACCTGTTCATCCATGTCCGAGCGATTCGCAGGATGACGATTTCGCAAAGCGACCGCGCGGCGCGTTCGATCATCGACCACATGTGCATCATCGAAGCACTGGAAAAGCGCGACACCGAGCTTGCCGAGCGTCTGGTGCGTCAACATTCCCTCGATCTCGCCGCGCACGTCGAAAAACACTGCGATTTTCTGGATTAGGGAACCTCTGAACAAGCCCCGAATGAATCGCGCGCGCATCCCGCAAGCCGGCAGGCGTGCATGAAACAACAAGCAATCGATACGTCGTCGCTTAAGAGGCGTGGCGCGCGGGCAAAGCCCAAGGGCCGCCAGGTCGATCCGCACGCGCAGGCCGAGGTACGCGAGCTCCTGGGGGACTCGCCCCGGCGCTCCGATCTTCTCATCGAATACCTGCATCGCATCCAGGATACCTTCGGGCACATCTCTGCCGCGCACATCGTCGCGCTCGCCGAGGAAATGAAGCTCTCGCGAGCCGAAGTCTACGAAGTGGCGACTTTCTACCACCACTTCGATGTGCTGAAGGAAGGCGACGTGCCGCCGCCCGCGCTGACCGTGCGCATCTGCGAAACCCTGTCGTGCCAGCTTGCCGGGGCCGAGGCGCTGCAGGCTGCGGTTCAACGCGCGAGCGGTGACGCGGTGCGTGTTGTCGGCGCGCCCTGCATCGGACGCTGCGAGCATGCGCCTGCTGCGCTGGTCGGACAAAACCCGGTCGACGAGGCCACCCCTGAAAAGATCGCCGCTGCGATTCGGCGCAGCGAAGTCGCCCTCGCGCTGCCGCCCTACATCGATTACGCGACATACCGGGCCGCTGGGGGATACCGGACGCTGGTGGAGTGCGTCGACGGAAGCCGCGCCGTCGATGCGGTCATTTCGGCCATGGAGGAATCGGGTCTGCGGGGCCTGGGTGGTGCCGGATTCCCGGCAGGGCGCAAGTGGCGCATCGTCCGCGCGGAACCCGCACCGCGCCTGATGGCAGTCAACATCGACGAAGGCGAGCCGGGGACGTTCAAGGATCGCTACTATCTCGAGCGCGATCCGCATCGCTTTATCGAGGGCATGCTGATTGCGGCCTGGGCGGTCGGCATCGACGCGGTATACGTTTATTTGCGCGACGAGTATGCCGGCTGCCGAAGAATTCTCGAACGCGAGCTCGCGGCGCTGGCCGCCTCCCCGCCGTGCCCATTGCCGGCGATCGAATTGCGCCGGGGAGCCGGAGCATACATCTGCGGTGAAGAATCGGCGATGATCGAATCGATCGAGGGCAAGCGCGGCATGCCTCGGCTGCGCCCGCCTTATGTTGCGCAAGTGGGACTCTTCGGACGCCCGACGCTCGAGCACAACATGGAGACGCTTTACTGGGTGCGCGATATTCTCGAAAAAGGCGCCACGTCGTTCTCGGGGCACGGGCGGAACGGACGAAAGGGACTGCGCGCGTTTTCGGTGTCGGGCCGCGTAGTCAAGCCGGGTGTGCATCTTGCCCCCGCGGGCATCACCGTGCGCGAGCTCATCGCCGAATATTGCGGCGGCATGCTGCCCGGTCACGAGCTCTATGCGTACCTTCCGGGCGGCGCCTCGGGCGGCATACTCCCGGCATCGATGGCTGACGTTCCGCTGGACTTCGACACGCTGCAGCCATACGGATGTTTCATCGGATCGGCAGCCGTCATCGTTCTGTCGCAGCACGACCGCGCCCGCGACGCCGCGCTCAATCTCATGGAGTTCTTCGCCCACGAATCGTGCGGACAGTGCACCCCCTGCCGGGTCGGGACCGAAAAGGCTGTAGGGCTGCTGTCGCAGCAACGCTGGGACACCTCGCTTCTTTCCGAGCTCTCGCAGGCGATGATCGATGCGTCGATCTGCGGGCTCGGCCAGGCCGCGCCCAATCCGGTGACGTGTGTGATCAAATATTTTTCTCAGGAGCTCGAATGAGCCCGCGGCCCGCGCGAAACCGGATGGGGATCTTCGTCCGAGGCCTGGCTTGCTGCCGCAGCGGGAACTACCGGGGCGGGTGGTTGTCGCCCTATGCTGAAGGAAAGGTCATGGCATGAACGCACCGGTTGAACCGGCGATCGCTCTGCAACAAACCGAATTCGCGCTCAACGGTATCGCGGTCGCCGCCGAGCCGAGCGAGACGATCATCCAGGCGGCGCAGCGGCTCGGTGTCGAGATACCGCACCTGTGCTACACGCCGGGAATGCGTGCGGACGGCAATTGCCGCGCCTGCATGGTCGAGATCAAAGGCGAGCGCGCGCTGGCGCCATCATGCTGCCGTTTTCCCACCCAAGGCATGGAAGTCGCCAGCAACAGCGCACGCGCCCTCCACGCGCAAAAGATCGTCGTCGAGATGCTCGTTGCCGACGTTCCCGAGCGAGTCTACAAGCGTGACTCCGAGCTCGAGCGCTGGCGGCGATGGCTCGGCATCGGCCGCCCGCGCTTTGCATCGCGCGTTCAACCCGGCGCGGATCTTTCGCATCCCGCCATGGCGGTCAATCTCGACGCGTGCATCCAGTGCACACGTTGCGTGCGCGCCTGCCGCGAGGTGCAGGTCAACGATGTCATCGGTTTCGCGTTTCGCAGCGCAGGCTCCAAGATCGTCTTCGATCTCGACGATCCGATGGGCGAGTCGACCTGTGTGGCGTGCGGCGAGTGCGTTCAGGCCTGTCCTACCGGTGCGCTTGCCCCCGCAAACGATGCGTATCTCGTCGCCGAGGACCGCGCGGTTGCGTCGGTGTGCCCATACTGCGGCGTCGGCTGTCAGCTCACGTACCGGGTCAAAGACAATCGAATCGTCCGCATCGACGGCCGCGACGGCGTGGCCAATCACGAGCGTTTGTGCGTCAAGGGACGCTTCGGCTTCGATTACGTGAGTCATCCGCATCGGCTTGAGAAGCCGCTGATCCGGAAGCCGGGGATGCCCAAGACGGCCGATTTCATCGTCGATCCCGCCAATCCGCTATCGGTTTTCCGCGAAGCAAGCTGGGAGGAGGCGCTGGAGCTCGCGGGCGGCACGCTCAAGGCGATACGCGACAGGCATGGACCGAGGGCGCTTGCCGGATTCGGGTCCGCAAAAGGCTCGAACGAGGAAGCCTATCTGTTTCAAAAGCTGGTGCGGACCGGCTTCGGCTCCAACAACGTCGACCATTGCACGCGTCTGTGCCACGCGTCGAGCGTCGCTGCGCTGCTCGAAGGCATCGGATCGGGCGCGGTGTCGAACCCGGTGATGGACGTGATGCAGGCCGAAGTGGTTTTTCTGATCGGCGCGAACCCCGTCGTGAACCATCCGGTCGCCGCTACGTGGATGAAAAACGCGGTGAAGCAGGGGACCAAGCTCATTCTCGCCGACCCGCGGCGCTCGGAGCTTGCGCGTCACGCGACCCACTATCTGCAGTTCAGGGCCGACACCGACGTCGCGCTGCTCAATGCGATGCTGCACACCATTATCGAAGAAGACCTGGTGGCGGAGGATTTCGTCAAAGACCGCACGCAGGGTTACGAGGGGCTCAGGAAGAACGTCGAGGGCTTCAGCCCGGAAGCGATGGCCCCGTTATGCGGAGTGCCCGCGCAGACGATACGCGAGGTCGCGCGCCTGTACGCGACATCGCGCGCTTCGATGATCCTGTGGGGCATGGGCATCTCCCAGCATATTCATGGCACCGACAACGCGCGTTGCCTGATCGCGCTGGCGATGGCCACGGGTCAGGTCGGCCGCCCGGGAACCGGGCTGCATCCGCTGCGTGGCCAGAACAACGTGCAGGGTGCGAGCGACGTCGGCTTGATTCCCATGATGTATCCCGACTACATGCGGGTCGACGATCCGGCAGCGCGCGCGAAGTTCGAATCGCTATGGGGAACCACGCTCGATCCCAAGCCGGGCCTGACCGTGGTCGAGATCATGGACGCGGTGCACGCGGGAACGATCCGGGGCATGTACATCATGGGCGAAAACCCGGCGATGTCGGATCCCGACGTGAATCACGCCCGGCAAGCGCTCGCCGAACTCGAGATGCTGGTGGTGCAGGACCTCTTCCTCACCGAAACGGCGTACCTTGCCGATGTCGTCCTGCCCGCATCGGCATTCCCGGAAAAAACGGGGACGTTCACCAATACCGACCGCGCCGTGCAGCTCGGCCGTCAGGCATTGGCGCCGCCCGGAGAGGCGCGCCAGGACCTCTGGATCATCGTTGAAATGGCCAAGCGGCTCGGACTGGAATGGCGGTACAGCGATCCGAGCCAGGTTTTCGCCGAGATGCGCAAGGCGATGCCGTCGATTGCCGGCATCACCTGGGAAAGATTGCAAGCCGAGCACGCGGTGACGTATCCCTGCGAGGCCGAGGGCGATCCTGGCGAGCGCGTGGTCTTCGTCGATGATTTTCCCACGCCCAGCGGCAAAGGACGTTTCGTACCCGCGCAAATCATTCCTGCGGCCGAGCGCCCCGATTCGGCCTACCCGTTCGTGCTCATCACCGGCCGCCAGCTCGAGCACTGGCATACCGGCAGCATGACGCGTCGCGCCGCGGTGCTCGATGCGATCGAGCCGGCACCTGTCGCTTCGGTGCATCCGCAGGACCTTCAGAATCTCGGCGTTGCGCCCGGCGATGCAATCACCGTCGCGTCGCGCCGCGGCAGCGTTTCCCTGTATGCGCGGGCCGATGAAGGCACGCCGCGTGGCGCGATATTCATTCCGTTCTGCTATTACGAAGCGGCCGCCAACCTGCTCACCAATCCCGCGCTCGACCCGTTCGGGAAGATTCCGGAGTTCAAGTATTGCGCCGTGCGGGTCACCGCAGGTGGCATAGTGGAACTGGCGCAGGGATACCACCAATCGCCAGAGGGCGTGCCTACTTGAAGGTACGCCGACGGACAGGAACCATCGAGAGCCGACGTCGATCGGCGATTGCGTTGTAGAAGGTCGCGCGGCTGTATTCGGGCGTCCACGCTCGTATACTGCAGGCGCGGTCGTAAACCAAACGATTAGGAGGATTCGATGAATTTAAACCGCCGCAGGCTGCTGGCCGGCGCCGCAGCGGGCATTCCGCTCGCCTGCTTGGGACCGCGCGCCTTTGCGCAGAGCGCAGGGACGCTGAAGATTTCGCATCAGTTCCCCGGCGCTGCATCGATGGATCAAGGCGATTTTCGCGACCGTCTGTGCAGGAAGTTCGGCGCCGAGGTCGAGAAGCGCACGCAGGGCGCGCTCAAGTTCGAGGTGTACCCCAATTCATCGCTTATGAAGGTGAATACGCAATTTGCGTCGCTTCGCCGTGGCGCGCTCGATATGTCGCTCGTGCCGATTTCCTATTCCGGAGGAGAAGTCGCCGAAGTCAACATCGGACTCATGCCGGCGCTCGTGCCATCGTACGAGGTGGGAAGCGCCTGGAAAACCGCTGAAGTAGGGAAAATGCTTTCGCAGCTCCTGGCGGAAAAAGGCATCATCATCGTAAGCTGGATCTGGCAGGCGGGCGGCGTTGCCGCTCGCAGCAAGGCGCTAGTGACGCCGGATGACGCGAAAGGTATGAAGGTGCGCGGCGGAAGCCGCGAGATGGACATGATGCTCAAGGACGCAGGCGCTTCAGTGCTTACGCTGCCGTCGAATGAAATCTATGCGGCCATGCAGACTGGCGCCATGGACGCCGCGATGACGTCGTCGACCAGTCTCATCTCGTTTCGTTTGGAAGAGGTATCCAAGTTCCTGACGAGCGGTCGCGGCAAATCGTATTGGTTCATGCTCGAGCCGTTGCTTATTTCCAAGCCGGTGTTCGACAAGCTACCCAAGCCGCAGCAGGACGCCATCATGGCCGTCGGGGTGGACATGGAGAAATTCGCGCTGCAGGGCGCGCAGGCCGACGATCAGGATGTCTCGCAGGTGTATGTCAAGGCCGGCGCGAAAGTGTTCGACCTCGACGACGCGACGCTCAAGAAGTGGCAGGTCATTGCCCGCGGCAATGCGTGGAAGGACTACGCATCGAAGAGCGAAAGCTGCGCCAAGCTGCTGGCCGCGGCCGAGAAGCTTTTGTGACTCGCGGCGGCGACTTTCTTACCGAAGCCGATGTCGCCGTAGCGCAACACCAGGGAATCGAGGCGAAACCGCGCGGACTGCTCGCGCGGTTGATGGCCGGTGTCAACCGCATCACGGTCGTGTTCGGTATGATCGCGCTACTCGTCTCGGCTGCGATCCTGACGTACAGCGTTTTCTCCCGTTATTTTTTCAAGGCAGCCACCGACTGGCAGGACGAGGCCGCGGTCTTCTGCATCGTCGGCGCGGTCTTTCTCTGCGGCGCGTACGTCCAGTCGCGCCGCGGCCACATTGGTATCGAAGCCGTAGCCTCGATACTTCCGGCGGCCGTCAACCGCGCTCGCACCGTCCTCGTCGATCTCTTGTCGTTCCTGTTTTGCAGCTTTTTTGCCTGGAAGTCGTGGACGCTCTGGCACGAAGCCTGGGTCGATAAGATGACCAGTTCATCATCGTGGGCGCCGCCGCTGGCTATCCCCTACGGTTTGATGTCTCTTGGCATATCGCTGCTTGCATTGCAGCTTTTGTTGCAGCTCATCTCGCATTTCGAAAGCGGGGGGCCCCGGCCGTGAGCATGCTCGCGCTCGGTCTCTTGTTCGGCGGGGTGACGCTGCTGGTGATGTTTTCCGGAATGCCAATTGCCTTTTCGCTCGGCTTCGTCGCCATCGTGTTCATGTATTTTTTCATGCCGGCGTCCTCGCTCGATACGGTGACGCAGAACGTCTACGAGGAGATGGCAAGCATCACGCTGCTGTCCATTCCACTATTCATCCTTAAGGGCGCGGCGATCGGCAAGTCCGACGCCGGCAAGGATTTGTATTCGGCGATGCATGCGTGGATGCAGCGCATACCGGGCGGGCTGGGGATCGCCAACGTCTTTACCTGCGCGTTGTTTGCGGCAATGGCGGGCTCGAGTCCCGCGACATGCTCTGCGATCGGAAGCGCCGGCATCCCCGAGATGCGCAAGCGGGGCTATTCGCCGGGGTTCGCGGCAGGCATCATCGCCGCCGGAGGAACGCTCGGCATCCTGCTGCCCCCGTCGATCACGATGATCCTGTACGCCGTCGCAGCGGAGCAATCGCTGGGCCGGCTTTTTCTCGCGGGCATCGGCCCCGGCCTTCTTCTGGTAGCGCTCTTCTCTCTGTATGCGGCGTTTCGGTTCCGCAAGGAGTATCGTGCGGCGCACGCCGCCTACGAGCGGCACGGCAAGCGGTCCGCATACCTCGACGAGCACATATTCACGTTACGGCAAAAAGTCGAAATGCTGCCGCGCGTGCTCCCGTTCGTGATTCTGCTCATAGGCGTCATGGTTGCGCTCTATGGCGGGTTCGCGACCCCTTCGGAAACGGCAGGCCTGGGCGCGGTCCTGGCGCTGGTGCTGATCGCCGTTGTCTATGGAATCTGGCGACCCAGGGATCTGCAGCCTATCTTGCTGTCGACGCTGCGCGAATCGACCATGCTCATGTTCATTATCGGCATGTCGCTGCTGTTCTCCTACGTGATGAGCTATCTGCGCATCAGCCAATCGGCGGCGGAATGGATCGTCGCGCTGCATCTGTCCAAGTGGGTACTGCTTGCCATGGTATTGCTCTTCGTCATGGTCCTGGGATTCTTTCTTCCGCCGGTGAGCATCATTCTGATGACGGTTCCGATCATCCTGCCCCCGCTCAAAGTCGCCGGATTCGACCTCGTCTGGTTCGGAATCGTCATGACCATCGTCATGGAAATGGGCTTGATCCACCCGCCCGTAGGGTTGAACCTGTTCGTGATAAAGAATATCGCCCCCGATATTCCGCTTGCCGATGTCGTCTGGGGCGTGCTGCCTTTCGTCGGCCTCATGTTCGTCGCCATCTTTCTGATCTGCCTTTTCCCGGGCATCGCGACCTTCTTCCCGGACATCGTGATGGGTCCCGGACGGTGACGACGCTTCACCCAGGTGCTACACCACGTACTACTGCCCGGCGCCACTCATGGCGTAAAAAAAACGGCGGCCGAAGCCGCCGTGCTTGGACATGTGCGAGACGCTTAGGCGACGCGCCTGCGCATACCACACAATTCTGTTTCAATGAGCGCAACCCCGGTTGCCCGGCTCTCGCCGCCTTCGGCTATGCGATACGAATCCCCGTTACGGCGCCGCGGGATCGCAGCTCTGACCCGACGAGCCATGGGCGCAGACGTTGCTCGCCGACGCCTGACTGATGAGACTCCCCACGTCGGCCTTGAGCAGGTAGCCTTGGAAAAAGGCGTTCAACGCGGCGGCCGACACCTTGC
>Ga0193751_1000237_pt1 | contig 48619 bp, 52 predicted proteins | sample L1c2metaG_FD_143050 | JGI IMG/M metagenome (GOLD analysis project Ga0193751, IMG submission 143050) | Soil microbial communities from a riparian zone of the East river system, Colorado, United States - L1c2 | ecosystem: Environmental > Terrestrial > Soil > Riparian zone | place: USA: East River...
GGCACGACGGGCAATTTGCGCATGGCGGAGATGCGCGATTTGCTCGTCGGGTAGATTCCACCTCCTGCCGGTAAGGGTGTTGCGCCCATCGCCTGTCAATCGGCGAGTTCCATTGCTGGCGCTTCTTCGACCCGGATCGCTATTCGCCCTCCGCCAAATCCCCATGGCGGGCCGTTATGAGGCTGTCTCCGTGGCATCGGGAACCCGCGCACTTAGCCTTTGATTAGGGAAGTTGCCATAAAATCTCAGGTTGCTGCCGGTCTGATTAAAAAATAAGCGGCCATAATTTCATTTTCGATTGGCCTTGAAATGCTGGTTCATTTCGTCACCGACGAACCTGGGAAGATTCCGGCCATTCGGGCGATGCTGGAGCCGCGCTATCATGTGGCGCCGCAGTTATTGGGGTTTGGTGAAACCCAACTCGGTTCAACCGGCGTCCTGATGGTTGATGCCGACTTGCGCGAGGCTGTGCGCGTCGAACAGATCAAGCTTGTATTGCGTGAGCTGCGCAGCATCACCGAAAAGCTGTTCGTCGTCCAAAGCCACCTTCAGCACATGGTGGCGCAGGCCTATGCGCTCGGCGCGACCGCGGTGCTTGGCAGTTCCCGGGAAGTCGTCTTCAAGCTGGCCGACATAGAGGTCGCGCAGAAGGCAACCAAAACCGATTTTGCCGTTGCCTCGCCCGAGGTCGAGGTCGGGGCAGCGGCCTTCGCGGCCATGTTCACGGCGATACGAAGCGGCAAATCGCTAAACCTCTCGGATGCCGAAAACGCCACCTGCCAAATCGTCGACGGCATCGCGCAAAATGGACTTGGTTCGTGGCTGGACAACGTTCGCCGCTATCACGAGGGAACCTTCCAGCATTGCCTGCTGGTCACCGGTGTGGCGGTCGGCTTCGCTCTGGATCTCGGCTTCACTTATCCGGATGTAAAGCGGCTCGGAATGGCGGCAACCCTGCATGACATCGGCAAAGCCCGTATTCCCTTGTCCATTCTTGACAAGCCCGGACGCCTCGAGCCGGTTGAAGATGAGATCATGAAACGCCATCCGGTGATCGGATACGAATTGCTGCAGGACCTCTCAGGCATCAGCCCCGATATTCTTGACGGGGTCAGACATCACCATGAATACCTGGACGGCTCCGGCTATCCCGATGGGCTGACGGCGTCCGGGATTTCCGATGTGGTAAGATTGCTGACGATCTCCGACATTTTCGCCGCACTCATCGAGCAAAGACCGTACCGGCCCGCAATGTCCCGCCAAGACGCTTACAGAATTCTCTGCGGAATGGAGGGAAAGCTGGAGCAATCGCTGCTAAAGGCATTTCGCAAGGTAGCGCTGGTGGCGTGAGGCAAGTTTAGGGATGAAGACGACAAGGTGGCTGCCGCTGCCCTAAATCCGGTCCGGAAAGCGGATGACGAAGTTGTCGCGATTGGGCATTTTCACCTTCGGCAAAGTCTGCGCGTCCATCGTATCACCGGCGCCGATCAACTTGTTCTCCGCGAGGATATAGGCCGTAAGCGCATAGACTTCATCGTCGGTGAGCGAGCGTGGCTGCTGGAACGGCATCGCGCGGCGAATGAAATCAAAAATCGTCGTCGAATACGGCCAGAAACTCTTGATGGTTTTCTGCGAGGCGGAGATTCCTGCAATCTGAGTGTTCTGACGATCATCCACCAGGGCGGCAGAGAGGCCGCCCTTGCCGTTGTCGCCATGGCACGCCGAGCATTTCTCGGCGTAGATCGCCGCACCCTTCGCGGCCGTGCCGCTGCCTTTCGGCAATCCCGCTCCGTCCGGCAGGATGCTGATGTCCCAGTTGGCGATGGCGGCCTCATCGAGCGGCTTGCCGAGATTGGGCGTCTCGGCCCGTGAGGCGCCGACCGTCAGCGCGAGCAACAGCGAGGCGGCGAGAATCGCGCGGCGCTCAGGCGTAAACATGCTTGACCTCCCCGTTGCTCGCCACACCCCAACTGGTGATCGAGTTGTAGTGCTGATTGGGGAAGCCCAGAACCGGCGGTGGTTTTGTTAGCTCGCCACGGGCGGCCACGAATTCGGCGCGGGTCGGCTGCACATTGCCGGCTTCGTCCCACGCCCGGCTCTGCAGCGTGGCCGGACCGCCGTTCCAGCGCCACGGCATACGGAAACGGGTGAAGGCCTTGCTCAATACCGGCTCTTGAAGCGCTGCCTGCGCCCAGCTTTGTCCACCGTCGGCGGAGACCATCACTTTCTCGATCCGCCCCGTCCCGGAATAAGCGATGCCCGAAATCTCGTAGAGACCAGGGCCCTTCAATGTCGCGCCCAGCGACGGGCTGGTGATGAAGGATTTGACCTCCTGCAGGAAATAGAACTGGTAGGCCTTGCCGTTCGGCAGGATCTGCGAGTAGGTCCGCGCCTCATACACGCTCATGGCGGGCTGTTCGACGAGCTTGATACGGCGCAGGAACTTGACGTTCATGTTGCCCTCGTAGCCGGGCAGCAACAGGCGCATCGGATAGCCGTTTCCGGGCATCAGCCGCTCGCCGTTCTGGTAGAGCGCGATCATGGCGTCATCCAGCGCCTTCTTCACCGGCACGCTGCGGCTCAGATGCGGCGAGTCCGCGCCCTCCGCGACGAACCATTTCGCCCGCGGATCGATGCCGGTTTCCTCAAGCAGGGTCGAAAGCATGACCCCGGTCCACTCCGCGCAGGAGACCAGCCCGTGTATTGCCTGGACGTTTTCCTGCATCGCCTCGGGAGAAAACATCGGGGCGCTGTTGCCGCCGCATTCGATGAACGACACGCGGGAGGTCATCGGGTAGCGCGACAGTGCTTCGAGCGTGAACTCCAGCGGCTGCTTGACCAGGCCATGGATCACCAGCCGATGCTTGTCCGGATCGATGGTGGGGACGCCGCCGTGATTGATGGTGAAATGCAGCCCGTTCGGCGTGGTGGTTCCCGCCAGCAGATGGTGCGGCGTGCGTGCGTGTGAATTGCGCGGCTCGTTATTGGGATTGCTCAGCGTGCGCGCCACCTTCGCCTCGAACTTCGACGGCACCTGATAGGGTGGCGTCGATTCGCCGACTTCAAGGCTCCATGGATCATCGGCGAGCGGTTCGGCGCCCGCGGCCGCCGAGCCAACGCCCGCACTCATGGCACCCGCGAGCACCATGCCGCGCCCAAGCAGCGCGCGACGATCGATCAACCCGTTTCCCGCAACGGCTTCCAAAGCCTTGCCACGCGCATCACGATCCCTCGATGTGGCCATCCTAGCCTCCCTTGAGTTAAGGACGTTATCGATCGTCCTTCTTGCTCACTAGTGCGGTGAATTTGAAGTTCCTATCAGCTTTGCTGCAACCTCGTCATAGGCACTTCAAATTCAAAGCCGCACCAGAAAACATTAGGTTACTAGTGCTCCTTATGATTCCGAAGTTCGCATCAGTGGTCACCGCGAATGTTTGCGAACTTCGGAATCGGAGCACTAGCTAAGGTAGCTCATCCGATTCGCGGGAGAAAGGCCTTTGAATTTCCTCTTCATCCTCGCGGTCGGGCTCGTCGCCGGCACCGTCTCCGGCATTGTCGGTACCGGCTCCTCGATCATGCTGATGCCGGTTCTGATCTATCAGTACGGCCCAAAGCAGGCGGTTCCGATCATGGCGATCGCGGCGGTGATGGCCAACCTCTCCCGCATTCTCGCGTGGTGGCGCGAGGTCGACTGGCGCGCCTGCGCCGCCTATTCGGTGACGGCTGTTCCGGCGGCCGCGCTTGGCGCGCGCACTCTGCTGGCGCTGCCCTCCCATGCCGTCGATGTCGCGATCGGCTTGTTTCTGATGGCGATGGTGCCGGTGCGGCACTGGCTCGCCCGGCACCAACTCAGGGCGCAGCTCTGGCATTTGGCGGTCGGCGGTGCGGTGATCGGCTACCTCACCGGCATCGTGGTGTCGACCGGACCCCTAAGCGTGCCGCTGTTTTTGTTCTACGGCCTCACCAAGGGCGCGTTTCTGGCCACGGAAGCAGCGAGCTCGCTCGGCATGTATGTGAGCAAATCCGCGACCTTTCAGCACTTCGGCGCGCTGACGCCTGACATCGCGTTGCAGGGCCTGATCGCCGGCGCCTCGCTGATGGCCGGAGCCTTCATCGCCAAGCCGTTCTTGCTGAGGCTCAATCCGGACGTGTTTCGTCTCGTGATGGACGCGATCATGCTCGCGGCCGGTCTTGCCACGCTATGGACGGCGGCATTTTCATAGAATCCGCCGGCTCGCGTCCGGCAGGAGCGTGAAAAAGTCCAGGCCCAGATCACGGTGACGCAGGCCAACGCCAAGGCCAACGCCGTGCGCGCCGAAGCGCAGGCCAACGCCGACGCCACGCGGCTCAACGGCGAAGCCAGGGCCGCCAACATCAAGATCACCGGCGAAGCCGAAGCCGCCGCGATCGAAGTCCGCGCCAAGGCGCTCGGCACCAACCCCAACCTGGTGACGCTGGTGCAGGCCGAGCGCTGGAACGGCGTCCTGCCGACGACGATGGTGCCGGGTTCGGCGGTGCCGTTTGCGTCGGTGAAATGAGGTTGGAAGATCGGTTCCTGTCCCGGGCCCAGCCCTAACCGATCAGCGCGCTGCTCACGCCGCGTTTTTTCGACTCGGCCGGATCAGCACTTCTGCCGAGATGCCGAGGCGCGCATGCAAACGCCGGATCATCCCCACGGACAGTCCTCGCTTTCTGTTCAAAACTTCGGCGATGCGAGTGCGGGTGCCAATGATCTCCTCTAGATCCCGCCGGGTGAGGCCTTGCTGCTCCATGCGGAACTTGATCGCCTCGATGGGATCAGGGGGGTCCATCGGATAATGCTCAGCCTCATAAGCATCGATGAGCGTTGCGAGTACATCCAATCGATCGCCGTCACGCGTTCCCGACTTTGCACCCCAGAGGCGCTCAACCTCCTTGAGCGCGGCTTCATAATCCCGCTTCGAACGGATCGGCTTTACTTCACCCGCCATGCTGCACACCTTTCACATCGATCTTGTCGTAGTCTTTGTGCGTGCCGATCCATTTGATCCACACGATGCCCTTATCGAAGTCAACGGCCACGACCAACCGATAGTCATTCCCTTTGATATTGAACACGATCCGATCGGCCGATACGATGCTGGCCGTCGCGTAACTACGCTTCACATCCGCTGCGCTGGACCACCGCGCCTTTTTAACTTCGTCGAACCAAGCGTCCAAGGCGGCCTTTAGTGCCGCGTGGTTTTTGTGTCCTCTCCGTCCCTCGGCGAACTCCCGCAAAGTGCGTCTTGCAATGATTCGCATGGTTCAAAGTTTATCATGCGCCCAATTTGGGCGCAAGCCGCTCTCAGGAGCAGAACAATGGGAAATGTCTACAGTGTGTCGCGAACTGGCGCCTGCCGTCAGGCAACCTCAGGCGTTGTTGTCGCTTGACGCGAAAATTTCGCAGGCATGCTCGCCTCAAAACTGCTACTCACCGCCCCATGGCCAAATCCACCCTCTCCTTCGTCTGCCAGAACTGCGGCGCGGCGTATAATCGCTGGCAGGGCAAGTGCGAAGCTTGCGGCGAATGGAACACGCTGGTCGAGGAGGATGTCACCGGCTCAACCGCGATGCCGGTTTCGATCCGCTCCAAACGAAAAGGCCGGCTGTTCGCGCTGGAAAGCCTGACCGGCAAGAGCCATGAGGCCCCTCGCCTGCCCTCCGGCATGGCTGAACTCGACCGCGTCACCGGCGGCGGGTTTGTACGCGGCTCGGTGCTTTTGGTCGGCGGCGATCCCGGCATCGGCAAATCGACGCTGCTCACTCAGGCGACCAGCCTGTTGGCACGCGCCGGCCACCGCGCGGTCTATATTTCCGGCGAAGAGGCGGTGGCCCAAGTGCGGCTGCGCGCCGAGCGGTTGGGACTGGCGGACGCGCCGGTGCAACTCGCCGCCGAAACCTCGGTCGAGGATATCGTCTCGACGCTGTCGCAAGGCGCGGTGCCGCGCCTGATCGTGATCGATTCGATCCAGACCATGTGGACCGACACGGCGGAATCCGCGCCGGGCACGGTGACCCAGGTGCGCGCTTCGGCGCAGGCGCTGATCAGGTTTGCCAAAAAATCAGGCGCGGCGATCATCCTGGTCGGCCACGTCACCAAAGACGGCCAGATCGCGGGCCCTCGCGTCGTCGAGCACATGGTGGACGCGGTGCTGTCGTTCGAGGGCGAGGGCTCGCAGCAATTCCGCATCCTGCGTGCGGTGAAAAACCGCTTTGGCCCGACCGACGAGATCGGCGTGTTCGAGATGACCGGCCTTGGGCTTCGCGAGGTCGCCAATCCGTCGGAACTGTTTCTGTCCGAGCGCGATCTCGGCAGTCCGGGCACCGCCGTATTCGCCGGCATCGAGGGCACCCGCCCGGTGCTGGTGGAATTGCAGGCGCTGGTTGCGCCGACCTCGCTCGGCACGCCGCGCCGCGCCGTTGTCGGCTGGGACCCGAGCCGGCTATCGATGGTGCTGGCGGTGCTGGAGGCCCATTGCGGGGTAAAACTCTCCGGCCATGACGTCTATCTCAATGTCGCAGGGGGTTTAAGGATCCAGGAGCCGGCCGCGGACCTTGCCGCCGCCGCAGCGCTGGTGTCGTCGCTGGTCAATGCGCCGCTGCCGACGGACGCGGTCTATTTCGGCGAAATCTCGCTGTCGGGCGCGGTTCGGCCGGTGGCGCAAACTTCCGCGCGCCTGAAGGAAGCGGCCAAACTCGGCTTTGGCCGCGCCGTGCTGCCCGAATCGGCCCGCGGCGAGGTCGGGGGCGACGCCGGGCTCTCGCTCCATACCGTCAGCGGATTGACCGGCCTGGTGGCGGAAATTGCCGCGCGCGGTTCGCCCAAGGGGAACAGGGAGGCCAACCGCGACAGCGCGGCAGCCGAGAAAAATGCCACACCTGCGAGATTCCGGCGCCAGGAAGGCTAAGCCGGGCGTGACGTTACCCGGCCTCGCCGCTATACAACCCCCGCGCGGGGCCGGATGTCGCGATTTCTGGCCTTGCCCGGCGCCCGCCGTGACCGTCACCTAGGGCCCACCGACGCGCCGATTCGCGGTTTTGAACCTTGATGCGGACCCGACCCTGCCGATGCCCATAACGATCCTCGATCTCGTCCTGCTCGCGGTGATGCTGATCTCCGGCCTGCTCGCGATGGTGCGCGGCTTCATGCGCGAGATACTCTCGATCGCGGCGTGGGGTGCGGCGGCGCTGGTGACGCTTTATGCCTATTCGAAGCTGTTGCCCACGGCCAAGACCTATTTCAACAACGACACGATTGCGAGCGTGGTCGTGGTCGCAGGCGTCTTTGTCGGTACCCTGATCGTGGTTTCCGTGATCACGGTGCGGATTTCCGACATGATCCTGGATTCCCGGATCGGCGCGCTCGACCGCACGCTCGGGTTCCTGTTTGGCCTCGCCCGCGGTTTGCTTATTGTTGTCGTGGCCTTCCTGTTTTTCAGTTGGCTGGTTCCGGACAAGCAACGCCCGGACTGGGTGACCGGGGCAAAATCCCGGGTGGTGCTGCAGGGAACCGGGGATTGGTTAATGGCGCTCTTGCCGGATGACCCCGAGAACACCATTTTGAAGAGATTCAAGAAGAATAAACCAGACGATGAGCAGACTGATGCCGACCCGGCAGCACCGGCCTCAGGGGATGGCTACACCAAGCCTGCCCGCGACAGCCTTAAAAAGCTGATCGAAAAGCCCGCGGGACGTTGATACCTGGCCGGCGGTGCTTGGCCAAAAGAGAGGCGCGATGGACTGTAAACCGAGCCCTTCCGACGACGCCGAACCATCCGGGCCGAAGCCCGGCCCCCTCTCACTCCCGGACTGCGACCTCGAAGGCGACACGTTGCGCGAGGAATGCGGCGTGTTCGGCATTTTCGGCCACCCCGAAGCCGCCGCCATCACCGCGCTCGGATTGCACGCGCTGCAGCATCGCGGCCAGGAGGCCGCGGGCATCGTCTCCTTCGACGGAACCAGGTTTCATTCCGAGCGGCGGCTCGGCCTCGTCGGCGACACCTTCTCCCGGCGCGAGGTGATCGAGCGCCTGCCCGGCAATGCGGCGATCGGCCATGTCCGCTACTCCACCACCGGCGAGACCATCCTGCGCAATGTGCAGCCGCTGTTCGCCGAGCTTAACGCCGGCGGCTTCGCGGTCGGCCACAACGGCAATTTGACCAACGGGCTGACCTTGCGCCGCGACCTCGTGCGCGGCGGGGCCATGATGCAATCCACCACCGACACCGAAGTCATCCTGCATCTGGTCGCGCAATCCAAGCGCAGCCGTTTCATCGACCGCTTCATCGAGGCGCTGCGCGCCATCGAGGGCGCCTATTCGCTGGTGTCGTTGACCAACAAGAAGCTGCTCGGCGCGCGTGACCCGCTCGGCATCCGGCCGCTGGTGCTGGGCGAACTCGATGGTTGTCCGATCCTGGCATCGGAGACCTGCGCGCTCGACATCATCGGCGCGAAATATGTCCGCGACGTCGAGCCCGGCGAGATCATCGTGTTCGACGAGCGCGGCGCGCAAAGCCACAAGCCGTTTCCGCCAAAGCCGCCGCGGCCCTGCATCTTCGAATACATCTATTTCTCGCGGCCGGATTCGATCGTCGGCGGACGCAGTGTGTATGAAGTCCGAAAGGCGTTCGGCGCACAGCTCGCGCGCGAAAGCCATGTCGATGTCGACGTGGTGGTGCCGGTGCCGGATTCCGGCGTGCCGGCGGCGCTCGGCTACTCCAGGGAATCCGGGGTGCCGTTCGAGCTCGGCATCATCCGCAACCACTATGTCGGCCGCACCTTCATCCAGCCGACCCAAAGCGTGCGCGAGCTCGGCGTGCGCATGAAGCACTCGGCCAACCGCGCGGCGATCGAAGGCAAGCGCATCATCCTGATCGACGATTCGCTGGTGCGCGGCACCACCTCGAAAAAGATCGTCCGCATGATGCGCGACGCGGGCGCGCGCGAAGTTCACTTCCGCCTGGCTTCGCCGCCGATCATTCATCCCGACTATTACGGCATCGACCTGCCGGACCGCGGCGGACTGTTGGCCGCCACCCACAATCTCGAGGAGATGCGCGAGATCATCGGCGCCGATTCTCTCGCCTTCCTGTCGATCGACGGCATGTACCGCGCCATGGGCGAGCCCGGCCGCGATCCGCTCAATCCGAAATTCTCCGACCACTGTTTTACCGGCGTCTATCCGACCCACCTCACCGACCAGGCCCTGGTCGAGCCGCAGCCGCGACAGTTGTCCTTGCTAGCAGAAGCGAGCTGACGTTGTCGTCCCTGCGAAAGCAGGGACCCATAACCCCCGGCCTTTGTTGTCTGGACAATATTGGACACGAACGCCTTCTCCGATCATAACCGTCACGGCGTATGGGTCCCTGCTTTCGCAGGGACGACTGCTATAGAGCTGCTTCCATGACCCTCCCCCTCGCCTCCCGTGTCGCTCTCGTCACCGGCGCCTCGCGCGGCATCGGCTATGCCGCCGCACGCGCGCTCGCCAGGCAAGGCGCGCATATCGTGGCGGTGGCGCGCACCCAAGGCGGCCTTGAGGAGCTCGACGACGAGATTCGAAAAGATGGCGGCAGCGCCACGCTGGTGCCGCTCAACCTGACCGATTTCGACGGCATTGCCCGGCTCGGCGCGGCGCTGCATGAACGCCACGGCAAGCTCGACATCCTCCTCGGCAATGCCGGTGTCGCAGGGCCCTCCTCGCCGCTCGGCCATATCGAGCTGAAGCCGTGGAATGAGGTGATGGCGATCAACGTGTCGGCGAATTTTCAACTGATCCGCTGCATGGAGCCGTTGTTGAAGAAATCCGACGCCGGCCGCGCGGTGTTCGTTGCCTCGGCGGCTTCCAACAAGGCTCTCGCCTATCTCGGTCCTTACGCGGCCTCCAAGGCCGCACTGGAAGCGCTGGCGCGGGTGTGGGCCAATGAGACCGCCTCGACGCCGCTCCGCGTCAACCTGTTCAGCCCCGGTCCGATCCGCACGCGCATGCGCGCCACCGTCTTCCCCGGCGAGGATCCGCTGACGCTGGATACGCCGGAGCAGGCCGCGGAGTTCATCGTGCCGATGTGCTTGCCGTCCTGGAACGAAACCGGCAAGTTCTACGATTACCAGACCCGCACGCTGATGAGTTTTCGCGCGCCGGCGTAACGGCGCGGCGGCCGTTGACTCCCACAACGTCTATACGGCCGAGGTCGATAACGGAAAGCGGATCCAGAAATTTAGACTAACGTCGGATGCGCTGCGATAACGTATTGCCGCAACGACCGGGAAGGAGGACTATCGCGGAACGGGATCGCCCGGCCGACCAAAATCATGGGCCAAGCGCTCCGAAAAAAGAGAGCGAGCCCACTAGAGCATGATCCGGAAAAGTGGAAACCGGTTTTCCGAAAAGATCATGCTCAAACAAAGAGATGAGACCATGATGCGATACCGTTTAATCGCATCATGATCTGGCAACACGTGGAGGATTTTTGATGAAGACGACACTCGCGCTGCGCTACACCGCGCTTTTTGCATTCGCTGGATTGGGGTTTGCGACATCGGCGCTGGCTCAGGACAAGACGGCGAAGATCGGCGTGCTCAACGACATGTCGAGCCTGTATGCTGATATTGGCGGCCCCAATTCGGTGGTGGCGGTCAAAATGGCGGTCGAGGATTCCGGGCTTGTCGCCAAGGGCTGGAAGATCGACGTGCTCAGCGGCGACCATCAGAACAAGCCGGATATCGGCACCAACATGACTCGGCAATGGATCGACGTCGACAAGCTCGATGCGGTCGTCGATACGCCGACCTCGAGCGTCGCGCTCGCGGTCTCCAATCTGGTGAAAGAGAAGAACTCCATCTTGATCAATTCGGGCGGCGCCAGCGCCGACATCACCGGCAAGGCCTGCACGCCGAACACGCTTTCGGTGACCTACGATACCTATATGCTCGCCAAGGGCACCGGCCAGGCGCTCACCAAGGCGGGCGGTGATACCTGGTTCTTCCTGACCTCCGACTACGCCTTCGGTCACGCGCTGGAACGCGATACCGCTGCGATCGTCACCGCCAGCGGCGGCAAGGTTCTGGGCGCCGTCAGGCATCCGCTCAACACCTCGGACTTCTCATCGTTCCTGCTGCAGGCGCAGTCGTCGAAGGCCAAGGTGATCGGGCTCGCCAATGCCGGCGGCGACACCACCAACGCGATCAAGCAGGCCTCCGAATTCGGGATTGTCGCGGGCGGCCAGAAGCTCGCAGCGCTCCTGCTCTTCATCACCGACGTGCACTCGCTCGGGCTGAAGACCGCGCAGGGTCTCACATTCACGGAATCGTTCTATTGGGACATGAACGATCAGACGCGCGAATGGTCGAAGCGATTCCAGAAGCAATCGCCGAAAGGAACGATGCCGTCGATGACGGTGGCCGGGCTTTATTCGGGCGTGCTGCACTATCTCAAGACCCTGGAGGCGATGGGAGGCAACCCGCATGACGGCGCCAAGGTCGTCGCCAAGATGAAGGAGTTGCCGACCGACGATGTCCTGTTCGGCAAGGGCACCATCCGCGCCGACGGCCGCAAACTGGTTCCGGCCTACCTGTTCGAGGTCAAGAAGCCCGCGGAGTCGAAATATCCGTGGGACTATTACAAGCTCGTCGCGACCATCCCAGCGGAGGAAGTCGCAAGGCCGCTCGGCGAAAGCGAGTGTCCACTGGTGAAGAAGTAGGGAAATATCTCACCGGCCGGCTTTTGCCAAGGTCCGGCCGGTTGCTCGGCGAATTCGCACGACCGCCAGTCTACGAAGTGCCGTCTCCTTACCGAACGCCCAATAGCTCCTCTGCGGCAAGCTGACACAGCGAGTGCATGTTCGCTGCATGCCCACGCAAAAAAGCTGTTTCGCATGTCGGATGTTCGCCCCGACATTCGTCCTGTGGGCGGACGTCAGCCAACATTCGGAGCACGGGCATGATTCAGCGAAGCCAAACCGCCGAGACCCAAATCAAGGCGCTTATCGAGTCATGGGCGGATGCGGTCCGCCGGCATGATTATTTGGGCATTCTCGCCGATCACGATCAGGACATCGTGATGTTCGACGTCCCGCCGCCGCTCCAATCACGGGGACTGGATGAGTATAAGAAGACGTGGGACCTTTTCTTTGGGTACCACGAGCCGTCACAAGCGTTCGACATAGAAGAGCTTATGATCACGGCGGGCGAAGATGTCGCCTTCGCAGTCGCAATCATGCGGTGCGGCTCCGCCACGGTCAGCGGCCCGCCAGAGCAAGGCGGTTTCCTGTTCAGGCTGACAATCGGACTGCGCAAGGTCGGTGATGGCTGGCGCATTACGCACGAGCATCACTCCGTGCCGTCGACGGACTAGAGTCTTTTCCGCTTCGAATTGAATCGAAACGGGGCTCTAGATTCTTGATTTGACGCGTTTTCTTGACGCGAACCGGTCTCCACTTCGCTTGAAAACGCTCTAGCTAGCGAGTTCGCGCCGCCGCAAGCGTGCGCACGGCGATCACGAGCGCCAGCAGCAACAGCGCCGCCGCCAGCAAAAATGGCGCGCCGGGTAATTTCATCGGCGCCTCGGCGCCGATGAAATAGGCAAATGTCAGCGTAAACAGAAACGGCCCCACGAGCTGGGACAGGCTTTGCACGCTGGTCGTAGCGCCCTGCAGCTGCCCCTGTTGCTCCGGTTTGACCATTCGCGTCGTCAGCGCCTGGAGCGCCGCCCCCGACACACCCCACAACGCCATCACGGGAATGCCGAGCCACGACAGCGGGCCGGTCGGCGCGGTGGCGAAAATCAGAAAGCCGCCAGCGCCACAAACAAGCCCGAGCAAAAGCGCCCGACGTTCGCCGAGCCGCCGGACGATCGGCCCGATCGCGACCCCCTGCACCGCCATCGCGCAGATACCAACCATCGCCAGCGTCAGGCCCACGGTGGACGCGTCCCAACCGTAACGGTAGGTCGCATAGAGCACGAAGGTCGAGGGCAGGACCACATGGGCGAGCTGGGCAAAGAAGTTCACCACCGACAGGCCCGCAAGAACCCGGTCGGAACGCAACAGGTGCAACGCGCCAATGGGATTTGCGCTCCTCCAGCGGAACGGAGAACGGCGATCTCGCGGCAGCGACTCCGGCAGGATCAGGAGGCCGTAGAGCGTGTTGGCAAAGCTTAAAGCCGCCGCAGCCCAAAACGGCAGCCGGGGGTCGATATTGCCGAGCAGACCGCCGATCGCGGGCCCTAAGATGAATCCGGCGCCGAAGGCGGCGCCGACCTTGCCGAACACCGCGGCGCGCCGTTCCGGAGGGGTGATATCGGCGATGTAGGCGAATGCCGTTGAAACGCTCGCCGAAGTGATGCCCGAGATGACCCGGCCGACGAACAGCCAGATCAGCGACGGCGCCATCGCCATCAGCACATAGTCCAGTCCCAATCCGAAATTCGACAACAGCACCACCGGTCTTCGGCCGAACCGGTCCGACAGGCCGCCGAGGATCGGCGAAAAAAGCAACTGCATCAGCGCCCATGCCGTGCCGAACAGGCCGAAGATGCGCGCCGCGCGGGCGGTGTCGTTATTGACAAAACTTTCCACGAGCTTCGGCAGGATCGGCATGATCAGGCCGAGCGCGAACATGTCGAGCAGGACGGTGACGAAGATGAAGGCCACCGCGGCGCCTCGCACCGGGGATATTGATTGCGAAACTTCGACCGCTGGCGCCTGTTCGCTCATGACGGCCGCCTGCGCTTATGCGCGAAGGGGTTGGCCTTCTCGCGCAGTGAAATTCGCACCGGCGTGCCCGGAAGTTCGAAAAATTCGCGCAAGGAGTTGACGAGATAGCGCAGATAGGATTGTGGCACGGCGTCGGCGCGCGAGCAGAACAATACGAAACTCGGCGGCCGCGCCTTGGCTTGTGTCACGTAATTCAATTTCAGCCGCCGGCCCGAGACTGCGGGCGGCGGGTTGGCGTCGACCGCTTGCTCGAACCAGCGATTAAGCGCCGCCGTCGGCACCCGCCGGTTCCACACCGCATAAGCCTCCTCGATCGCGCTCATCAGCCGGTCGATACCCTCGCCGATCAGGCCGGACACCGCGACGACAGGTGCGCCCTTGACCTGCGGTAACAGGTGATCGACGTCGGTACGCAAGGCCGAAATCAGCCCTGACTGACGCTCCATCAAATCCCATTTGTTGACCGCGATCACCAACGCGCGGCCCTCGCGCTCGATCAGGTCGGCGATGCGCAGGTCCTGTTCTTCGAACTTGTTCTGCGCGTCCATCATCAGCACCACGACTTCGGCAAATCGCACCGCGCGCAGCGCGTCCGCCACCGAAAGCTTTTCCAGCTTTTCCTCGATCCGCGAGCGCCGCCGCAGGCCCGCGGTATCGAACAGGCGAAAATCCCGTCCCTTCCAGTTGATTTCCACCGAGATGGAATCGCGCGTGGTGCCGGCTTCGGCGCTTGTCAGAAGCCGCTCCTCGCCGAGCAGACGATTGATCAGCGTCGACTTGCCGGCGTTGGGGCGGCCGACGATGGCCACGCGTATCGGCCGCTTGGCGAGGTCCTCATCCGAGCCGATGGTCTCGTCATCGTCGAATTCCTCGCCCTGGTCGGCCGGCTCCGGCATCAGCGCGCGCAATGCATCGTAGAGATCGCTGAGGCCTTCACCGTGCTCGGCGGAGATCTGGATCGGCTCGCCGAGGCCAAGCGCGTAGGCCTCCATCGCGCCGGCATCGCCCTGCTTGCCCTCGCTCTTGTTGGCGACCAGGATCACCGGCTTGTCGGCGCGGCGCGCGAAATCGGCAAAGGTGCGATCGTTGGGGGTCAAACCGGCGCGCGCGTCGATCACAAACATCAGGGCGTCGGCAAGGCCGATGGCGGTTTCGGTCTGCTCCTGCATCCGCGCGGTCAGCGAGCCCTTCGCGCCCTCATCGAGGCCCGCGGTGTCGATCACGGTGAATTCGAGATCGCCAAGGCGTGCAGCACCCTCCCGGCGGTCGCGGGTGACGCCAGGTTCGTCGTCGACCAGCGCGAGCTTCTGCCCGACCAGCCGATTGAACAATGTCGATTTTCCGACATTGGGCCGGCCGATAATGGCGATCGTAAAGGACATCAGCAATCCAGCTGCGGAGGAGTCGAATTAAAGCAGGTTGTTGCCACCTTGCCCGAAATGGCTCGGTGTGACGCGCCTATCAATGAGACGGGCGGGAAAAATCAGCGCGAGAAGGTACTGCCCGGCAGCGGCGCCGGGAATGGCGCTGCGGATTGTTGGGTCGGCTGGGCCGGCTGCGCCGGTTGCGCGTCGGCCGGCGGATCGGGCGGCGGCGCGGTGGTGCGCTGGCGGACGATCTTCTTGGGCTTGGGCGCAGGCGGGGCGGCCGCGGCGGCGTCCTCTTCAGGCGCTGCGGCGGGATCCGTGCTGGCCGTGTCGGATGGCTTGCCCTTGGATTTGGCTGACCGTTTTGAATTTGCGTCCTGGGGAGGCGGCGGCGTAGCGGCCGCGGCCGCCGCGGCCTGGGCATTCTGCCTGTCGATCTCCTGCTGCGAAGCGCCCTTGTAAAGTGACTTAGGCACGCCCTGCTCCAGACCCGGCACGCCATCGGGGAAAACCGGCTTGCGTTCGCCCGGCAGCTTCTTCTTGGTGTCGATCCAGTCGAGCATATCCATCGGGTCCCAGCTGCTGATGCTGCTGGAGCAGCCCGCCACGGCGCCCGACAGTGCGATGAGGACGGAAGCTGCGATCAGACGTTGCAAGCGGCGCATGGTCGATATCTCGCTCAACTGGTTTTCCTGCCGTCAGCTCTTTGCGACCGGAGGAAGCAATGCCTGCAGCGCCTCGGCGCGCGAACGCAGACCTGACGGCGTTTCGCCGTCATTGGCAATCATATCCAGCCATTGCCGTGCCGCCGCGGTGTCGTTGGCACGCCAGGCCGACAGCGCCAGCAATTCGCGCGCGGTATGGTGAAAAGTCGCCTCGGGTTTGGTCGCCTGCTCAAGGCGCTGAAGCATGTTGGGATAGCTCGCCGTCTCCAACAGCAATCCGGCGGCGCGGATACTGGCCAGATCCTGTTCAGCCGTGCCGACGCTGCGATCGGCCGCAATCTCGTCGTACATCTTGGCCCCCGCCTGCGGATCCCGGGTGGCGACTTCCGCCGCCACGCGCAGCCGCGCCAGCATGCGATAGCCCGACGGCGCGGTCGCCGCCAGGCGGTTGAACGCGGCTTCGGCCTCGGCATGCTTGTTCTGCTCGGCAAGGTCAAGCGCGGCATCGAAGGCGCTGCCGGCTTCGGCCGCTTTCTTGGCCTCCAAATACTGGTAACCGCGCCAGCCGCCGACGGCGGCGATGATCAGCAGCGCGCCGGCGACGATATAGATGGAATATTGGTCCCACAGCTTTTTGAGCTGGTCGCGGCGGACCTCCTCGTCAACTTCGTCAAATAATTCAGACACTTAGAGAAATCCAATCCCCGATAGGCGACGGCCTCAATAAGGCCCCGCCACAATCCGATCCCGCCAAGGCGCGGCGATACCCTAGTGATATGGCGGTGGCAAGGCAAAGCTAGCCCGATCAACGCGTTAACGATGCGGCGTCGGTGGGTGCTATCCATGCTGCGGCCGGGCCGCCTTTAGCGCTACCGCATGTCTTGGGTGCCGGCTTGCTACCGAGGCCAGTGGCCTACCTTGAATCGGTCGGTGGCTAGTTCGCCAACAACCGTACTTTCGCCATTAGGTAGAATCGCCTCACTATTGAAACTCAGTAGCCTGCATGTTCAAATCGCCCAACGGGGCGGCGCACAAGCTTTGGCGATTTCACACCCAATCGATGGTGATCAAAACGTTGAGGATACGTTTGTTCGATTCTTGGGCGGGCGTCGCTATTTTTTGGACTGTTGCAAAGATAGCAAGCTTGTCGATGGCATAGATTCTAAGGGTCTTACGGCTGCCGACCGTCTAGCCATCTGGATTTACTCTAATTTCACTTCGAATTGGTATCAGCAAATCAATAATGAGCTTTGGTCTGGCGTGCCGAGCGTTGCTACCGTCTCGTTTGCACGAATCTTGAATGGGGCTATGAGTAAGCTGCCAGCACAAGTTGGGAGCGTCTATCGCGGCATTCAGTCACGCGATCTAGACGCGTTTCTGGCAATTCACCATTATGGGGCGACGGTGGCGTGGCCTGGATTCACAAGCTCTACGCTGGATCGAAGCGAGGCGTACGCTGGGGATGTGCTCTTTATCATCCAATCCCGTACCGGCCGCAAACTCGGGTTATACGCTCACAACCACACTGAAAGAGAAGTTTTGTTCTCGGCAGGAACAAGGTTTCACATTACATTTGTCGAACAATATGACGACAGCGCGATTATTGAAGTGGAAGAGGTCACCGAAACATGACTGGTCCTTGGGGCTATAGTGCTGCACCAAGTAAACGGGTCTACTGGAAGGGTCTGACTATGGCGAAGCTTACGCGTTTCCTACGGACGGGGAGCGGTTCAAAGACATCTGGAACGCGGCACACCCAGGGGAAACCATCAGTAGATGCCAAAGTTGCCAGAGATGAGTTCTTGGAACATCGAAAGGCCGTCAAAAAAGGGGAGCATGACCACAAACTGACGCCGTTGCAACGGCGCATGCGGTCCGGCGGCCCAACCTAAAGAAAAGGCCGGGAGAGGCCTCTCCAGTTGGCGGCCTCCTTGCTTAAATGGCCTTCCCCTCATCATCTTCTCCGAAGTCGAATGCGCTTCATCTTCTGAGAATTTACCTATCATGATGGCTTTGAAGGTGCCTCGGAGTTTTAGAGTATCCGAGGATAGGAGCTTGCGCTGGATGCAAGTGGCCTTATTTTGCATCTGCGAGCGTCTTATTTCGGCCAGTACCCTGTCTTACCGGTTGGCGCGACCGGTGCGTTGTCCCCGTCAGCTCTTCGCCTTCATGCCGTAGACGTGCTCGGGCCCGGGAAAAGCGCGTGCGCGCACGTCGGCCGCGTAGCCCTGGATCGCCGCCTCGATCATCGGCCCGAGATTGCCGTAGCGGCGGACGAATTTCGGCGCCCGCGGCGACAATCCCAGCATGTCCTCCAGTACCAGCACCTGACCGTCGCAGGCCGCGCTGGCGCCGATGCCGATGGTGGGAATGGCGATGGTCTCTGTGATCTTGCGCGCCAGCGGCTCCGCGACCGCCTCGACCACCACCGCAAAGGCGCCGGCCTGCGCGACCGCGCGGGCATCATTCTCGATCGGCGCCCAACTGCCCTCCTCGCGGCCCTGGGCGCGAAACGAACCGAGCGTGTTGATCGATTGCGGGGTCAATCCGATATGGCCCATCACCGGAACGCCGCGCTCGACAAGAAACGCGATGGTCTCGGCCATCCGCGCGCCGCCTTCGAGCTTGACCGCGCCGCAATGGGTCTCTTTGAGAACGCGCACCGCGGAGTGAAAGGCCTGTTCCTTGGAGGCTTCATAGGAGCCAAAGGGCATGTCGACCACGACCAGCGCGTGCTGCGAGCCGCGCATCACCGCATTCCCCTGCAGGATCATCATGTCGAGCGTCACCGGCACCGTGGTCTCAAAGCCGTGCATCACATTCCCTAAGGAATCGCCGACCAGGATCACATCGCAGTAGCGATCGACGAGAGCGGCGGTATGGGCGTGATACGATGTCAACATCACGATCGGCTCGCCATTCTTGCGGGCGCGAATCTCCGGCGCGGTCTTGCGCTTGATCGCAGACTGGACTGACATGCTCTAGACTCCGAAAACGGGAACGCCGATCACGACGGGATGAAACGCGAAGGCCAGCGCCAGATACGCGACGATCCCGACCGCCACCGCAATCAGGTCGTTTCCCCACCCGCCGACCGGGATCGGCGGTGCGCCGGCGTCGGCCCGGCGCTTGAGCGAGATCCGGTCGAACACGGCCCATCCGAAGAACGAGCCGAACAGGATGATCGAGCCGAGGTCGCCGTTGGCGAGCAAATGGGCCGCCGCCCACAGCTTGACGCCGGCGAGCATCGGATGCTTCAGCGCGGTGTAGATGCGGCCGCGGATGTAGGCCGCGACCACCAGGATGACGGCCGGCAACATCAAGGCGACGGTGATGTGCTTGAGCGCCTTCGGCGGATCCCAGACGTCGATCCAGCCGGTCGCGCGGTAATGCGCAAAACCCCAGACGATCAGCGCCAGACCCAGCAGCGACACCAGCGCATAGCCGGCCTTGTAGCCGGCCTTGCCCGACGAGGCGATCGCACGAGCGCGCAAGCCGCGATGCGCAGGCAGGGTATGGACGCCGAGGAACAGGATCAGCCCCAGGATCATCACCACCAGTCCCATGATGTTCTCCTCCGTATGCCGCCGTGTCGGCATCGGGTAACACTTTCGGGGCGCAGACGGCAATGCGCTAAACGGCGTTAGCCGCCCCGCATTCAGCCGTCATACGCGGGCCTGACCCGCGTATCCATCGTCCGCGCAAGCGGACATCTTCACAAAACTTCTTCGAAGAAGATGGATTGCCGGGTCAAGCCCGGCAATGACGAGGAAAGGCTCACGGCGTCGCCTTTTGCTTGTCGAGCTCGCGGTTATCGACATAGCGGATCGCGATCGGCCGCCCCGCCAGCGCGCCGCCGAGGCCGCCGGTGAATTTCAGCGGCACGCAGGAATCAAGCGAGGAGCTGATCGCCTTGAAATAGGTGTCGCGGACATCGGCAGGCACCCCCGCCGTGGCAAAGGTCACCCGCGGCGGCCCGATCATGTCGCCGGACCGCCTGAAGCTGAAGCGCACCGTCATCTGCATGCCTTCTTTCGCGGACTCGGCTAACGGCGGCGTCCAGCAGGACCGCAGAGCTGCAAAGAGATCGCCGATATTATCGAGGTCGTGGTCGGGCTTCTGGTATTTTGCGGCTTCGTCCTGCGACGGCACGCTCTCGACCGTCAATTGCAGGTTCTCGCCATAGGGATAATCGATTTCGGGGATGCAGGGGCCGCGGTTGAACACGCTGCAGAACGACGGCGTGCACGGCCGCCTTGAAAGCACACTGCAGGGCGCGTGCGAAAATGGCGTGGCGTCGATCGCGTGCCGCCGCCTGGCATCGGCGGTTCCGGCAACCGCAAAGCCGGCGACGGCAATGATGAGACCGATCAAGGCACGAGGGAGCATGCAACGAGCCCTCGGAGGCAGCACAATCTAAGGTGACACAAATCAGGGTGACGCAAGCGTAACATGATGCGCTCGGTGAGCGGTATCAACCCTCGCCGCGTTCACATCCGCGCGTTCATGACGATAGTTCCGCAAGCAGCGCCGTCGCAACCCATGTCGTCGCCCGGCTCGACCGGGCGATCCAGTATTCCAGAGACGCCCATGATAGAGCCGAGAGGCCGCGGCGTACTGGGTCCCCCGGTCAAGCCGGGGGACGACGATCGGGAAGGCTGCGCTCACGCCTTCTTCACATCCTTGACGCTGGAGAAGATGATGCCCTCGGCGCGTTCGCTGGTGTAGCCGAGATAGAATTCATTCTTGGCGAGGAACACCGGATCGCCGTCGACGTCGTCGGCGACGCCGGAGCCGTTGGCGGCAATGAAGGCATCGAGCTTCTTGCGGTCGTCGGAGGAAATCCAGCGCGCCAATTGGAACTCGGAAACCTCGAATTCCACCGGCAGCGCGTATTCGGCATCAAGCCGCGCCTTCAACACGTCGAGCTGCAGCGGACCGACCACGCCGACCAGCGCCGGCGCACCGTCGCGCGGACGGAACACCTGGACGACGCCCTCCTCCGACATCTGCTGCAGCGCCTCCTTGAGCTTCTTGGCCTTCATCGCGTCGGTCAGCCGCACCCGGCGCACGATCTCCGGCGCGAAACTGGGAACGCCGACGAAGGTGAGGTCTTCGCCCTCGGTCAGGGTGTCGCCGATCCGCAACGTGCCGTGATTGGGGATGCCGACGACGTCGCCGGCGAAGGCCTCGTCGGCCAAGGCGCGATCCTGGGCAAAAAAGAATTGCGGGCTGGAGAGCGACATGTTCTTGCCGGTGCGCACCAGTTTCGCCTTCATACCGCGGGTGAGCTTGCCCGAGCACAGCCGCGCGAAGGCGATGCGGTCGCGATGGTTCGGATCCATATTGGCCTGGATCTTGAACACGAAGGCGCTCATGCGCGGCTCGGCCGCTTCCACCTTGCGCAGATTGCTTTCCTGCGCGCGCGGCGGCGGGGCGAAATGGCCGAGGCCCTCCAACAGGTCGCCGACGCCGAAATTGCGCAGCGCGCTGCCAAAATAGACCGGGGTCAGGTGGCCCTCGCGAAAAGCCTCCAGCTCGAACGGCTTGCAGGCTTCCGAGACCAGCGCGAGTTCTTCCCTGATCGCGTCGACATCGAGATTGGCGTTGCGGCCCGCGAGCTCGGCAATGTCGATCTTAAGCGCCGCGCCGGTCTTGGCGCCGCCGCCTTCGAGCAGGCGCACGCCGCCGGTGGAGAGATCGTAGGTGCCGAGGAAATCGCGGCCACGGCCGACCGGCCAGGTCATCGGCGCGGTGTCGAGCGCCAGCGTCTTTTCGATCTCATCCAAGAGCTCGAAAGTGTCGCGGCTGTCGCGGTCCATCTTGTTGATGAAGGTGATGATCGGAATGTCGCGCAGCCGGCACACCTCGAACAGCTTCCGCGTCCGCGCCTCGATGCCCTTGGCGGCGTCGATCACCATGACGGCGGAATCGACCGCGGTCAGCGTGCGGTAGGTGTCTTCGGAAAAGTCCTCGTGGCCCGGCGTGTCCAGCAGGTTGAAAACGATACCCTCGAATTCGAACGTCATCACCGAGGTGACGACGGAAATGCCGCGCTCGCGCTCGATCTTCATCCAGTCGGATCGGGTGTTGCGCCGCTCACCCTTGGCCTTGACTTGCCCTGCGAGATTGATCGCGCCGCCGAACAGCAAGAGTTTTTCGGTCAGCGTGGTCTTGCCGGCGTCCGGGTGCGAGATGATCGCAAAGGTGCGCCGGCGCGCCACTTCGGCGGCGAGCGGCGAGCGGGACGGCAAATCGGCGGTGAGTGCGAGGTCGGACATAAGGCTTGAGCGTTTGGCAGGGAAACCGGGCCGGATCAAGCAGGATCGGCGTCAACGCCTATATGGGATTTCGCGGGACTTTACTCCAGTCACGAGGACTAAAAACGCAGCCACTGCACCGCCCAATACGCCAGCGCCGCGACGGCCGCCGAGGCCGGAATCGTGATCACCCAGGCATAGACGATCGAACTCGCCACGTTCCAGCGCACCGCCGAGACCCGCCGCGCGGCGCCAACGCCGACAATGGCGCCGGTAATGGTGTGCGTGGTCGACACGGGAACCCCGAGAAAGGTGGCGATGAACAGCGTCGCGGCGCCGCCGGTCTCCGCGCAAAATCCCTGCATCGGCGTCAACTTGGTGATTCGCAAGCCCATGGTGCGGACGATCCGCCAGCCGCCCATCAAGGTCCCCAGCGCCATCGCCGCCTGGCACGCCAGCACCACCCAGAACGGCACCGAAAATTCCGCACCTAACTTGCCTTGCGAGAACAACAGCACGGCGATGATGCCCATGGTCTTTTGCGCATCGTTGCCGCCGTGACCCAGCGAATACAGCGAAGCGGAGACAAACTGCAGGATGCGGAAGGCACGATCGACCGCGAACGGCGTCGAGCGCACCGAGGCCCAGGACACGATCGCGACCAACGCCAGCGCCAGCAGAAATCCGACCAGTGGCGACAATACGATCGCGAGCAATGTCTTGGACAGGCCGCTCCAGACCGCGGCCGAAAGTCCGGCCTTGGCCATGCCGCCGCCGACCAATCCCCCGATCAGGGCGTGCGAGCTCGAGGACGGAATCCCCAAGCCCCAAGTGATCAGATTCCAGACGATCGCCCCGACCAGAGCGGCGAAGATCACCTGCACGTCGATCACGCTGGGCTCGATGATCCCGGTGCCGATGGTCTGAGCGACGTTGAGGCCGAACACCAGGAAGGCGACGAAATTGAAGAACGCCGCCCAGAACACCGCGTATTGCGGCCGCAGCACGCGGGTCGACACGATCGTCGCGATCGAGTTGGCGGCGTCGTGCAATCCATTGAGGAAGTCGAACAACAGCGCGACGGCGATTAATCCGACCAGAACCGGAAGACCAAGCGTGGCATCCACTGCGCGGCCCTGCCCTATACCTGCTCGATCACGATTGAGTTGATCTCGTTCGCCACGTCGTCGAACCGATCGGCGACCTTTTCCAGATGATCGTAGATTTCGGCGCCGACGATGAAGTCCATTGCGTTGGCGTCACGGTGCTTGAGGAAAAGCTCCTTCAGGCCGATGTCGTGGAGATCGTCGACGCGGCCCTCCAGCTTGGTGAGCTCCTCGGTGATTGCCGTCAGCATCGCCACATTGGCGCCGATCGATTGCATCAACGGCAGAGCGCGGCCGACCAGGTTGGCGCACTCGACCAGGAGCGTTCCCATTTCGCGCATCGGCGGCTCGAAGGTGCGGACCTCGAACAGCACAACGGCCTTCGCGGTCTGCTGCATCTGGTCGATGGCATCGTCCATCGAGGTGATCAGGTTCTTGATGTCGCCGCGGTCGAACGGGGTGATGAAGGTCCGCCGCACCGCGGTCAGCACCTCGCGCGTGATATTGTCGGCGTCATTCTCGAACTGGTTGACGCGCTGGCAGAACACCGGCGTCTCCTCGCCGCCCCGCAGCATGCCCTGCAAGGCCAGCGCGCCCTGCACGCAGGTCTGGGAGTGCCGCGCGAACAGATCGAAAAAACGCTCTTCCTTGGGAAGAAAGGCGCGAAACCAACGCATCAGCATAGGTGATGTCCATACCGTCGAATGGGCCGGCCGAGACCGGCTGTCACATGTTTGTCATAAACCATTTTGCGGGGAAAGCGCGCGGCAAGCCGGCGATGAAACCGGTCATCCACCGCTTTGTAGGCCCCGAAAACGTCCTGAAATCAGCCGCCTACAGCGACCGCCGGAAATAATGCGCAATCTCGCCGATCACGCCGCGGCGGAACGTCAGCACGCACACCACGAAGATCACGCCCTGGATCACCGTCACCCATTGCCCGAAGCCGGCCAGATATTGCTGCATGGCGATGATCACGAAAGCGCCGACCACCGGGCCGAACACGGTGCCGAGGCCGCCGACCAGCGTCATCAGCACGATCTCACCGGACATGCTCCAGTGCACGTCGGTCAACGAGGCGTTTTGTGCCACGAACACTTTCAGCGCGCCGGCAAATCCCGCCAGTGTTCCTGACAAGATATAGGCGAGCAGCTTGTAGTGATCCGTCTTGTAGCCGAGCGAGATCGCGCGGGGCTCATTCTCGCGAATCGCCTTCAGCACCTCGCCGAACGGCGAGTTGATGGTGCGGAAAATGACCAGGAACCCGAACAGGAAGCCGGCGAGGACGACGTAATAAAGGATCGTCGGGTTGGCGAGATTGAAAATGCCGAACAGATAGCCTTGCGGAATGCCCTGGATGCCGTCCTCGCCGTGGGTGAACGGCGTCTGCAGATAAATGAAATAAAGGAGTTGCGACAAAGCGAGCGTGATCATCGCGAAATAGATGCCCTGGCGGCGGATCGCGACGACCCCGGTGATGACGCCAAGCCCTGCGGCGCCCGCCGTGCCAATCAGAATTCCAAGCTCGGGCGTAACGCCCCATACTTTCAAGGCATGGGCGGTGATGTAGCCCGCCGTCCCCAAAAACATCGCGTGGCCGAACGACAGCAGTCCGCCGTAGCCGATCAGGAGGTTGAAGGCGCAGGCCAACAGCGCAAAGCACAGCGCCTGCATCACGAAGAACGGGTAGACGCCGGTAAACGGCACGATCAGGAGCAGCGCCGTCATGATGCCGAACGCGATCATCTCATCGCGGATGGCGCGTGGGGTCGCCGGAATCGAATCGTCGGTCATCGCCGTCATGTCAGGCCGCCCGTCCCGTCAGTCCAGAAGGCTTCACCAGCAGCACCAGCACCATGAGGACAAACACCACGGTGTTGGAAGCCTCGGGATAAAAGTATTTGGTCAGTCCCTCGATCACGCCAAGCGCAAAGCCGGTGATGATCGAGCCCATGATGGAACCCATGCCGCCGATCACCACGACCGCGAACACCACGATAATCAGATCCGCTCCCATCAGCGGGCGCACTTGATTGATCGGTGCCGACAGCACGCCGGCGAGCGCGGCAAGACCGACCCCGAGCCCATAGGTCAGCGTGATCATTCGCGGCACGTTGATGCCGAAGGCGCGCACCAGGGTCGGATTTTCCGTGGCCGCGCGGAGGTATGCGCCAAGCCGGGTTCGCTCGATCAGGTACCAGGTGAGCAGACACACCACGAGCGAGAACACCACCACCCAGCCCCGATAGACGGGTAAGAACATGAAGCCGAGATTCATGCCGCCCTTGAGTTCATCGGGGATCGCGTAAGGCAACCCGGAGGAGCCGAAATAATTCTGGAAGACACCTTGCACTATCAACGCGATGCCGAAGGTCAACAATAGCCCATAGAGATGATCGAGGCCGGACAGCCATTGCAGCATGGTCCGCTCCAGGATCATCCCGAAAATACCCACGGCGATGGGGGCGATTATCAGTGCGGGCCAGTACCCGATGCCGGCGACGTTGAGCAGGAAATACGCGCAGAACGCGCCCATCATATAGAGCGCGCCGTGCGCGAAGTTGATGATATTGAGCATCCCGAAGATCACGGCAAGCCCAAGGCTGAGCAGCGCGTAGAACGATCCGTTGATCAATCCCACCAGGAGCTGTGCGTAGAGAGCTTGCATACCGACCGATCTTTCAGGCTCAATCTCGTTGTGACGCGAGGGCTGGCCCCGCCGGCATCAAGCCGGCGGACGCGCCACTCTCTACTTCTTTACCAGCGGACAGGCACTTTCCGAAAGCGGTCTGAAGGCCTGCTCGCCCGGGGTCTTTCCGACCAGCTTGTAGTAGTCCCAGGGTCCCTTGGACTCCGACGGCTTCTTGACCTCGAACAGATAGGCCGGATGAATCTTGCGGCCGTCCGCGCGGATCGTGCCTTTGCCGAACAACGGATCGTCGGTCGGCATTTCCTTCATTTTCGCGACGACCTTTGCGCCATCGTGAGGATTGCCGCCCATCGCTTCGAGCGCCTTGAAGTAGTGGACCAAACCGGAATAGACGCCGGCCTGGATCATGCTCGGCTTCGCCTTGTTCTTCGCGCGATCGGAAAAGCGTTTTGAAAACGCGCGGGTTTCCTCATTCAGATCCCAATAGAAGGTTTCTGTAAAATTCAGGCCTTGCGCCACGTTCAAGCCGAGCGCGTGAACATCGGTAATGAACAGCAGAAGGCCGGCGAGTTTCTGGCCCCCCGCGACAATGCCAAACTCCGCGGCCTGCTTGATCGCGTTGGTGGTGTCACCGCCCGCATTGGCAAGTCCGATGATTTTCGCTTTCGATGCCTGCGCCTGCAGCAGGAACGAGGAGAAATCAGACGAATTCAGGGGATGCTTGACGGCGCCAAGCACCTTTCCGCCCGACTTCACCACCACCGCGGCGGTGTCGCGTTCCAGCGCCGCACCGAATGCATAGTCAGCCGTCAGAAAGAACCAGGTGTCGCCGCCGGCCTTCACCAGCGCCTGACCGGTGCTGTTGGCAAGCATGTAGGTGTCGTAAACCCAATGAATCGTATTCGGCGAGCATTGGGTATTGGTCAAATCCGACGTCGCCGCGCCGGTATTGATCATGATCGCGTTCTTCTCTTTCACCACATTGTTGACCGCGAGCGCAACGCCCGAATTCAGCACGTCCATGAAGATGTCGACCTTCTCGACGTCGACCCATTGCCGCGCGATGGCGGTGCCGATATCTGGCTTGTTCTGGTGGTCGGCGGAAATCACGTCGATCTTCCAGCCCTTGGCGGCGAGCCCGGAATCTTCGACCGCCATCTGGGCCGCCAATGTTGAGCCTGCGCCGCCGAGATCGGAGTAAAGTCCCGAATTATCGCTCAGCACCCCGATCTTTATGGTTTTGTCCTGGGCTACCGCGAAACTTCCGGCCGCGAGACTGAGCGCCGCGCCCAGCAGCAACGATGTGATGATTCTCGTTTTCATGGTGGTCCCTTCCGTGGATCCTCGCCCGCTCTTCTTCAGACGCCGAGATAGGTATGAAGCTTGTCCATATTGGCCTGCAGCTCCGCATTCGCGAAGCCGTCGATGATCTTGCCATGCTCGACGATATAATAGCGATCCGCCACCGTTGCGGCGAACCGGAAGTTCTGTTCGACCAAAAGGATGGTGAAACCTTCGTTCTTGAGACGCTTGATGGTGTGCCCGATCTGCTGGATGATGACGGGCGCGAGACCTTCGGTCGGCTCGTCCAGCATCAGAAACCGCGCGCCGGTACGCAGGATTCGCGCGATGGCCAGCATCTGCTGCTCGCCGCCCGACAGTTTGGTGCCCTGGCTGTTCAATCGTTCCTTGAGATTAGGGAACAGCTCGAAGATCTGGTCCAGCGACAGGCCGCCACTGCGCACCGCTGGCGGCAGCAGCAAGTTTTCGCGAACGTCCAGGCTTGCAAAAATCCCGCGCTCCTCCGGACAGAACGCGACCCCCATGCGCGCAATCCTGTCCGACGAGGCGCGGGTGATGTCCTGGCCATCGAACTGGATCGAGCCGGTGCGCTTGCCGATAATCCCCATCACCGATTTCAGCGTGGTGGTCTTGCCGGCGCCGTTGCGTCCGAGCAAGGTGACGACTTCGCCGGCTTTCACCTCGAAATTCACGCCGTGCAAGATGTGGGACTCGCCGTACCAGGCTTCGAGATTCTGAACCGAAAGCACCGACGTTGCGGGTGCGGGTGCGGACTTTGTCATGACGGCGTCGGCCATTTTCGAATCAACCATGGCCCGCCCCCAGATAGGCTTCCTTCACGCGCTCATCCTTGGACAGATCGGCGTAAGTGCCCTCCGCCAGCACGTGACCGCGCGTCAACACCGTGATGATGTCGGACAGATTGGCCACAACGCTCAGATTGTGTTCGACCATCAGGATCGTGTGTTTCGCCGCGATGCGCTTGATCAACGTCTGGATTTTCTCAATGTCTTCGTGCCCCATGCCGGCCATCGGCTCATCGAGCAGCATCATCTCAGGATCGAGCGCCAATGTGGTCGCAATCTCGAGCGCGCGTTTGCGCCCGTACGGCATTTCAACCGCGGGCATCTTGGCAAACTCGCTGAGGCCGACATCGTCGAGCAATTCGTGGGCGCGGCCATTGAAGCGGTCGAGCACGGCTTTCGAACGCCAGAAGTCGAACGAGCGCCCGTGCTGGCGCTGCAGCGCAACCCGCACATTTTCGAGCGCCGTCAGATGCGGAAATACCGCCGAAATCTGGAATGAGCGCACCAGGCCGAGCCGCGCCACATCGGCTGGCGCCAGCGCCGTAATGTCCTGGCCTTTGTACAGGATTTGACCCGCCGAAGGTCTCAGGAACTTGGTCAAGAGATTGAAGCACGTCGTCTTGCCGGCGCCGTTTGGACCGATCAAAGCGTGAATACTGCCGCGGCGGACCCGAAGGCCGACGTCGCGAACAGCGAAGAAACCCGCGAATTCCTTGGTTAATCCGTGAGTCTCGAGAATGAACTCATCAGCCAATCAAATTTCCCCCGTCAGCCATCGCTGCGATGCCCGTCGCGGCTGGCCGATCTTTTTTCACCGGCTGGTCCTTCAGGGCGTCTTGGAATTCGCCCCAGACCGGCCGCCTCCGGGCCGGAATATGCCGTCAACGCCCCGCCTTACGCAAGGCGGAAAGCTGAGCATATCCGCAAGCGCGCATCGGGCCTGCTTCGCCATTAGTCGAATGGCGGAAGCGGTCAAAGGGACGGGAATGAGTGACTTGCCACGGGGCGGTTTTTGCGAGGCCGGCCCGGCGATGCGGAAAGAAGTCGTTAACGGTGTTTCGCTGCGGTTACGGTTTTTCATGAAAAATTTCCGCCTTGGGACCGATGGTCGGTTGTTTTCCGTTAAGGATCGCGCCCTTGGAATTCGAAAGTGCCAACCCGACGATCGTCAAATCGATCAAGCAGCGTGATCTCTTGAACACGTGGTTGCGGCTTTATGCCCGCGCGCAACAATTGCCGCGCATCGAGGAATACCAGCCTGAGCGGATCGAGGACGAACTTCCCGATCTGGTGTTTATGATCGTCGAAAACGCCAAGCCCCCGCGGCTGATCATCGAAAGCGACGGCACCCGCATGTCGATCGCGTATGGCAACAGCGGCAAGGGCCGATATCTCGACGAATATCTCGGTACCAATCTGGCTCCCGTGATCATGCCTATCTACTATCAATGCTTGGAGCGCGCGCTTCCCGTCTATACCATCGCCAACGTCGACGACAGTTTCGGCCGGATCGTCGCCTATGAGCGGCTGTTGCTGCCGTTCTCGGAAGGTAGCGGCGTCACGCATGTGATCGCCTCGTTAAAGACCATCAGCGAAGACGGCGGATTCGAGATCAAGAACTTGATGCGGGGAAATAAGTCGCTACCAGAGACAAAACACCGCGCCGTGATCGATCGCGATCTTTTTCACCGCGCACCGGGCCGCATTTCGGCCGGCGACCAGATCGAGTTCAATTAGCGACGACGCCGCAATTTCATATCGAACTGCGACATTAGGCCTTGCGCCGGGACCCGCCTGCTGTCCCCACTTCCTTAGCGTAGATTTCCGACTTGAAGCCGACCAGCAATTTGCCGCCGAGATCGAGCACCGGTCGCTTGATCATCGAGGGCTGCGCCAGCATCAGGGCCAGCGCCTTGCGCTCGTTCAGGCCTTCCTTGTCGCCATCTGGCAAGTTGCGAAATGTGGTGCCGGCGCGATTGAGCAAGGTTTCCCATCCCACCTCGTCGCACCAGTGCTTAAGCTTGTCCTTGGCGATGCCTTCGCTCTTGTAGTCGTGAAAACCGTAAGCCACGCCTTTGCTGTCGAGCCAGGCGCGGGCCTTCTTCATGGTATCGCAGTTCTTGATGCCGTAGATGGTGATGGATTTTATCATCTGGTCCTGTTTGCTCGCTAAACCCATTTAACCCGCCTCTATATCTTCAGCAGCTTCGCCGCCGTACCGTTCAGGATCATCATCCTGCGACATCACGCGTGCTGTCACGCTGGGCCTAAGCGAAGCGGACCTGCCCGATCGGTCGAGGGGAAGGGCCCCAGGCCCCTTCCCTCATTTTCCTTTGGCATACCGATCGAAAGCGCTGAGGACTGCGAGCGTCATGGCCTCAACGCCGGTTTCAATGGTCGGCTTCGGCACTGGCGCAAACAGCGGCGAATGATTGGACGGCAATTGCGGCCCGGTTCCATCGCGTGCCGCGGCGACGCGCTCGGGCTCGTAGACGCCGATGTTGAAAAACATCGAGGGCACCCCGGCATTGATGAATTCGGAAAAGTCTTCGCTCGGGGTGCCCGGCGGCGACGGTCTGATCTTGTCGCCGAACGCCGCCTTTAAGACCCTTGCCGCGGTCTCGACCACCGCGGCATCGTTCACCACGGCCTTGGCGCCTTCGGTGATTTTGATGTCGGGCGCGGGCGCATCCGACATCGCCGCCGCGGCCTTGGCCGTCCGCTCGATCCCCGCCAGCATTTTGGCGCGCACTTCCGGTTTGAACGTGCGGATGGTACCGCGCAGCAGCACGTCGTCGGGAATGATGTTTTCGGCGGTGCCGCCATGGATCGCACCGATTGAGACCACGCCGAACTCGGTCGGGTCCTTTTCGCGGCTGATCACGCTTTGCAGATCGACGATGAAGCGCGCGGCGATCATCACGGGATCGACGGTCCGCTGCGGCGCCGCGCCGTGACCACCGCGGCCGCGGAATGTGATCTCGAGGCTGTCTGAATTGGACGAGCCAACGCCCGCGCGATAGCTGATGGTGCCGTAGGCGAAGGGACCGTCGTGCAGGGCAAAGCCGAAATCGGGCCTTTTGAATCGCGTGAACAGGCCGTCGGCCAGCATCGCCTTGGCGCCCGACACGGTTTCTTCGGCGGGCTGGGCGATGAACATCAGCGTGCCCCGCCACTGATCCTTCAAGCCGAGCAGCGTCTTTGCCGTACCCACCCAGCTCGCCATGTGAATGTCGTGGCCGCAGCTATGGGCGACAAAAGTGTCTTGCCCGTTCCAGTTGGTCTTGTCGCGGCTCGCATAGGCAAGGCCGGTCTTCTCCTCCATCGGCAGCGCGTCGAGCTCGGTGCGCACCATGATGGTTGGACCCTCGCCGTTTTTGTAAATGGCGACCAGGCCGGTCTTGCCGATCTTCTCGGTGACCTCGAAGCCTAGCGCGCGCATTTCGGCGGCGAGTTTGGCCGCGGTCTTCACCTCCTGGAAGGCGACTTCCGGATGGGCGTGGATATCCTTGTAGAGCGCGTCGAGCTTTGGATAGTCGGATTCGACCGATGTCTCGATCGCGGCCTTGAGCCCGATGACATCGAGCTCCGCCCGCGCCGGCGACAGGATCGCCGCGGCGCATAGCGCTACAGGCATCAACAAGGTCTTGGCAAGTTGGGCCACAACAACGAACTCCTCGATCCTGGCGGCAACGATCAGGCACGGTTTCCCCGGCTGAGGGGTCGCACCGGCTTCCGGGCGGATCGAGGCAAGCCTAAACGCTATTATGCCGGGCTACCAATGCAAATTCAGATAGCGCCTGTTCGGCCCATTGAAGATTTCACCGTTACTTCGTCACCGCGTCGGTGATGACGGCGAAATCCCGCTCGATACGGTCGACCAGCGGCTGATCCACCGTCGCGCCATGCCGCGCATACACCGCGGAGGTGAGATAGGCTTGCGAGTTATAGCTGAGCCATACCTTGCCGCCGACATCCTGCCAGACCAGGGCCTTGATCGGCAGATCGATCGCCAGCGTCGGGTATTTCAGGAAGTTGGGCGTGCCGAGGCGCGGGTTGCCGAACACCACCACGGTCTCACGCGGCATCTGAAGCCCGACCGCCGCGGCAGCGGCGGTATGATCAAGGCGCGCGAAGATCATGAATCCGTGTTCCTTCAGCGCAGCCTCGAGGCGATCAAGGGTTGCATCGACCGAATAGGCGCTCGGCTTGGTTATGAGCCCATCGACCGGCCTCAACTCCAAAGGCCCACCGCCCTGCGCGAAACAGGCGTACCCAACCATCGCAATCGCCACCGCCAATGTCCAAAACCGAGTCATCACCTTATGCTCCAGATGTTGGGGCCGTGGAATCTCGACGTCGCGGCCAAGGGAACGCGCCATCTAGCGAGCGGCTTGCCGGACGGGATTAAAGCCCATTCCGCTGTAGTGATCGTTCCTGGTCGCACTGCGCTCGCTCAGACTCCAGAGAATCTGAGGATGACGCAGCGCCGTGCCAAGCCAGCAGCAGCCCAAGACGACCATGGTCGGCAGCACGGCAAAGTACTGGTCGCTCTGCACGTGGGCGCAGATCGCAGCGCCCAGATAGGCCGACGCCACCAGCAATCCGACTGAGCGCAGCGGCGGCACCACGAAGAGAAGGCCGCTGATGACTTCAAGCGAGGCGACCAGGTCGAGTTTCCTCCCTGCCAGCCCTAGGGATGTCATCTCGGTGACCACCTCCGGCACATGCGCGAACTTCAAAGACCCGCTACCGAGCAGCACAAAGCCTGCGATGCCGATCAGGATGTTCCCGGCGCGGCGGCGCCATTCGCCGGGCAAGGATCCCGGGGCTTGCTTCGCCGCAAGGAACAGAACCCAAAGCATGGCCGCTCCCAGCGACACGTCGATCGTCGCAACGACTATCCTGAAATAGATCATGGATTACTCCCAGATGTCTGCTGTTGGATACATCTCACGCGATTTGTTTGCCTTGCGGCAAGGTTTTGCCGGCGTGCCCGGCCGCGCGCGGTCCGGTTGCGATCGGCTCGCTGCGGCGAGAGACGAGCTGCCAGACGATCAGGACGAGGCTGACCAGCACCAACGGGACGTAATAGACGAGCACCAGCCAGGTAGCGCCGCTGGCAAATCCCAAGGCGTGGTCCCTCGCCGCCGCTGGCATGCCGGTTGCGACCTCCACCACGGTCTCCGCAACCAGCAGCCAAACCAGCGCCAACGCGTAGCGGACGCGATAGCGCAGCGCCGCGATCGCCAGCAGCGCAATCACCATCCCGGCGAGATCGCCGAAGACATTGTGATCTCGAACCGCATCGGAAATCGGAAATCCGGTCTGCTGCGCCGAATAGAGCTGTAGCGCCACGCTTCGAAAGGCATGAACCCACAGCAGCGGGACAAGAGCATCCGCAAGGCTGCGCGCCTTCAGCCAGGGCACCACATACCAAAGCGCACACAACACAAGGACGATCAGACTCGACAACTGCGCGAGGCCGATGGCGGTTATGGTGTTCATCGATGCGGCTCCAAAGCTCCGGCTGAAGGTCTACGCCCGCACCCGCGAGGCGAGTGTTTCGGCCTGCGGCGTTACCGAGGTCACGCGCCGCAACGCCGCCAGCGCGTCTTCGGGCTCCAATCGGACGCGAAAATCAGGGTCGATGTTCGCCAGCACGATTCGACGCTGGGCATCCAAGGCAAAGACACGCCGCCAAGCCGAAATGTGACGCTGTCACCTTTTCGTGAACTGCAGCAACGTAACCGGGGGCCCAAGCCGGCCGTCTGTAGTTAGTGTTCATCTTGTCGGACCGTTCGGTGCGCGGGGTGATCGCGCAAAAAAACTGCGCGCCCGGTCACATTTCGGCCTCCGCTTGTGTCTTGGTTCTCGGGCGTCGCGAATACTGGAGGCGCGGGTGATGACCATGCGGAAGAGCATCAAGCAAGCGGGCAAACTGCGCGATACGACGGTCGCAGACGGCGCAACACGCTCGGATGAAATAACCCTCGAGCGCGCATTCGCCGATCTCCGCCCGGCGATGTTTGCGCTGGCCTACCGCATCACCGGCAGCCGGGCCGACGCCGAGGAAATCGTCCAGGACGCCTTCGTGCGCCTCCACAATTCCTCGCCAGCGGAGGCCGTTCGCTCGCTCAAGGCCTATCTCACGACCATCACGGCAAGGCTGAGCTTCAACCGGTTGCGCGATCAGCGCGCGCGCCGCGAGACCTACATTGGCGAGTGGCTGCCCGAGCCGCTCCTGACAGAGGATGAACCCCGCGTGCGCGCCGAAGACGTCTCCTTCGCTCTGATGACCTTGCTCGAGCGCCTGTCGCCCCAGGAGCGCGTGGTATTCGTGTTGCGCAGCGCATTTGATTTCTCGTTCGAAGAAATCGTCCCGATTGTGGGGCGCGACGCGGTGACTTGCCGCAAGCTGTATAGCCGCGCTCGCGCGCACGTTCTCGAGGAGCGGCCGCGCTTTGCCGTCGACCGGAAGCGACATCAGGCCCTGTTGCGCAGCTTCAACGACGCCGCGCGCGGCGGCGATACCGCAAAACTGGCGTCGCTGCTCGCCGCCGATGTGGTTTTCCATGGCGATGACGGCGGCAGAGGATTTGCTCCGAAGAAACCGGTCGTCGGCAACCTCGCGGTCGCCAGGTTTGTCATCGCGGTAACGCGCCAGCAGCCGGCGGATATGAGCGTCGACGAGATCGAGTTGAACGGCGCGCCCGGTCTGGTGCTGAGAGTGGGTAAGCGACCGATCGTCGCCATGATGATTGAGACCGACGGCGAACACATCAAGTCGGTGTTCGCCATCGCAAACCCGGAAAAGCTCGCGGTGTTTTTGGGCGATCCAAGCTGAGAGCTGCCTCGCCTATGGTCCTCGAAGCGTTGCTCCGGAGATCGACAACGCGGCTTTCCGAACCTCCGCCGGCCAAACCGCGGCCTTCGTCCGCTAACGGACGGTAATCCCGCCCCTCACGACTTAGCGCGACTGCGACCGCACCGCGGAAGGCCATCGCGACCGGTGGTCGAAACCACAATTGAAGGTTGATCATTCGGGCATCATCCATATAGCATCGGGGTGAATTTTGTGGAGTTTCACAATCGATGCCGGGGCCCGAAGCACATGCGCTCATCCGCCAATGGGGGGATCGGCTAGCGAAGACCCCGCTTGCCAGGGCGGTGATCCAGAACTTGCGCGCCCGGGCCGACGAAATCTGGCAGCATGCGTTCGAGCTGCTGCAGCGGGAGAGCCCCGAATACCGCAACTCCGTTGACGACGAGTTTGCCAGGGAGTCAAAAGCCCATTGCAATGAACTCTTGCAGATGATCATCGCGATTGCAGCCGGACAGGTGAGGAAAACCACTCTGGACCCGTTCGACTTCGTCCGCACCCACGCGCAATGGCGCGCCCGCCATCACGTACCGCTGGTCGCCTCCCTCCACGCCTATCGGATTGCTCACAGAACGTACTCGGATATCTCGCAGGACGCCCTGGCAAAGCACGGCGCTCCCAGGGAAATCGTCGGAGCCCAGCGAACCTTGTCCGAATTCTGGCTCGAACTGTTCGCCCACGTCGATCGTGTGTTGGCCGACGCCCATGCCGCCGAGGATGCGATGATCGTCGCGCAGCAGACGCGCGGCTATGTGCACCTCATGGACGGTCTGTTGCGCGGAATTGAGCCCGCCGAGCAGGCGCTGCAGCACCTTTGCGCGCTACGCGGCATTCGGCCCGGCGTACCCCTGGCCATCGCCGTGGCCAAGCCGCTGCTGGTGCATGGTCACCACGTCGACCGCGAAGTGACACTGCGCTCGCTTGCCCGGCGCCTCGAGCAAGCGCTCCACCCGACCGTATTCGGCGCGCTCATCGACGTTCGAGATAACCAGGTCACCGCCATTGTCTGCAGTGATCGCGATACCGGCCGCAATCTCGTGCAGGCGCTGCGTCGCGGCGGATTTGCCAAGCGTTCAGCCAATGGTCAATCAGCGGGTGTCGGCGTCAGCACGGATGCTTCAGAAGTCACGCTTCTTCCGAACGCGCTCGAGGAAGCGCTGATAGCGATCGAGTACACCGGTGCCAAGCAACCGCTGATGCATTTTCCGGATATCCACCTGCCTGACCTTCTGGTCCGGCGGGCCGACCAGGTTGCCGTTCGATTGATTCCAGCATGGGCGCGCCAGCTGCATTCCGCCGAACATAATCAGTCGCGCGAACTGATACACGCCATCCGTGTGTTTGCCGACTGCAACTTCAATGTGAAGTCGACGGCTCAGGCTCTCGGCGTCCACACCAACACCGTCTATTTCCGGCTTAATCGCCTGAAGAAGATTTCCGACCTCGACCCGCGCTCATACGCCGGCACTTCGACCATTCTGACGGCGCTGCGCCTGTTGGAAATTCGTGCTGATATGAAGGCGCCCTAGCCTGATCGCGCTCAGCGCACGGCATACGGCCAAATCCGGCTCCCCCATCAACGCCAAGGCCGCACGTCGGTGCATCGCAGCTTCCGATGCAATTGTGAGACTCTACAGCGGTTCGGACGGATCGGTGTGGGTCAACACGGATTGAATCTTTCCGTCTTGCGGCGCTCACTCGGCTCGCGACGCGATGGAGGACGCCGATGAGACTCAAGGGCAAGGTTGCGGTCATCACCGGCGGCAATAGCGGGATTGGACTCGCCACCGCCAAAGAGTTTGTCGCCAACGGCGCCAAAGTCGCGATTTTCGGACGCAGTCAAAAAACGCTCCAGCAAGCCGCCGACGCGCTCGGCGGCGATGTGATGGCGATTCAGGGCGACGTGCGCAAGCTGGCCGATCTGGATCGCCTGTTTGTCGAGAGCAACAAACGCTTTGGCCAAATCGATGTGCTCGTGGCCAATGCCGGCATTGCGAAATTTGCGCCGGTGGAAACCTTGTCGGAAGCGCTGTTCGATGAGCTCAGCGGCATCCTCTTCAAGGGCGCGTTCTTCACCGTCCAGAGGGCCCTGCCCTACCTGCGTGATGGCGCCTCGGTCGTGCTGATCGGCGCGAGCGACGCCGACAAGCAGGGCCGCATGATGACATCGATCTACACCGCTGCGAAGTCGGCGGTGCGCGCGCTGGCGCGATCTCTCTCGGTCGAACTGCTGCCGCGGCGCATCCGTGTCAATGTCGTTAGCCCCGGCATGACCGACACACCGATCATCACCCGCGAAGGCGGCATGCCAGGGATGACACCGGAGGAAATCGCGGCCCTGATCACCAAGACGATCCCGCTCAAGCGCCGCGGCAGGCCCGAAGAGGTCGCCAAGGCGGTCCTTTTCATGGCGTCCGATGATTCCAGCTACTGCCTCGGGGCTGAGTTGATGGTCGAGGGCGGACTCTCACAGCTCGTCAATCCTGTTTGAATGAAAGGAAAGAGACCATGGCCGATATCCATCATCAAATTCCGATCGAAGCATCGCCCGAGAAGGTCTATGCGGCACTCGCGACTCAAGCGGGCTTGCGCGGCTGGTGGACGGCGGACGCCCGCGCCGATGAGAAGGTTGGCGGCAAGGCGGAATTCGGATTTGAAAAGCGCGCGATCATCTTCCGCATGATCATCGAAAAGCTTGATCCGGGCAAGCAGGTGATCTGGAACTGCAATGGCGATCACCCGGAATGGGCTGGAACGACTCAGACGTGGAACATCAGTCGCGAAAACGGGGCGACAGTCCTACGCTTTACCCATGGCGGCTGGAAATCTTTCAGCGATTACTGCGCCCTGTGCAACTCGAGCTGGGGCGAGCTGATGTACCGCCTCAAGGACTATGTGGAGGGCCGGAACCCGGGCCCGCACTGGAAAGGGTAAGCGCGAATGGCAACCGGCTCGAACATTCTCATCATCGCCACCGCCACCGCCAAGCCGGGTAAGGAGGCCGACCTCGTTTCCGCGCTGCGCGAGGTCGCGAGCCCAGCCCGGCTGCATCCGGTTCGGACTCTACCAACTACAGGGCAGTGCCGGCACGAAAGTAGGGATCGAGCGCTGGGCTTCTGCCGCCGATCACGACCGCCATCTGACCGGCGCTCATTTCCAGCGACTCGCGGGCCGCATGTCCGACCTGCTGGCAGAGCCTCCGCGTATCCTGACTTACACCGACATCGACGAGTAGACATGGCGCATTATTACGGAGCAACAAGATGGCCGCTTATCTGATCGGGCAGGTCATCGTCATCGACGAGGACCAATTTGCGCCCTACGTGCAAAAGACCAGTGCGCTGATCGCCCAGTATGGCGGTCAGGTTCTGGATGTCGTTCGCGCGGTCGAGGTCATCGAGGGAGATTGGCCGATCGGCGCGCTGACCGCCCTGGTTCGCTTCCCGGATGAGGCCTCGCTTCGGGCGTTCTGGGATTCCCCGGAAAACGCCGCGATGAAGGATCTCCGGCACACCACGGCGAGGAGCAACGTCGCGCTGTGCTTGTCGCTCCAAAGATAGCCGAAGAGGCCCAATGCCCGTCACTCGCGACCTCATTCCCACTCGATCGTGCTCGGCGGCCTTGACGTGACGTCGTAGATTACGCAGTTGACGGCGTTCACCTCATTCATGATGCGGGTCGGGTCCCTAAGTGGGCCTGGCGTCGATCGCCAGCGTCAGCTCTGTGTCGGCGACGACATAGCGGACATAGCGGTAGTCGTGGATGAAGCTGATCCGGCCGTCGCGCCACTCGATCCACATGAAGTAGCTCGGCTTCGGATCGGCGCGGTCTGCGAACACCGCGATCACCTCGCGGCCCTCGAGCCAGGCAGGCGCAAGCCACACGCCTTCGAACTTGGCATAGATGGTGAAGAACCTGCCGACATCCACACGGCCGGCGCGCGGCGGGTACGTGGACTGAACGAGTTTCACGTCATCGGCCAATAGCGCCCGCAGGCCGTCCCAGTCCTGCTGGTTGAACAGCGTGACATAGCGCAGCACTGCTGCGGATGCCGGTTGTGCCGCCGAAAGGGAACCAGCTTGCGCGTTGATCTCGCGAAGCCGCGCGCGGCCCCGCGCCAGATGGCCCTTCACGGCGTCGACCGTGAGGTCGAGGAGAGCGGCGATCTCCGACAGCTGCTCGTCGAGCACGTCCTTCAGGATGACTACGCTGCGCTGGAGAATCGGCAGCTCCGCAAAGCGCGACACCGCGGTCTTGACCGCTTCCTGGCGCATCAGCACCTCCACGGGATCGGGGTTGGCCTCGTCGGCAACGTCGGAAGCAGCATCAATCGGCTCGCTCATGCGCAGGGTGCGGCCGCGCAAGAGGTCGAGGGCGCGGTTGTGGGCGATCCGGAACAGCCAGGGCCGAAGCTGCGGCGCCTCCTTCATCTCCTGCAGCGCCACGAGAGCCCGGGCGAGGGTGTCCTGCACGACGTCCTCGCCGTCGATCACCGAGCCCATCAAACGCGCGCAATAGCGGTGCAGCTCGGGCCGCAGCTCGCCGGCCTCGGCGAGCAGCCCCGCCAGGCGGTCGCGGTCCGGCGAGGGACTTTTTGAGCTCAAGCCGCCGTTCCCTCCAATATCGTGACTCCGGTGTCGCCCTTGAGCCCGAAGGCGAGGCCTTCGGCATATTTCGGGTTGGTCAGCACGGCAACGACTTTCTCGCCAAACTCCCGCGGCGGCATCGGCGCGAAGCGCGCCAGGAACTCTTCGCGCTTGATGCCCATGGCGCGTGCGTAGGCGTGGGCGCCCTCGTCGCCGACGCCGGTGCCGCCGACCATCTGCTGCGGCACAATGGTCTGGAACCGGATTCCGAGCTCCTTCTGCTGCGAGACGCCGTTGGCGTACTTGGCAATGATCCAGAGCATGCGCTTGGCGCCGGCATAGCCGCCCGAGAGCGGCGATCCGTTCTCGGCCGCGCCGCTCGATCCCACCAGAACGCGGCTTCCCGGCTTGAGCGGCGTCTTGAGCGCCGCCTGCAGCCAATAGAGCCCGGCCTTGACGTCGGTCTCCCAGGTCGCGCTGAAATCCGCCCAGCTCAGCTGATCCAGCCGCCCCATCCGCGGCTTCGCGCCGGCGTTCAGCACCAGGATGTCGGGGCGGAGCTGGCTAAGGATGCGGTGGGCCGCGCTCTCATCCGTCACGTCGGCCGAGATCGTGGCGACGCCCAACTGGGCGCGAACAAACTCAAGCGCATCGGCGTTGCGGGCGACGACCGTCACCGTGGCGCCGTGCGCGACCAGGGCCTCGACCAGCCCGAGGCCAAGCCCACGGCTTCCGCCGGTGACGACGACATTCTTGTCTTTGAGGTTCATCGGTACTCTCCGCTGTCTAAAGCATGATGAGATTATGTTGGGTTGGAGCGGCATCGACGGTCCACCTCTCCCCTTGTGGGAGAGGTCGGATCGCTCTTGCGATCCGGGTGAGGGGTCTCTCTCCGCGGATGAAAATCCCTCATCCGCGGAGAAAGACCCCTCATCCGGCACGGACTGCGTCCGCGCCACCTTCTCCCACAAGGGGAGAAGGAAAGAGAGATCGCTGAAGAACCGATTCAACCAAAATTCATCACGCACTAGGTACAAACCAAAACGATCGAGATCCGGATCCGGAAAAGAGTCCCACTGGCGCCGAATTAGAGATGCCGGGCAGCAATTCCTCGCCGGGAGATCAGCCTCAGCCATGGCACCAGATGAAAGGCAGCCATCAGCAAGTACATCGGTGCCATTCCGCCCGGCCAAAAGCTACCGGCAGCCGTGCAGAACGCATTCGGCAGGCTGTTGTCGAGGACAACCGTCAGCAGCGCCATGATCGCTAGGGTTGGCGCGGCCGCAAAACTTAGCCATTCGGCCACGGCCGACGCGGTCACGACGCCCGTTTCATCACGTTGCGTAACGCCTCTCGCGTCGGCTCCGGTCATGGCTTCGCGTCCGCATCGCGTTTGCGAAAGGCGGCCTCTCCGGCGTCCGACACCTTTACCCACTTAGGGTCAGGCGCGGCATCAGGGACGTAACTATCGTTCCAGTTCCACCATTTGTACGGCCGGTCTCGCGGATAGCCCTCTGGCGAATCTTCCCACAGCTCCTGGCGCCCAAGCGCTGTCATGTCGAGGTAGTTCCAGACGGTGCCCATCGCCTCGTCGCCGCGGCTGTTGATCAAATAGGTGCGGAACACGCGCTGGCCGTCGCGGATGAACGCGTTGTGGCCGTGCCATTGATCCACATCGAAGTCGATGTCGAAACTGTCGGTGATGGTGTACCAAGGGATCTTCTCCCAACCCATTCGCCTCTTCAGGCGCGCAATGTCGGCCTGCGGTGCGCGCGAGGCATACACCAGCGTCGTGTCGCGCGCATTCAGGTGAGCGAGGTTGGAGACCTGGTCGGCCCCCAGCGAACACCCGATGCAGGCATGCTCCGGCCAGCCATGTACGCCGGGCTCAAAGAAGGCGCGGTAGACGATCAACTGACGGCGGCCCTCGAACAAGTCGAGCAGGCTCACCTTGCCCCCAGGTCCATCGAACGCGTATGCCTTCTCGACAGCCATCCACGGCATCCGCCGGCGTTCCGCGGCCAGCGCGTCGCGGGCACGGGTCAAAGCCTTCTCCTTCACCAGCAGCTGCTCTCGTGCGGCCTGCCATTGCTGCGGCGACACGATCGGCGGTGTGTTCATGGTAGGCGGTGTGCCTTCACGGTCGGGTGACGTCGGCATGGTCGACCTCCTTTTTGCTGTTTGCGACTGCAGCTCGGTTCAAATGCTCTGATGGAACTAAGACGTTTGAGGCGCTGAAAAGGAGTCAGGCCTTGTTAAAAAAATCGCCGCCGGCGGCATCATAGCTATGCCGGTGCCGGAGCGGATCGAGCCTCGACCCTGGGAAACGGCCTGAACGTCAATGCGATCACGAAGGCGCCAAGGCCGACGGCCCAAGAGCCGATATAGAGCCAGGCGTAGCTCGCGAAGGTGTCGTAGATCAAACCGCCGGCCAGCGGTCCGGTCGCCATGCCGAGGCTGCCGGCCATCGCGGTTCCGCCGATCACGGTGCCCAACATTCGCAGCGGGAAGTTTTCGCGCACGAGCACCGAATAGAGCGGCATGGTGCCGGCGTAGATGAAACCGAACAGAGCCGCCACGGCGTAGAACGCGGCAAGCTCGCGCACGAAGACGTAAGCCAGCGCGCCGAACGCCTGAGCGAACAGACCCGCCACCAGCACGCGCTTGGCGCCAAGGCGGTCGCCAAGCAGGCCGAAGGCGATACGGCCGCCCATTCCGGCGAGGCCCTCCACGCTGTAGATCGTGACCGCAGCAATCATCGGAATCCCGCAACTGACGGCGTAACTTACGGTATGGATGATCGGGCCGGAATGCGTCGCGCAGCAGAAGAAATTGGTCAACAACAAGACGACGAATTGCGGCGAACGCAGCGCCTGCGCCAGCGACATCTCCGGCTCCGGCACGGCACTATCTGGCGGAACGGCAGACACGGCTTCGAGCGCCGGCGCGCGGCGCACCAGGAGCGATACTGGAATCATGATCGCGGCGACGACGACGGCCAGGATCTGCATCGAGGTCCGCCAGTCATGGCTGGAGATGAGCCAGGCAACGAGCGGCGACATGGTCATGGGCGCCATCCCCATGCCGGCCGAGACCAGCGACACCGCAAGGCTGCGGTGGGTGTCGAACCACCCCGTGACGGTCGCCATCATCGGCGCAAAGATCGCGGCGGTAGCGCCGCCGACCATTACGCCGAAGAACAACTGAAATGCGACCAGCGATGTCGCGCGGCTCGCCAGCGCAAGGCTTGCCGCGATCACCACCGAGCCGGTCAGCACCACCGGCAGCGGCCCGAGCCGGTCGGACAAGGTGCCCCAGATCATGCTGGTCAGCGCCATGGCAAGAAAGCCGATGGTCATGGCGCTGGACACGCCCGTGACCGACCAGCCGGTATCCCGCGCGATGGGCTGGAGCAGGACAGGCAACGAAAACATGCCGCCGATCGCGACACAGCCCAACAGGCCGCCTGCCGCGACGATCACCCAGCGATAGCGAGAAGTGGTCATTCCATTTCCTTCACCAACATTTCCATCTGGGTTCAAGACGAACGGATTGGAGCGTAGCCGACATTCGAAGTTTTGCCGCCGCTCACTTTTTTGCGTGCGGGGCGCTCTGGAACCCTGGCCTGACCTAAAGCAATGGTGAGATTGGGTTGCGTTAGCGCCGCATCGACGGTCCACCTCTCCCCCTGTGGAGAGGTCGGATCGCCTCGGCGACGCCAACGGGTCGCGCGAATGCGCGCCCGAAGACAGGCTCGGGGACAGCCAAGAGCAAAGAGCTAACCTCGCCATTGCGAGCCAACGGGTCGCGCGAACGCGCGCCCGATGACAGGCTCCGCGAAGCAATCCATCGTGCCACTTAAGGAAGAATGGATTGCTTCGTCGCAAGTGCTCCCTTGCGCAAACGCTTCGCGTTTGTCGCAGGCAATGACGTCAACACATAGCGCCGCGTTCTCGCGGCATGATTTGCCCGAGTTGTGCAAAGGCCTTCTCCCTCTGAAAACAGAGGGCGCAGGAAACGCCGGGTGCGCGTTGCACCCGCAGCCTCGCGTGCGAAGTATGAAAGCACACGAGTAAGTCACCACAGGTTCACCGGAACACCCGGCATTTCCTGCGCAATGGTTTAGCGGCTTATATCGAGCTCTCCCCGGTGACCGGGCTTTCTTGCCACCGTCGCTTTGTAGATTGACGGCGAGTTTGGCCCGGTTGGGCCGCGCATCGCCTCTGCAAGACTTGACGCCAGCGTCGGGGCGTCAGGACCACACGATTTCGCCGTCCGCGCCCGCCTTTCGAAAAAGCCGCTCGACGGGCTTGGTACCCGCCCCGTCGAAGCCTTAGCGAAGGCGGATCAGCGCCGTACGTCTGCACGCTGTGAAATCGCTCACGAACCCAAAGGACCGCCCTGCGACCAACTTGCGCGCCGACGCTGCCGCGTCCACCGCATCCCGCCCCGCGTTCGTGACGATCGCGAACCGCCCCTCTGTGGGACGAGACGGGCGAATTTGTAGAAATGATTTGCCCGACAGCGAAAGCGGAATATTTTTCGTGGAGGGGCTGGACTTTGATTGGCTGATTTGCCGAACGGGAAGGGTGATTTGCCTGACGGGTCAATTAGCCGCATGCGAAATTGCGTTTTCGTCATTGCGAGCCAACGGGTCGCGCGAATGCGCGCCCGATGACAGGCTCCGCGAAGCAATCCATAGCGCCGCTTATGGGACATGGATTGCTTCGTCGCTGTCGCTCCTCGCAATGACGGCAACATCGTAACGTGCGCACCGCGCACGCGGGCTTCACCCCGGCACCGGCTCGGGCTCGGCTTTCGCCGCCGAGAACGGCCTGAACGTCAATGCGATCAGGAAGGCGCCAAGACCAACGGTCCAAGAGCCGATAAGAGCCAAGCGTAGCTGCATTCAGGGCGCATCGACGGTGACGTAGCGGACATCACTGACACTGTGTAGTTTCACAGCAGGACGAACTTCCCTATGTGGATCATGCCCGATATGCAGCCCGGCCTGCCGTGGCTAGAGTGCGGCCATTGCGGCAGGGCCTGCGGACCTTGGAGGAACACGTGGCCGATTTTGTTCATGAACTCGAGATCGCTGCCTCACCTGACACCGTGCGCATATTACTCGCCGAGCGCGGCGACGCCTGGTGGACGACCAACGCCGTGATCGACAGTCAAGTGGGCGGGTCATGCGAGTTCCGCTTTCCAGCCGCCGGCTTCCACGCCTCGGTGCGCGTCGTGAAGAACTCGGGAGATTTGGTGGAGTGGTATTGCGTCGATTCGGCCATGCCCAAGTCTTCGGGCTTCAAGAACCTCCACGACTGGATCGGCTCGACCATCGCTTTTCGCCTTAAGCCCGCTGCCGGCGGGACCCATCTCCGGCTGGAGCATCGCGGGCTCGGAGAGTCCGCCGAGTTTTACAGCACCCGCGATAACGTCTGGGCCCATTATCTCGACAGTCTGAAAAAGCTGGCTGAAACGGGAGCGGGAACGCCCTTTCAAGGTGGCCCTCCCGGCACCCGCACGCCGGCGTAAGCCCTCAAGCATTACGCTGGGGATTGCGCCATTCGCTTGGTGTCGGGAGGTAACGAGACCCAGGGGTGGCGTGTCTCCTCCCACACCGAGATGGTCGGCGCCGGGAAATTTGGATCGGCGAAATTGCCAATGGCAACGGCGACAATTCCCGGAAAAGCTTCGGTCTCAAAGTAGACAGTAGAGCCGCAGGTCGAACAGAAATAGCAAGTCAGCGTATTGCCGCTTTCGCCCGTCCGCTTCCACGCTGTCGCGGTTCCATTGAAGGTGATCTGCTCGCGGCTGAACCGCGCTTGGTTGCTGATGACGGCGCCGGTGCGGCGCTGGCACTCCAGGCAATGGCACATCCAGATGCGGGATGGTTCGCCCTCAACTGTGAGATGAAGCTGCCCGCAAGAGCAGGCGGCGCGTCGGGTCGTCATGGGGTTGATTCCTTTGCGCGTTAGCCGGTGAACGCGGACACGCCTCTGCGTCAAACCGGCTGCTACGCGCCCTTGCGTCTGACTCGAATTTCGCGACAAATCCTCGCATGATCAATTGACCACGACCCACATGGCCTTCCCAACATCGTTGTGGAGTCTCACAATCCGTGTCTGGCTTACGAGCCGACACGCTGATCTGCCAAGAAACGCGTTGACCTCGCTTAGGATATACATATATTACAACGTATATCCAATGGAGAGATCGCATGCAAGTCGCCAAATGGGGAAACAGTCTTGCTGTCCGCCTTCCTGCCGCGGTGGTCGAAGCGCTCAAGCTTAAAGAAGGCGACGACATTGAAATCCACGTTGCTGACGCTCGACAGCTTGGCGTTGCGCGGAAGCCTGGGCGTAATGAGCTATTGAAACGTCTTCGCGCGTTCCGCGGTCGTCTACCCCCCGATTTCAAGTTCGACAGAGACGAGGCGAATGCCCGCTAGTTTTTTCGACACCAATGTCCTCGTCTACATCGCGTCAGGAGATTCCGCGAAGGCCGATCGGGCCGAGGCCGCCATCGCCGCCGGCGGGGTGATCAGCGTGCAAGTTCTCAATGAACTTGCCAACGTCGCGCGCCGGAAAATGCAGATGTCGTGGACTGAGACGCATGCACTGCTGACCATGTTGCGCGGCTTGCTAACGGTTCATCCGCTCACGCTTGAGACCCACGAAATCGGCCTGGAGCTTGCCGAGCGGTACGGCTTCTCGATGTACGACGCCATGATTGCGGCTTCGGCGCTTCACGCAGGTTGCGACACGCTGTGGTCGGAAGACATGCAGCACGACATGGTTGTGGATGAAAGGTTACGGATCGTCAATCCGTTCCGGGGGACGTAGCACGTAGGGCGGGTCAGCGAAAGCGTAACCCGCCAATCTTTTGCACAGTGGCGCAATACGTTACGCTATTGCGCGCTACGGGCTAAAGATTGTGATCGCGAATGACACATGCCCAACGGGTGCGCAATGCTTCAGATTAACTCCGGCAAGCTCTATCCCAACGGCGTCCGGCGAACGAACGAGCTTCGCGGCGTCCTGTACTCGAACCTATTCCTTTTCCGGATGGACGATGGACCGATCGTTACGGCGGCTGGCCGGCTGCAGCAGGCAGACGCGACCGGTACACCGAGACCCTTGATCTATGAGATAACCGAGAAATTCGAGGACGACGCCGTCAGGGCAGCAGGAGTGCTGATCTCCCATACGGTTCAGCCGTACCTCCGGGACTTCGCCGCAGTCGTCTCGTTCATTCTGCGCGTAACATGCACACCGGATGCCGACCTTTGCGCCAGGCTGCTCAACGGAAAGCGAAGCCTGGGCGTCATGACGCCACCCGACAAGTTGGTGCGCCGCGTTTTTGATAAGGAGATCTTCTTTCAGCAACCCGACATCGATTTGCTCAAATCGTTTACCACGGACCTCATCGCGCTAGAAAGAAAAAGCTTCCTCGCCACAATGCGTGCGATCCGGACCTACGTGACCAGCATGCATCGGTTGAAGGACGATCTTGAGCTTGCGTACATGCTTCTGGTTGCCTCCATTGAATCGTTGTCTCAAGACTTCGACGCCCACAAAGCGCAATGGAGCGACTATGAGCAATCGAAACGCCAGCGCATTGACAAAGCGCTAGCGAATGCGGACGGGGTCACCGCCAAACGCGTCCGGACAGCCATCCTCGAAGGGGAACACCTGGCCCTAGCTAGGCGCTTTCGCGAGTTCGTCCTTGCTCACTTGTCGGACTCTGACTTCCAGGAAAGCGGTCGGAATGGCTCCCTCGGTAGGCTCGACCTCCGCGACGCCCTAAAAGAGGCCTACGGTCTCCGCTCAAGGTACGTTCACAGCCTGCGGGACCTCCCGCATCTGTTGGATACTGACCTCTCTTACAGCGAGTCCATTCATAGTGGGCACTCGACATTCCTAACCCTCGAAGGGCTATCGCGCGTCGCCCGGAAAGTGATTTTGGAATTTGTGGCTCGCCGACCCAAGTGCGAGACCGAAAGCTATGACTACCGGCTCGAAAGGTATGGGATTGTGTCGGCGGAATTAGCGCCTCAGTACTGGATATGGAGGCCGGATTTCCTCGTCAAGGGGAAGTGCCGAAAAGTCCTCTCGGCGTTGCTCTCCCAGCTTGCCGCATTCGTTCTCTCGAAGAGTCCAATAAGCGATCTGCATCAGGTCTGCGCCAAGATTGAGGGGGAATTTTCACGTTTTAGGGGTGACGACCGACGGGCGTGCGCCGCTATTTACATTCTGTTCAATTGCGGTCTTCCACTTGATCAGCGGCGGGCAAACTACGAGAAATTTCACAAGCTCTGCGCGAAAGCGCTCCAGAACCCATCGATTGAGGCACTTTGTCATCACCTGATACTTGGTTCTGTGCCGAGCTGGAATGCGGATGATCAACGCGACACACTCGATAGCTATTTTGAGAAGCGAAACCAGAAGGGTGGTCTGCGCGTGCCGGAACTTTTGAGGCGGGCATGCTGCTAAGCCTAGCCGAGCGCTATCGATCGGAGGGGCAGCTTGACCAAACTAGAACGCTGTTAACAATTGCCGCCGTCAATGCCGTGCATTTCCCAGCCCTGGTCTCTCTTCAGGTACAATTTGATCCTGACCTTCGGATCGATTGGCGCGTGCTTCTGCCTGGCAGCCCGTAGCCCTAGTCTAGGGCGGATTGGAGTCGTAGGCGTAATCCGCCGCCGCTGACGTCGAAGAGGCGGGTTACGGCTTCGCCTACAACCCGCCCTACGCGCCGCATTTACCTTACGGCTCGGACAGCAGCCCACTAGCCGTTCCATTGAGGAAGCATATATGCACGCCATCAACTTGTTCGTGCGCGCAGAGTCGTGGATCGCGACTAGTCGCCAAGCAGGCCACCGTGGGGGCTGAATGTACCATCTCTTGGTCTCTGGAGATGATCAGAACTGGCAGGGCGAGCCCTGGCAGATCGAGCTTGGCAGATGTGTTCGCGAATACACTGCCGGAGAGATCACCAAGGCTTATGGAGATCTCGCGTCAGCGCAGGTCGATGTGAGCTGCACCCGGTTCCGAAGACACCGAGTTAGGTGTTTTATGGAGCAGGAGGTGGGTCATGGAGAGACGGCAGTTTACGCGAGAGTTCAAGCTTGAGGCGGTTCGGCTGATCAAAGAGCGCGGCGTCTCGTATGCGCAGGCGTCAGAAGACCTTGGTGTTCACCCGACGCAACTGCGCAATTGGGTGAAGCAGCTTGCGGACGACCCGCAGCATGCGTTCCCT
>Ga0193751_1000238_pt1 | contig 48603 bp, 48 predicted proteins | sample L1c2metaG_FD_143050 | JGI IMG/M metagenome (GOLD analysis project Ga0193751, IMG submission 143050) | Soil microbial communities from a riparian zone of the East river system, Colorado, United States - L1c2 | ecosystem: Environmental > Terrestrial > Soil > Riparian zone | place: USA: East River...
CACGGCATCAACGGGCCGTTCCGGGCAACGCGCTACCATTCGCTCGTGGTCGGCCGCGACACCGTGCCGGACGATTTGACCGTCACCGCCGAGACCGACGACCGCCTGGTCATGGGCCTTGCCCACAAGCGGCTGCCGGCGCACGGCGTGCAGTTCCACCCGGAAAGCATCGCGTCCGAGCACGGCCACCGCATCCTGCGCAATTTTCTCGACATTGCCGCCGCCTGGAACGCCACGACCGGCCGGCGCAACGCGCCGGCGAACGCAGCCCACTGAGCAGGTCATGGACGAGTTCAAGGCTCTCATCGGCAAGGTCGCGACCGGCGCCGAGCTCACGCTGGAGGAATCGGCCAGCGCCTTCGACAGCATGATGTCGGGCGAGGCGACGCCCTCGCAGATGGGCGCGCTCTTGATGGGCCTGCGCCTGCGCGGCGAGACGGTCGACGAAATCACCGGCGCGGTGACGACCATGCGCGCCAAGATGCTCACGGTGGCGGCGCCGGAAGGCGCGATCGACGTGGTCGGCACCGGCGGCGACGCGTCCGGCTCCTACAACATCTCCACGTGCGCGGCCTTCATCGTGGCCGGCGCCGGCGTGCCGGTCGCCAAGCACGGCAACCGCGCCCTGTCGTCCCGGTCCGGCGCCGCCGACGTGCTGGCAGCGCTCGGCGTGCGCATCGAGCTCGCCCCGGAGGCGATCGCGCGGTGCATCGGCGAGGCCGGCATCGGCTTCATGTTCGCGCCGGCGCATCATCCCGCGATGAAGCACGTGGGGCCGACCCGGGTCGAGCTCGGCACCCGCACCATTTTCAACCTGCTCGGGCCCCTGTCGAACCCGGCCGGCGTCAAGCGCCAGATGGTCGGGGTGTTCTCGCGCCACTGGGTCGAGCCGCTCGCCAAGGTGCTCGGTCGGCTCGGCTCCGAACGCGCCCTGGTGGTGCATGGCTCCGACGGGCTCGACGAGATCACCACCGCGGGGCCAACCAGCGTCGCCTCGCTGGAAAACGGCACGGTGCGCACCTTCGAGATTTCCCCGGAAGAGGTTGGGCTTCCCAAGGCGGAGCCGGCGCACTTGCGCGGGGGCGACGCCGAGGCCAATGCAACGGCGCTCCTCTCCGTGCTCAAGGGTGAGAAGACTCCATTCCGCGACGTCGCCATGTTCAATGCGGCGGCGGCCCTGATGGTCTCCGGCAAGGCCAAGGATCTCGCCGGCGGCATGGCGCTGGCGCGGATCTCGCTCGATTCCGGCGAAGCCGAAGGCCGGCTCGACCGGCTGATCGCCGTATCGAACAGTGCATAGCGCCATGGCCGACATTCTCGCCACCATCGAAGCCTACAAGCGCGCGGAGATCGCGGCGGCCAAGCGCGCGCAGCCGCTGTCCGCGCTCGAGCCGCGGGCCCGGGCCGCGCCCGCTCCGCGCGGATTCGCGGCCGCCATCGAGCGCCGGGTCGCGAGCGGCGACTACGCGCTGATCGCCGAGATCAAGAAGGCAAGCCCGTCGAAGGGCCTGATCCGCGCGGACTTTGATCCGCCGGCGCTGGCGCGCGCCTACGCGGCCGGCGGCGCAACCTGCCTCTCGGTGCTCACCGACGGTCCGTCGTTTCATGGCCGGCCCGAATACCTGAGCGAGGCCCGGGCGGCGACCGCGCTGCCGGTGCTGCGCAAGGATTTCATGTACGAGCCCTACCAGGTGGTGGAGGCGCGCGCGCTGGGCGCCGACTGCATCCTGATCATCATGGCGGCGCTCGACGATAAGGCCGCCAAGGACCTGGAAGACGCGGCCACCGCCTTCGGCATGGATGTCCTGATCGAAGTCCATGACCAGGCCGAGGTCGAGCGCGCGCTGCGCCTGCGCTCGCGCCTCATCGGCATCAACAATCGCGACCTCAAGACCTTCAAGACGACGCTGGCGACAAGCGAGCGGCTGGCGCCGATGATTCCGCGCGACCGGCTCGTGATCGGCGAGAGCGGGATCAACGCGCCGGCCGATCTGGCACGCCTCGCCCGGGTCGGCATCTCGACCTTCCTGGTGGGCGAAAGCCTGATGCGGCAGGCCGACGTTGCCGCCGCAACGCGGGGGCTGCTCGCGCGCGAGCCCGTGCGGCGCGCACCCGCCGCCGAGTAGGCGCCGTGCCGGCGCGCAAAACGCTCAGCCACCTCGCCCGCGCCGGGCAAGCCCGGATGGTCGACGTATCCACAAAGCCCGAGACCGCTCGGGTGGCGGCGGCCGAAGGCCGGGTGGTGATGCAGCGGTCGACGCTCGACATCGTCCTTAAGGGCGATGCCAAGAAGGGCGACGTGCTGGGTGCCGCGCGCATCGCCGGCATCATGGCGGCAAAGCGCACGCACGAGCTGATTCCACTCTGCCATCCGCTGAGCATCTCCAAGGTCGAAGTCGACATCGTCCCCGACCGCAAGCTCCCCGGCCTGGTCGTGCGCGCCACCGTGAGCGTCACCGGCCGCACCGGCGTGGAGATGGAGGCGCTGACCGCGGTCGCCGTCGCCTGCCTGACCGTCTACGACCTGGTCAAGGCGGTCGAGCGCGGCATGCGCATCGAGGGCATCCATCTGGTCGAGAAGCGCGGCGGCAAGTCCGGCCGCTGGCGCGCCGCGGAGGCATGACGTGGCCTTGCTGTCGGTGGCGGACGCGTTGGCCCGGGTGCTCGAAGGCGCCGCGCCGCTGCCGGCCGAGGACGTGGCGCTGGCCGACGCCCATCGCCGCGTGCTTGCCGCCGATCTCGCCGCGTTGCGCACGCAGCCGCCGGACGCGGTGTCCGCCATGGACGGCTATGCGGTGCGCGGCGCCGACGTGGCGCAGGCGCCCGCCCGGCTGCGCGTGATCGGGGAAGTCGCGGCCGGCCGGCCGTTCGACGGAACGATCGGGCCCGGCGAGGCCGCGCGCATCTTCACCGGCGGCGTGCTGCCGTCAGGCGCCGACACCGTGGTCATTCAGGAACGCACCGCGCGCGATGGCGCGTGCATCGTCGTCGAGGCGCCGGCCGCGGCCGGGCGCAACGTGCGCGCGCGCGGCCTCGATTTTGCCGAAGGCAATATCCTGTTGCCGGCGGGACGGCGGCTGAGCGATCGCGACCTCGCGCTCGCCGCGGCCATGAACCATCCGACCGTTCCGGTGCGCCGCGTTCCCCGCGTCGCGCTGCTGGCGACCGGCGACGAGCTGGTCGCGCCCGGCACCGCGCCCACACCGGGCCAGATCGTCTATTCCAACGGGTTCGCGCTCGCCGCGCTCGCCCGGGCGCAGGGCGCGCAGGTCATCGATCTCGGCATCGTGCCCGACCGGGTCGAGGCCACCATTGCGGCGATCGACCGGGCGGCGCAGCAGCGCGCCGACATCCTGGTCACGACCGGCGGCGCCTCGGTCGGCGATTACGATCTGGTGCAGCAGTCATTGGCGGCGCGCGGCATGGCGCTGTCGTTCTGGAAGGTGGCGCTGCGGCCCGGCCGACCGATGATGCACGGCGTGCTCCGCTCCATGCGCGTGCTGGGGCTGCCGGGCAATCCGGTATCGGCGTACGTGTGCGGCTTCCTGTTCCTCGTTCCGCTGATCCGCCGCCTCCTCGGCCGCGCCGACGCGGCGCCTGCGAGCGAGACCGCGGCGCTCGGCCGCGATCTTCCGGCCAACGACGAGCGCACCGACTACCTGCGGGCGAGCCTTGCGCGCACGCCGAGCGGCCTGGTGGCGACTCCCTTCGCGGTTCAGGACAGTTCGATGGTAGCCCTGCTGGCCAAGGCCGACTGCCTGCTGATCAGGGAGCCGCATGCGCCGGCCGCGCCCGCCGGCTCTGCCTGCACGATCGTTAAGTTCGATCGTTAAGCCCCCTTTCTTTCGGTCCCTCGACTTCTTCACCGCAAATTAAAGGGTTGTGGAACACATAAGGAACATATAGTGTTCGTTCATGATTTGTTTCGGCGAGTCGTGACGGACGGATCCGAGGGCCAAGGAGCGGGGACGAATAATGCTCACCCGAAAGCAACTGGAGCTGCTGCGGTTCATTCACGAACGTCTCAAGGAGGCGGGCGTGCCGCCGTCGTTCGATGAGATGAAGGACGCGCTCGACCTGCGTTCCAAATCCGGCATTCACCGCCTGATCACCGCGCTCGAGGAGCGCGGATTCATCCGGCGGCTGCCCAACCGGGCGCGCGCCATCGAGGTGGTGCGCCTGCCCGACGCGGTCAGTCATGGCGTCGGCGGCCGCACGCGCGGCTTCACGCCGAGCGTGATCGAAGGCCACCTCGGGCGGGTGCGGGCGAATTCCGAGGACGAGGGCGGCCGCCCGGTCTCGGTGCCGGTCATGGGGCGGATCGCCGCCGGTACGCCGATCGAGGCGATCCAGACCCGCAGCCACACCATCAGCATCCCGCCCGACATGCTGTCCGCCGGCGACCACTTCGCGCTCGAGGTGCGCGGCGATTCCATGATCGAGGCCGGCATCCTCGATGGCGACCTCGTGCTCATCCGCCGCGTCGAGACCGCCGACACCGGCGACATCGTGGTCGCGCTCATCGACGAAGAAGAAGCGACCCTGAAACGGTTCCGCCGGCGCGGCGCCTCGATCGCGCTCGAACCGGCGAACTCCTCCCATGAGGTGCGCATCCTGCCCCCGAGCCGCGTGAAGATTCAGGGCAAGCTGGTCGGGCTGTTCCGGCGGTACTGAGAATCCCGCTCAGTCGTCCGGCGCGAGGTCCGCCGGCTTCGGCGTCGCGTCGCGCAACCCGGGCTTAGCTGACGGTGCGGTCGGCGCCGGCGTCGGTGATGGCGCGCCGGCAGCTGCCCGAGGCTTCGCCCACGGACGGTCGTAACCGTCCGGCCGCGCCGGGGTAACTTCCCAGCCATTGCCGACCCGGCGCAGCGCCATCGCGCCCGAGCGCATGCGCACCGCGCGGTCGATGGCGGTCGCCGCGCAATCGGGCGGCGCCGAGCGCGACGACACGACAAGAGCCGCGCGCCGGCAATCCTCCACAAAGGCCTCCGGGGCGGTCGCCACCGCGACGATCGTCCGGTCGGCGAGCCGGGCCGTGCAGCCGATGGCGTCGCATGCGACCCCGTTGCCGAGCGTCGGGTCGGCGGTCGTGCGCGGATCCGCATCGGCGGCGAGCCATTCCTTCACCGCGAACGCGTCGCCGCTCTTCTTGATGACGGCAAGCCGTCCGTCGCCGGCCCGCACCGCGGCGAGCTCGCCGCTCGGCGCAATCAGCACGTCGGGCAATGGCGTCGCCAGCGCCCACAGCACCGACGCGGCGATCGCGGCGCTTCCGCCCCACCGCAGGGGCGAGCGCATCAGGCACAGCATCACCAGGCCGGCCGTGCACAGCAGCAGCGGGCCGGTCCCGAACGCCGAAACACGGCCGACCGCGCCCGGGAGGCTCGCGACCCACAACGCGATCGTGTCCATCCAGTCGATGCCCATGCCCATGAGCCGCCACAGCACGTCGTCGAATCCGAACGGCATGGCGAGAAGCGTGAGCATGCCGGCCGGCATGATCCAGGCGGAGACGATCGGCATGGCGAGCAGATTGGCGAGCACGCCGTAGGGCGCCATGCGATGGAAGTGGTACGCCGCGTACGGCGTCGTGCCGAGACCGGCGACCAGCGAGGCGAAGATCAGGCCGGCAACTTCGTACACGCCCCACAAGGCGATGCGTGCGCCGAGCGGCGAATCCGCGTAGCCGGTCTTCCACGGCAGGCCGCGCTCGTAGGCGGCGATCAGCGCCAGGGTGGCGGCAAACGACATCTGGAAGCTCGGATGCACCACCGCCTCGGGCGCCAGCAGCAACACCAGGATGGCGGCGGTCGCGATCGTGCGCAGCGTCAGCGCCTGGCGGTCGATCAGGACCGCGCCGAGCACGATCGCCGTCATGTAGTATGAGCGCTGCGTCGCGACCTCGGCGCCCGACAGAAGCAGATAGAACGTCGCCGCCGCCAGGGCTGCGGCCGCCGCCCATTTCTTGATCGGACGGCGCACGGCGAACCCCGGGATGATCGCCAGCACGGCGCGCACCAGGAAGAACACCGCGCCGGCCACCACCGCCATGTGGTAGCCGGAGATCGACAGCACGTGCGCGAGGCTCGAAACGTACATGGCGTCGTTGAGCGGCGCCGAAATGGCGTCACGCTTGCCGGTGATCAGCGCAGAGGCGATCGAGCCGGCATCGCCCGGCACGGCGGCGCGAATGCGGCGGTCGATGCCGTCGCGCATGCTTTCGATGAACGCCGCATAGACGAGCCACAGGCCGGGACGGCGCGGCGGCGTCGCGATCTTGATCTCCCCCACCGCAAAACCGGTGGCGCCGATGCCCTGAAAATAAAGATCGCGCGCGAAGTCGTAGCCACCCGGACGCAGCGGCGCGAGCGGGGCGTTGAGGCGCGCCTTCAACTCGATGAAGGCGCCGACCGGCGGCGCCTGCCCTTTGCGCACCGACACCCGCACGCGATCGGGCGCGTCGTCGAGCCGGCCGGCCTCGAGCCGCTCGACCTTCACGACGATCCGATCGGTGCGCTCGCGCTCCTCGCGGATCTCCACCCAGCCCGCAATGGCAACATTGCCGGCCGGGTGGTGCAGGATCGGATGGGCGATCCAGGCGCTCTTGATGGTTGCGGTCGCAAAGCCGGCGCAAGCCGCAGCGACGCCGATCAGCACCGGGAACGCGATCGGTCGCGCCCGCGCCAGGACCGCCGCCAGCACGAAGGCGAGCGCCAGCGCCGGCGCCGGCACCGCGATCGGCTCATGCTGGGCGGTGAAATAGACGAGGATGCCGCTCGCGAAGGCGATGGGAAGCCACGGAATAAGCCGGCCGGGTCCGGTCTCCTCGGCGAGCCACAGTCGCAAGTAGGCGAACGGGGCGGCGCCGGACCACGGGCGCCCCGCGAGCCACGGGAATGCCGGACGATAAACGGGACCGCGCGGCGGCCACGTCGCCGCTTGCCCGCGTGCTCCACGCCGACCACTCATGACAACCGTCCAACCCACGCGACGACGCCGATCCGCCGCGCTCGGGTTCTCTCACCGGCCGGAATTGCGGCCGCGACCCACGAGCCCGCGCGCGGACAACCCTCCTAAGCTACACCTGTCGGGGGCGCCGTGGTACACGAACCGGCCCCGACCAGGCGGCGTCTGTGGATTTCCCCATCACGGCATGAGCGACACTGTCGTCACCCGCTTCGCGCCCTCGCCCACCGGTTTTCTTCACATCGGCGGAGCGCGCACGGCCTTGTTCAATTGGCTCTACGCGCGCGGCCGCGGCGGCCGGATGCTGCTGCGGATCGAGGATACCGACCGCGAGCGCTCCACCAAGGCGGCGATCGACGCCATTCTCGACGGCCTCGCCTGGCTCGGGCTCGAGTGGGACGGCGAGACCGTCTACCAATCGACCCGGGTCGAGCGTCACCGGGCGGCGGTCGAGGAGCTGCTCGCGGCCGGCCGCGCCTATCGCTGCTACGCCACACCGCAAGAGCTCGAGGCGATGCGCGACGCAGCGCGGCGCGAAGGCCGCGCCCGGCTCTATGACGGGCGCTGGCGCGACCGCGACCCCGGCGATGCACCCGCGGGCGTCAAGCCGGCCATTCGTCTCAAGGCGCCGCTGGAAGGCGAGACCGTGGTCGAGGACGCGGTTCAGGGCCGCGTCGTGTGGCAGAACAAGGATCTCGACGACCTCGTTCTGCTGCGCTCGGACGGCACGCCCACGTACATGCTCGCCGTCGTGGTCGACGATCACGACATGAGCATCACCCATATCATTCGCGGCGACGACCACTTCACCAACGCCGCGCGTCAGACGCAGATCTACCAGGCGCTCGGCTGGTCGGTCCCGGCGATGGCGCACATTCCCCTGATCCACGGCCCGGACGGCTCGAAGCTGTCGAAGCGGCACGGGGCGTTGGGGGTCGATGCCTATCGGGCCATGGGCTACCTGCCGGCCGCCGTGCGCAACTATCTCGTGCGCCTGGGCTGGAGCCACGGCGACCAGGAGGTGTTTTCCACCGACGAGATGATCGCGGCGTTCGATCTGCCGCAGGTCGGACGCTCGCCGGCGCGGTTCGATTTCGCCAAGCTCGAAAGCCTCAACGGCCATTACCTGCGGCAGGCGGACGACGCGGCGCTGGTGGCGGAAATCGAGCGCCTGCTCCCGCACATCGCCGCCGGCAACGCGCTTGCCGCAAAGATGAATCCGGCGCTGCGCGAGAAGCTCGTCGCCGCCATGCCGGCGTTGAAGGAACGCGCCAAGACATTGGTCGAGCTGATCGACAGCGCCCATTACATCTACGCCGACCGGCCGATCGCCCTCGACGACAAGGCGGCGGCGCTGCTCAACGCCGAAGCACGCGGGATGATCGCCGACCTGGTGCGCGAGCTCCAAGCCGTCGAGCCGTGGACCGCGGCCTCGGTCGAAGCGGCCGTGCGGGCCTACGCGGACACCTCCGGCCGCAAGCTCGGCGCGGTGGCGCAGCCCCTGCGGGCGGCCCTGACCGGGCGGACGACCTCACCGGGCATTTTCGACGTGCTTGCCGTCCTCGGGAAGCCCGAGAGCCTGGCGCGGCTGGCCGACCAGGCAGCCCCTTGAGCGTCGCGCTTGCGGATAGGCGCGATCAACAGCCGGCGATTGGACCGGCGGCGATCTTGCGGGGCACCGGCGAATGGGATACGCCAATTGTGGGATCCAAGAGCCTGCCGGGGCTTGATGACGGTCGCGACATGTCGTTCGAGGGTAGCGATTTGTCCTGACCGTCGGGTCCGCCCGATCACACATTCGAGGGTTGGATCATGGACGCGAAGACGGGCGCCAATACCAAAGCCGCCACGCTCAACGTCGGCGACCAGAGCTTGTCTTTCCCGGTCTACGAGGGAACGATCGGGCCGGAAGTGGTCGACATTTCCAAGCTCTACGCCCTGAGCGGACGGTTCACCTACGACCCCGGCTTCACCTCGACGGCAAGCTGCGAATCCAAGATCACCTACATCGACGGCGACGAGGGCGTCCTGCTCTATCGCGGTTATCCGATCGAGCAGCTGGCCGAACACGGTGACTTTCTCGAGACCTGCTATCTGCTGCTCTACGGCGAGCTTCCGACCGCCGCGCAGAAGGCGGACTTCGACTACCGGGTCACGCGCCACACCATGGTGCACGAGCAGATGAACCGGTTCTTCCAGGGGTTCCGGCGCGACGCGCATCCGATGGCCGTGATGGTCGGCAGCGTCGGCGCGCTTTCGGCCTTCTATCACGACTCCACCGACATTTCCGACCCGCTGCAGCGGATGATCGCCTCGATCCGCATGATCGCCAAGATGCCGACGCTCGCGGCGATGGCCTACAAATATTCGATCGGCCAGCCGTTCGTCTATCCGAAGAACGATCTCGAATACTCGTCGAACTTCCTGCGCATGTGCTTCGCCGTGCCGTGCGAGGACTTCACGGCCAACCCGGTGCTGGCCCGCGCCATGGACCGCATCTTCATCCTGCACGCCGATCACGAGCAGAACGCCTCGACCTCGACGGTGCGGGTCGCCGGCTCGTCCGGCGCCAATCCGTTCGCCTGCATCGCGGCCGGCATCGCCTGCCTGTGGGGCCCGGCGCACGGCGGCGCCAACGAAGCGGCGCTCAAGATGCTCGCCGAGATCGGCGACGTCAAACGCATCCCCGAATACATCAAGCGCTCGAAGGACAAGAACGACTCGTTCCGCCTCATGGGGTTCGGCCACCGGGTCTACAAGCACTACGATCCGCGCGCGAAGATCATGCAGAAGACGTGCCACGAGGTGCTCAACGAAATCGGCCACAAGGACGATCCGCTGCTCGAAGTGGCGATCGAGCTGGAGCGCATCGCCCTGAGCGACGAATATTTCATCGAAAAGAAGCTTTATCCCAATGTCGACTTCTATTCAGGCATCACCCTCAAGGCGATGGGCTTCCCGACCACCATGTTCACGGTGCTGTTCGCGCTCGCCCGCACCGTCGGCTGGATCGCCCAATGGAAAGAGATGATCGAGGATCCCAATCAGAAGATCGGGCGTCCGCGCCAGCTCTATACCGGGGCAACGCGCCGCGATTACCTGCCGGTATCCCGGCGCAAGTAGACGTTCAACGCTTGGAGCCTTGGCACGGCGCGTGTGCCGCCGCGCGCTTGGTCACGCTCGCGGCCGCACCGTCATAGGCCCAGGTGACGTAGGCGCCGCCCCAGGTGAACCCGCCGCCGAACGCCGCCAGCATCAACCGGTCGCCGACCTTGAGCCGCGGCTCGTAGTCCCACAGGCACAGCGGGATCGTCGCCGCGGTGGTGTTGCCGTATTTGTGGATCGTGACCATCACGCGGTCCATCGGCAGCCCCATGCGGTCGGCGGTGGCTTCGATGATGCGGCGGTTGGCCTGATGCGGCACCAGCCAATCCACGTCGGCCGTCTTGAGATCGTTGCGCACCATCAATTCCCCTGCCACCTCCGCCATCTTGGCGACGGCGAATTTGTACACGGCGGCGCCTTCCTGATGGATGTGGTGCAGGCGCCTTGCCACGGTCTCGGCGCTCGGCGGCATGCGGCTGCCGCCCGCCTTTTGGTGCAGATACGGCATCCCCGAGCCGTCCGACCGCAGCACCACGTCGACGATGCCATGGCCGTTGTCGCTTGGCTCGATCAGCACCGCGCCGGCGCCGTCGCCGAAGATCACGCAGGTGGCCCGGTCGGTGTAGTCGACGACCGCAGACATCTTGTCCGCGCCCACCACCACGATCTTGCGATGGGCGCCGGAGGCGATGAACTGCCGCGCGATCCCCAGCGCATAGACGAAGCCGGAGCATGCGGCCTGGATGTCGAAGCTGCCGATGTTGCGCAGCCCCACCATCTCGCACACGATGTTCGCGGTCGACGGGAACACCATGTCCGGGGTGGTGGTGGCGCAAATCAGCAGATCGACCGCGGCGGACGCGGTGCCGGTCTTGGCGAGCAGCCCGCGCACGGCCTCTGCCGCCATGTGCGAGGTTCCAAGCCCCTCCCCTTTCAACAAACGGCGCTCGCGGATTCCCGTGCGCTCGGTGATCCAGGCATCGCTGGTGTTGACCATCGTGGCGAGTTCCGCGTTGGTCAGGACGTAGTCCGGAAGATGTCCGAACACGCCGGTGATGGCGGCGCGCTGGAGCGACGAATCTGCTGGGCGCGGCGGCTTGGCCATGTGCGATCGCAACGGCGGGACGGAGATTCAGGAGCCTGTCGATACCACGTTTCCCGCATCGGGTAACCGGGCGGCACGGGCTCGCGCGATAACGGAAAGCACCGTGTCCGCCGCCTTGACGCTCGGGGCGGCGCCAAGGCCCATGAGGGCATCGAGCGTGGCGAATGCCGCGAGCTGGCGGTGGCGTGCCGGGGTGTCGCCGAGCAAGGGCACCAGTGCGTCGGCAAGCGCCGGCGCGGTGCAATCCCCCTGCAGGAACTCCGGCATGACGTTGGCACCGAGCACGAGGTTCGCCAGCAGCACGCTGCGGACGCTGATTTGCGGCCGCACCAGAGCCCGCACCAGCGCGCCCTCGAACATGCCGAGGCGGTAGGCGCCGACGGTCGGAATAGCCGCCAACGCAAGCTCGAGGGTCACGGTGCCGGAAGCCGCCAGCGCCGCCCGCGCCTGCCGGAAAGCCGCGCGCTTGTCCGCATGCGCAGCGATGATGCGCGGTCGAACCGGCCAGTCGGCGGTAGCCTCGCGCAGATTCGCAACGAGCGCCGGGACCGTCGGCAGCACAAGCTCCAACGGCCCGTGCCGCTCCTGCGCCAGGCCGATCGCCTGCGCGAACGGGCCGAGCAGGCGCCGGATTTCGCTCGGCCGGCTTCCCGGCAGCACCAGCACGAGCGGAGGATCGGCAGCGCGGCGGCACGCCTCCGCGTCGTTCGGGCGCAACTCGGCAACCTGCTCCGCGAGCGGATGGCCCACGTAGGTGCACGGCGGACCGCCGAGCCGCGCGTGCACGTCCGGCTCGAACGGCAGTATGGCGAGCACATGGTCCACGTACGCGCGCATGACGCGCGCCCGGCCGGGGCGCCACGCCCACACCGAGGGCGACACGTAGTCGATGATCGCAATGCCGGGCGCGGCGGCGCGAACCCGCCGCGCGACCCGGTGCGTGAAGTCCGGGCTGTCGATGATGACGAGTGCGTCAGGCCGGGCTGCCGCCGTCGCGGTCGCGGCCTCGCGGATACGCCGCAGGATCATCGGCAGGCGCCTGGGGATCGCGGTAAATCCCATGATGGCAAGCTCGTCGATCGGGAACAGGCTGCGCAGCCCGGCCGCCGCCATGTCGTGACCGCCGACGCCGGCAAAGCGGACTTTGCCGCCGCATTGCGTTGCCAGCGCCCGCATCAACGCGGCGCCGAGCCGATCGCCGGATTCCTCGCCGGCCACGAGATGGATCGTAAGCGGCTCCGGCGGACGTGCGCCGGGCGTGGCGGCGCCTGGCGTCATGGCGCGCGCTCTTCGGCAATTCCCGCGACAAAAATGCCGGCCGCGTCGGCGGCGGCGCCCACTTGCGCGGGTTGCGCGACGATGGTCGCGCCCGCCACGGCGGCAATCCCGGCGAGGCCCGCGCGCGACGCCCCGGCCACCGTCGACGGCCCGATCGTCGGCAGATCGAACCTGCGGTCCTGGGCCGGCTTCGGTGCCTTCACGAGCACGCCGCTCCCGACCGGCGCGCGCACGCGTCCCTGGCCGCGCAGGTCGGCGATGCGCGCCAGCAATCCGTCGGTCCCTTCCGCGGCCTCGACCGCCAGGACGTGATTGTTCGCGACCACGACCGCCTGCCCGACGTCGAAGGGACCCATGGCCGCGAGAACCGCAATTCCGCGTGCGATGTCGGCAAGGTCGCGCCCGCTCGGCGGCCGGCCGCCGAGCGCGCCCGGCGGCATGAGGATCTCGGGCGCGACTTCGTGCGCGCCGAAAAATCTGAATCCCCGCTCCTCGAGGATGCGCGCGAGGATCGACAGCAGATGATTGTCGCCGCCGCGAAACATGCGGATGATCCGCGGCAGCTCGCGCAGCGACTCCCAATCAAACCGAATTTGCCTCAGCGTCGGCCGCAGCACGGTGCCGATCATCACGACGTCGCGGCAACCCGATTCGACCGCCTGGCGGCGAAAGCGGACGAAGCGACCGAGATCGACGAAATGATGCGGATAGGGCGCGACCGCCTGCGGATCGACCCAGCCGCGCACAGGGAACAGGACGACGCGGCGCCCGCGGCGCATGACCGCATCGGCGACCGCGAACGGCAGCGAGCCGCCGCCGCAGATGATGGCGAGCGGCCCCTCGCCGGCGGCGGTCGGGACCGGCGGCGTCATGACATCGCGTCGGCGTCGACAGTTTCGCCGGCACCGTGCCGGGCGGCCGCCATGGTCAACGGCCGCGCCCCGCCGGCGCGAATGAAATCGATCACCCGGGTGACGATGGGCTGATCGGAAAACTCGCTTGCCACAGCCTCCACCCGGTCGCGGAATGCTCCCGTACCGACGAACAGGGCCTGGTAGGCCTGCCGCAAGCGGCGAATATCCGCGCGCGCAACGCCGCGCCGGCGCAAGCCCACCACGTTGAGCCCGACCAGGTTCGCCAACGGACCGTGCGCGCAGCCGAACGGAATGAGGTCGGCGCGCACGCCGCTCAGTCCGACGATCATCGCGCCCTCGCCGATCCGCACGTGCTGCCGCACCGCCGCCTGGCCGCCGAACACCACGTGGTCGCCCACGCTGACGTGCCCGGCGAGCACGACGTTGTTGGCGAACGTGACGTCGTTGCCGACCTTGCAGTCGTGGGCGACGTGCGAGCCGACCATGAAGAAGCAGCGCTCGCCCACCTCGGTGACGCCGCGGTCGTCCTCGGTCCCGGTGCTCATGGTGACGTTCTCGCGAATGTCGCAGTCCGCCCCGATCACGAGCCGCGTCGGCCCGCCGCGATATTTGACCGATTGCGGCGGCGAACCGAGGGACGCGAAAGGATGGATCACCGTGCGCGGCCCGATCGCGGTATGTCCCGTCAGGTGAACATGCGCCACCAGGCGGCAACCGTCGCCGAGCGACACGTCCGGGCCGACGACGCAATAGGGGCCGATCGAGACGTCGCGTCCGATCTCGGCGGCGCCGGCGATGCGCGCGGTGGGGTCGATCGCCGCGACGGTCATTCGTCCACGAGCATGGCGCCGACCTCGGCCTCGGCAACGATCTGGCCGGCGACTTTCGCTTCGCCGCGGAACCACCACATGTTGTTGCGGCGCCTGATCTTGGACATGTGATACTCGATCGTATCGCCCGGCACCACCGGCCGGCGGAACTTCGCCTTGTCGACGGTGAGAAAGAACACCGCCTTCGGCGGCCCGCGCTTCCCGCGCGACTGAATGCACAGAACGCCGGCGGTCTGCGCCATGCCCTCGATCATCAGGACTCCCGGGAACACCGGCTGTCCCGGGAAATGGCCGAGAAATTGCGGCTCGTTGAACGTCACGTTCTTGATGCCGATGGCGACCTCGTCACCGCGCATGCCGAAGATGCGATCGACCATCAGGAACGGATAGCGGTGCGGCAACGCGGTGAGGATCGCGGCGATATCCGCCGCCCCGAGCGTAGTGGTGGCGTCGTTCATTCCCGGTCCTCTGGCTATCGTCCCGATCGCCATATGATCGCCGACGGCGCCGTATTCTGGCCGACCTGCAGGAGGTTGTCGATCTTTGCTCGCGTTGCGATCCGGCGATCGAACGGCGCGACGGCAGGGGCGCGCCGGCAAGCCACCGTTGCGCGCCCGGTACGGCCGCAGGCGGGCGCCACCGAGATTCGGTCAGGCCGGCCGCGGCGCGGTCCGGCGAGCTAGAATTTTGTCCCGCCGCCGAAGCGGAACTGCTGAACAACGTCGTAACTTTGCTTGGTCAGCGCCAGCGCGTAGTCGAACCGCAGCGGACCGAACGGCGAGTCCCAGATCAATCCGGCGCCGACCGACGAGCGAAACGCAAACGGGCCGGTGTCGGCGAGCTGAATCGTTTGCCCGGGGAATTGCGGGAAGGAGGTCGGCCCCGTGTAGTCCCATACGTTGCCGATGTCGGCGAATACCGCAAACCTCAGGCCGACGTCCTTCGGCAAATTGGGTATCGGCGTCTGCAGCTCGAGCGAGGCGCCCCAGTACATGCTGCCGCCGACGTTATCCATCGTCGTTCCGGGGGTCAGGTCGCGCGGGCCGAACCCGTTGGGCGCGAAGCCGCGCACCAGCCATGGACCGCCGAAGAACAAGTCGAGCATTCGCGCCTGCTGGCCGCCCCACGAGGTGACGTTGCCCGCCTGAGCATGAAAGGCGGCGACGATGTCGGGCAGCACTTCGTAGTAGAACCGGCCGTCGATCGTCGACTTGACGAAGTCGACGCTGCCACCGAGGCCGGCGATGTCCTGCTTGAACTCGATGAACATGCCGCTGGTCGGGTATTTGATGGCGTCGAGCGTATTGTACACCAGCGAATAGCCAGGCATCGAAATCCACACCGGGCCGTTCACCACCGATTGTTTGATGGCAAGCGAGGCCTCGCCGTCCGCATAGCAATCTGATTGCAGCCCCGCGGCCTGATTGGCGACCCCTTGCGGAAAGTTGCTGACCATATTCGGCGTCGGGAAGGTATTCAAGAAATCTGGGTTGACGTTGTTACAATTCTCCAGGTTCGGAGTGAGATGGATCTCCTGATGGTACAGCGTATAGCGCAGCTGCACGCCGAAGTCGTCCCGCAGCGGCACGCCCAGGCGCGTGCTGAATCCGTAAGTCGTGGTGCCGTACGATTGGAAGGTGTAGGGAATCGTCTGCCGGGCGAAAACGTCGACACCCCAGTTGAGGCGCTGGTCGAGGAAATAGGGTTCGGCGAACGACACCGTGAAACCCTTGGAATATTGACCGTAGGTGACCGACGCCTTGGCGTATTGGCCGCGGCCGAGCAGGTTGCGCTCGCCGACGGAAACCTCGGCAAGGAAGCCGTCGGAGGTCGAGTATCCGCCGGAGACCGAGAACTCGCCGGTCGACTGCTCTTCCACTTCGACGTTGACCACCACGCGGTCGGGCGCGGAACCGGGCTCGTTGCTGATCTTGACGTTCTTGAAGTAGCCGAGGGACTTCAGCCGGCGCTCGGCGCGGTCGATCAGCACCTTGTTGAACGCATCGCCCTCCGCGATGTCGAACTCGCGCCGGATGACGTAGTCGCGCGTGCGCGTGTTGCCGCGGATGTTGATGCGCTCGATGTAGGCGCGCGGACCTTCCTCCAGCAAGTAGATCAGGTTGATCAGGTGGGTTTCGGGGTTGCGGTCGCCGCGCGGGCGCACCTGCGCGAACGCATAGCCGCGCTTCGACACCTCGACGGCCAGGTCTTCCGTCGTCTTCTCGATCGCCACGGCGTTGTACTTGTCGCCCGGCCGCGTCTTGAGCCGCGCCCGCAAGGACAGCGGATCGACGTCGCGCACGTTCGATTGAATGTCGACCGAGCCGAAGTGATAGAGTTCGCCCTCGTCGATCGTGAAGGTGATGAGGAACCCCTTCTGGGTGGGGTCGAACTCCGCCATCGCCGCGACGATCCGCACGTCGGCGTAGCCTTGCTGGAGGTAGAACCGGCGCAGCAGGTCGCGGTCGGCCTCCAGCCGGTCCGCATCGTAGACGTCGGTATTCTTCAGGAAGCTGAGAAAATTCGTCTGCGTGGTCTTGATCACGTCGCGCAGCCGCCAGGCCGAATAGGCCCGGTTGCCGACGAAGGTGATCTCGCGCACCGTCGTCTTGTCGCCGTCCCTGATCTCGAACACCAGGTCGACCCGGTTGTTCGGCAAGTCGATAATCTTGGGATCGACCCGCACGTCGTAGCGCCCGGCGCGATGGTAGACGTCGACGATGCGCTGCACGTCGGCCTGCACCATGGCGCGCGACAGCGTCCCGCGCGGCTTCGATTGGATCTCGGCGTTGAGCTGCTCGTCCTTGACGCGCTTGTTGCCCTCGAACGCGATGCGGTTGATGACCGGCGCCTCGACCACGGTCACGATCAGCCGGCCGCCCGCCTCGCGGATGCGCACGTCCTGAAACAGCCCGGTGGCGTAAAGGCCCTTGAGGCCCTCGTCGATCTTGGCAGGGTCGAGCCGCTCGCCCGGGACAACCCGGAAATACGAGCGCACGGTTTCCGCTTCAACCCGGCGGTTGCCCTCGACCACGATCACGCTTGCGGCCGACTGCGCCGCCGCGGGGGTCGCCATGGGAATCAGTGCGGCGCCGGAGCCAAGCAAAGCCCCGCCGAGGATGACGCACGCAACGCACACCCCTCGATACGCCCGTACCCACAGTTTCATGCGGAACGCGCCCTTGTCCCCTACGGTCGCCCCGCCCCTAGGGCTGAAAGAATCGCCTCGACGCTTGTACAAGCTTTTACCCCCCACACAACCGCCGCCCCCGGCGGGTTCATCTTTTTCCGTCAAAGCGTTGCCCGAAAGCCACGCTTTTACGACCAGATTCTGTGAAATACAGCGAACAGCCGCGGAATGTCGTTGTAAGTGGCGAAAACCAGCAGCATCAGCACGATCGCGAAGCCGATGCGGAACCCGATCTCCTGGGTCCGCTCCGACAGCGGGCGCCCGCGCACCCCCTCCAGCCCATAGAACAAAAGGTGACCGCCATCGAGCAAGGGAATCGGGAACAGGTTCAACAGCCCGATCGACACCGAGATGGCCGCGACCCAGCGGATGAGCACGTCGAAGCCGAGCTTTGCCGCCTCGCTCGACATCAGCGCGATGCCGACCGGGCCGCCGAGTTGATCGGCGGATTCACGGCCGGTGACCATGCGGTACAGGTAGGAGAAGGTCTCGTCGACGATCGACCAGGTTTCCGCCGCCCCATAGCCGACTGCTTCGATCGGACCGACCTTCAGCCGATCCTTGGGTCCCTGGATGCCCAGAATCCCGAAGCGGTGGGTCTTACCGAAATTGTCGGGCACTTCCTTCAGCGTAGGCACGGCCGCAAGCGCCAGGCGATTTCCCTCGCGCTCGACCGTGACCTCGATCTTCTGCTCGGCATGCGCCCGCACCACCCGCTGCATGTCGGTGAAGCTCTTGATCGGCTGGCCGTCGATGGCGAGGACGATGTCCCCCGGCTTGAATCCGGCCGTGGCCGCCGCGCTGCCGGGCTCCACCGCCTCGACGCGGGCGACGTTGTCGGGCCTACCGTAGATCGCGAAGACCGCGGCAAAGATGACGATGGCCAGGAGGAAATTGGCGATCGGGCCCGCGGCCACGATGGCGGCGCGCTTGTGCAGCGGCTGGTGAAAGAAGCTCTCGCTGCGCTCGGTCGCGCTCATGGCCGCGACCGAGGTCCGGTCGGGCACGCTGGCGACGTTCTCGTCGCCGAAGAACTTGACGTAGCCGCCGAGGGGGACCGCCGCGAGCTTCCAACGCGTGCCGTGATGGTCGGTGAACCCGAGCAGTTCGCGCCCGAACCCGATCGAGAACACCATGACGCGCACGCCGCACCAGCGCGCTACCAGAAAGTGTCCGAGCTCGTGAAAGAATACGACGACGGTCAGCACGAACAGGAACGGGACGACCAGGTAGTAGAAGGTCGACAATCCGCCCAACGCGCCGACGCTGCTGAAAAACGCCATGCCACCCTCGTCCCCCACGGCCGTCCAGCCGCAATTCCTGGCCCGGCAATCCTTTAGGATGCCTTTGCGGCAATTTCTGGCAAGAGGCCTAGGGTTAACAATCTACTACTATGGTCAACGGCGACGGCCTCTTCGACGGTATCTGGCTCCCGCATCAGGCCGCGGCCGAAAGCCGCCTCCATGGCCGTGGCGACGAGGGCTGAAATCCCTCCGAACGACAACCGGCCGGCGATAAATTCCGCCACTGCCACCTCATTGGCGGCGTTGAGCACCGTGGTGGCGCCGTTGCCGGCCTCCATGGCGCGCCGCGCCAGCCCGAGGGCGGGAAACCGGTCGAGATCCGGCGGCTCGAAGCTCAGCGTCGCCATGCGATCGAGGTCGAGCCGCGCCGCCGGGGAATCGATACGCGCCGGCCACCCCAGGCAGTGGGAAATGGGGATGCGCATGTCGGGCGGCCCGAGCTGGGCGATCAGCGAGCCGTCGCGAAATTCGACCAGCGCATGCACCACCGACTGGGGGTGGACGAGCACGTCGATCTCGTCCGGCGCGAGGGCGAACAGATGGTGCGCCTCGATCACTTCCAGGCCCTTGTTCATCAGGGTCGCCGAATCGATGGTGATCTTCGGGCCCATCGACCAGTTCGGGTGGCGCAGCGCCTGCTCCAGCGTCGCCGCGCGGATCGCCTCCTTCGACCAGGTGCGGAACGGGCCGCCCGAAGCGGTGAGCACGACGCGCCGCACGTCCGCGCGCCGGCCGGCGCCGAGCGCCTGGAACACCGCGTTGTGCTCGGAATCGACCGGCAGCACCGTGGCCTTGGTCTCGGCCGCCCGCCGCATGAACAGCGCACCGGCGCAAACGAGGCATTCCTTGTTGGCGAGCGCGACGGTCGCGCCGCGCTCGACCGCCGCCATGGTGGCGCGCAGGCCGGTCGCCCCGGAGACCGCCGCCATCACCCAGTCGGCCGGCCGGCGCGCCGCTTCGATGACGGCCTCCTCGCCGGCCGCGGCCTCGATGCCGCTCGCGCCGAGACCGTCCTTGAGAGCGCGGTAGGCGGCCGGATCGGCGACCGCGGCGAACCGCGCGCGAAGGTCGATGGCCAGCTTGGCGAGCGCCGGCGCGCTGCTCTTGGCGCTCAGCGCCTCGACCCGATAGCGACCGGGCTCGCGCCGGATCAAATCGACGGTGCTGGTGCCGACCGATCCGGTGGCGCCGAGGATGGTCACGGCGCGCGGCGCTATTGCCGGTGCGGGATCCTTCATCGGCTCACCATAGGATGAAGCCGGCGGCCGCGCCATCGAGGCCGCCCCGCATGACCCCGACGGTCGCGGCCGCGACCGCCGCGGTCAGGAACCCGTCGAGCCGGTCCATCAGCCCGCCGTGGCCGGGAATGGTATGGCTCGCGTCCTTCACGTCGAACCGGCGCTTGAGGGCGGATTCGAACAGGTCGCCGAGCTGGGCGGCGACGGAAAGGGCAAAGCTCAACGCGACGATCGCCGCGGGGTGGTCGATGCCGGCAACCGCCGCCACCGCGAGCCCGGCGGCGACGGCGGCCGCCGCCCCGGCGATCGCCCCCGACCAGGTCTTCTTGGGGCTCACCGCCCGCCACAGTTTCGGCCCGCCGATCAGCCGGCCGGCAAAATAGGCGGCAACGTCGGTCGCCCAGACGACCGCGAACAGGAAGATGATCGCCACGAACCCGAACGCCGGATCGGCGCGGATGACGAGCGGGGCCGCCAGCATGGCGCCGGCGTAGACGGCGCCGAGCGCGATCCAGGCCGCCCGCGCCGCGCCCGCGAGCGACCGCGCGCCGGCAACGAGCGCCATCCATTCCCACAGGACCCCGGCGGCGGCGAGCAGCCAGAAGCCGATGAACCAGGTTCCGCCGAGGTAAGCCGCGGCGATCGCCAGCGGCGCCATGATGAGCGAGGAGACGACGCGCAACCACAATTCGCGGCCGGGCCGCGGCACCGGGCTCGTCGCCAGGACCGGTCCGGCATCGGTCACCACGCTCAAGACCCGGTTTCCGCGACCAGCCCGCCGAACCGGCGCTCGCGCCGGCGATATTCCGCCAGCGCGTGCTCGAGCACCGCCCGGTCGAAATCCGGCCAGTAGGTCGGGACGAACACCAGCTCGCTGTAAGCCGCCTGCCACAGCAGGAAGTTCGACAGCCTCTGCTCGCCGCTGGTGCGGATGATCACGTCCGGATCGGGCAGGTCCGGCGCGTCGAGCCGGCTCGCGACCAGCTCGGCGGTGACCGCGTCAGGCTTGACGGCGCCGCGCGCGATGTCCTCGGCCACGCGGCGCAAGGCGCGCGCGATCTCCTGGCGGGCGCCGTAGTTGAAGGCGACGACGAGCACGAGGCCGGTATTCTCGCGCGTGAGCCCCTCGGCCTCCTCCAGCAGCCGCCGGATGTCCGGATCGAGGCCGTCGCGGTCGCCGATGATGCGGACCTTCACGTTGTTGCCGTGCAGCTCGGCCAGGTCGTTGCGGATGAACCGGCGCAACAGTCCCATCAGCTCGCGGATTTCCGCCGGCGGCCGCAGCCAGTTCTCCGAGCTGAACGAGAAGATGGTCAGGATGCCGATGCCGAGCTCGCCGGCCGCGCGCACGGTCTTGCGCAGCGCCTCGACCCCGCGCCGATGCCCTTCATGGCGCGGCAAGCCGCGCGCCGCCGCCCAGCGGCCGTTGCCGTCCATGATGATGGCGACGTGTCGCGGCGCGCCGTAAGCGGCGCTCGGAGCGGTCGTCGGCGCAGCGGCCTCGGACATCGAATTGGTCGGGCGCGAGCCCTGCTCCCTCAAACCGTGAGAATTTCTTTTTCCTTCGCCGCCAATGCGTGGTCGATCTCGGAGATGGCCAGGTCGGTCGCCTTCTGGACGTCGCCGTCGTGGCGCTTGTGGTCGTCCTGGCTGATCTTGTGCTCCTTCTCGAGCTTCTTGAGAATGTCCATGCCGTCGCGCCGCACGTGCCGCACGGCGACGCGCGCCGCCTCCGCGTATTTGTGCGCGACCTTGACCAGCTCCTTGCGCCGTTCCTCGTTGAGCTCGGGGATGCGCAGGCGCAGCACCTGCCCCTCGGTCGACGGATTGAGCCCGAGGTTGGCGGCAATGATCGCCCGCTCGACCGCGTGCACCATCGAGCGGTCCCACACCTGCACGCTGATCATGCGCGGCTCCGGCACGCTCACCGTGGCGAGCTGATTGAGCGGCATGTGGGTGCCGTAGGCTTCCACCTGGACCGGCTCCAGCAGGTTGGCCGAGGCGCGGCCGGTGCGCAGGCCGCTCAGCTCCTGCTTGAGCACCTGCTGGGCGCCCTGCATGCGCCGCTTGAGTTCGGCAAGATCGTGCATTGCGGTAGCCATGGCAGCCTCTCAAGCATCCGGACGGGCGGTCGGCTCGTCCGGTCGGGAGTGCAACGCCGCTTACCCGACGATGGTCGCGCGTCCTTTGCCGCCGAGCACCGCCGCGACCGCTCCCGGCTCGCGGATCGAGAACACGATGATAGGCATCCGGTTTTCCCGGGCAAGCGCGAAGGCCGTGGAATCCATGACCTTGAGGTCGCGCTCGATCGCCTCCTGATGGGTCAGGCGCTCGAAGCGCCGCGCCTTGGGGTCCTTCATCGGGTCGGCGCTGTAGACCCCGTCGACCTTGGTGCCCTTGAGCACCGCCTCGGCGCCGACCTCGCCGGCGCGCAGCACGGCGGCGGTATCGGTGGTGAAGAACGGGTTGCCGGTGCCCGCCGCCAGCAGCACGATGCGTCCGGCGCCGAAATGCTTGAGCGCGCGCTGGCGCGAATAGGGCTCGCACACCGCCGGCATGGCGAGCGCCGACAGCGTGCGCGCCGGCGCGCCCGCGCGCTCGATCGCCGCTTCGAGGACGAGCGCGTTCATCACGGTCGCCAGCATCCCCATGGTGTCGCCGGTCGTGCGCGGGACGCCCTCGGCGGAAACCTCGACGCCGCGAAAAATATTGCCGCCGCCGGCGACGATGCCGAGGCTGATGCCGAGCGCCCGCGCGGCCACGAGATCGGCGGCGACGCGGTCGACGGCCGGCTGGTGCACGCCGAAGCCGTCCGGACCGGCGAACGCTTCACCGCCGATCTTGACGATGACGCGTCGGTAGCGGGGCTCCGCCATTCGCTTCGCTCCGTCCGGGCTCCCCGCGCGGAAGCCGATCGACGGCCGCCGATCAGTGCCGACCGGCCGCCGCGGCCACCTCGGCCGCGAAATCGGATTCCTGCTTGTCGATGCCCTCGCCGAGCGCGTAGCGCACGTAACCGCCGATGCGGATCGCGCCGCCGGCGGCGCCCTCGGCTTCCTTCACCGCTTGCGCCACGCTCTTGCTCGGCTCGTGCACGAACGGCTGCTCGAGCAGGCAGACTTCCTTGTAGAAAGTCTTGAGGCCGGACTCGACGATCTTGTCGATGACGTTGGCGGGCTTGCCCTGGGCCTTGAACTTCTCGGCCAGCACGTCGCGCTCGCGCGCGACCACGGCCGGATCGAGCCCGGCGGCGTCGAGCGCCTGCGGATTGGCGGCGGCGACGTGCATGGCGAGCTTGCGGCCGAGGCCCAGGAGCTCGTCCGCCTTGCCGGCGGATTCGAGCGCGACCAGCACGCCGATCTTGCCGAGACCGTCGCTGATCTGGTTGTGCACGTAGCTCGCGACCACGCCCTGCCCGGCCGAGAGCGCGGCGGCGCGGCGCAGGGTCATGTTCTCGCCGATCGTGGCGATCGACGACGTGATGGCGTCGGCGATCGTCACCGAGCCCGCGTGGGCGGCGAGGATGGCGTCGACCGACGGGCCGGTCTTGAGCGCGGCGTGCGCGATCATCTTCACCAGGCCCTGGAAGTGATCGTTGCGCGGCACGAAGTCGGTCTCGGAGTTGACCTCGACCAGCACGCCCTTGGGGCCGGCGAGCGCGACGCCGATGAGCCCGTCGGCAGCGATGCGGCCGGCCTTCTTGGCCGCCTTGGCGAGGCCCTTCTTGCGCAGCCAGTCGACGCCTTTTTCGAGGTCGCCGCCGTTCTCCTCGAGCGCCGCCTTGCAGTCGAGCATGCCCGCGCCGGTCTTCTCGCGGAGCTCCTTCACCATCTGGGCGGAGATTTTCGCCATTGCGTGCAATCCCATGTGCCGGCGTCCGGGGCGCAACCCGCCCGCGGCGCCTCAATCCTTCTCGGCGGTGAACTCTTTGGCCTGGGCGATCCAGACCTCGACGCGGCCGGGCAGCCCGAGCTCCTCGCCGATCTTGTGGGCGTCCTCGCCGCCCAGCTCGGCGACCTGCCAGAAGTGGAACACGCCGAGATCGTTGAGCCGTTTCTCGATCGTGGGCGAGACGCCGGTCAGCTTCTTGAGATCGTCGGCGACGCCGCGCGGTCCCGACAGCGGCTGGAAGCCGGACGGGGGCGCTTCCGGCACCACCTCCTCGACGATCGGCTTCTCCGCCGCGCCGATATCGACCCCCATCTCGCCTTGCGCGCGCGAGATGCCGTCGATCGCCGCCTTGGCGACGAGATCGCAGTAGAGCGTGATCGCGCGCGAGGCGTCGTCGTTGCCCGGCACCGCGAAGGTGATGCCGTTGGGATCGCAATTGGTGTCGACGATGGCGGCGACCGGGATGTTGAGCCGGCGCGCCTCCTTGATGGCGATGTCTTCCTTGTTGGTGTCGATGACGAACATCAGGTCGGGCAGCCCGCCCATGTCCTTGATGCCGCCGAGCGCGCGGTCGAGCTTGTCCTTCTCGCGGGTGAGCGTCAGGCGCTCCTTCTTGGTGTAGGCCTGCGCCTCGCCCGACCCGAGCATCTCCTCGAGCTTGCGCAGGCGCGAGATCGAGTTGGAGATGGTCTTCCAGTTGGTCAGCGTGCCGCCGAGCCAGCGCGAGTTGACGTAGTACTGGGCCGAGCGCTTGGCGGCGTCGGCGATCGCGTCCTGCGCCTGCCGCTTGGTGCCGACGAACAGGATGCGGCCGCCGCCGGCGACCGCGTCGCTCACGGCTTGCAGCGCGCGGTGCATCATCGGCACCGTCTTGGCGAGATCGATGATGTGGATGTTGTTGCGGCTCCCGAAGATGTACTCGGCCATCTTCGGATTCCAGCGGTGGGCCTGATGGCCGAAGTGCACGCCAGCCTCGAGCAGCTGGCGCATGGAATAGTCGGGCATCGCCATGTCATTCTCCGGTTTGTGCCGCCGCGGACCCGTGAGCTTCGCCCTTGCGAGCGGAGCCACCGGACGGCTGTCAAGCCAAGGTCCGCGTGTGAGATGGCGCGGATATAGCGACGTGGCCGCCGGGAAGCAAGGACCAATCGGGCGGACACCCGTTACATCGCCTGAACCTCGACGACGCCGGGCACGGCCTTGATGGCGCCGGCGATCTGCGGGGAGACCTTGAAGCGGCCGGGCAGGCGCACCTCGACCTCGGTGGCGCCGTCCTCGAGGATGAGGATCATGCTCACCTCGCCGTCGCCCTTGCCCTCGAGCCGGCGGGCGACGCCGTCGATCGGCGTGTCCGAGCGCATGAACACGCGCAGGCCCTTGGCGAGCTTCTGCGCCGCCTGATCGAGCGGCTCGACTGACTGGATGCGCGCGCGCACGTCCTCGCCCTGCACCTCGGCGCCGAGCACCAGCAGCACCGCGCTGCCCGGCTCCAGCAGGTCGCGGTACTGCTGCAGCCCTTCGGCGAAGATCACCGCCTCGTAGTGGCCGGACGGATCGGACAATTCGACGATACCCATGCGGTTGCCGGTCTTGGTGCGGCGCTCGGTACGCGACACCACGGTGCCGGCGACGCGCCCGGCGGTGCCGCCCGCCTTCACGGCGCGGGCGAACTCGGCCCAGGGCTGCACCCGCAGCCGCGTGAGCGCGGCGGCGTAGTCGTCGAGCGGATGGCCGGAGAGGAAGAAGCCGATCGCCTCGAACTCCTTCTGCAGTCGCTCGGCCGGCAGCCATGCCTCGACCGCCGGCAGGATCAGCGCCTCGCGGCTGGCGGCGCCGCCGAACAGCTCGTTCTGCCCCATCGCGGCCGCCTCGTGCTGACGCTGGGCCGCCGCCAGGATGCGGTCGGCGCCGGCGTAGGCGCGGGCGCGGTTGCGCTCCAGCGCGTCGAAGGCGCCGGCCGCCGCCAGGCTTTCGATCACCCGCTTGTTCGCCGCGCGCGGATTGATGCGGGCGGCAAAATCCGTGAGGTCGCGGAACGGCCCCTCCCCGCGCGCGGCGACGATCGCCTCGACCGCCTGGCGCCCGACCCCGCGCAGCGCCGCCAGCGCATAGTGGATGGTCGTGCCCGCGACCGTGAAGGTGACGCCCGAGCGGTTGATCGAGGGCGGCTCGACCTTGAGGCCGAGGCGCTGGGCCTCGGCGCGAAACTCGGCGAGCTTGTCGGTATTGCCCATGGCGTAGGTCATCGAGGCGGCGATGAACTCGGCCGGATGGTTCGCCTTCATGTAGGCGGTCTGGTAGGCGACGAGCGCATAGGCGGCCGCGTGGCTCTTGTTGAAGCCGTAGTCGGCGAAGCGCGCCAGCAATTCGAAGATCGCCTCGGCCTGGCCGCGCTCGACCCCGCGCTCGACCGCGCCGGACACGAAGCGCGAGCGCTGCTGCTCCATCTCCTTGCGGATCTTCTTGCCCATGGCGCGGCGCAGCAGGTCGGCCTCGCCGAGCGAGTAGCCGGCCAGCAGCTGGGCGATCTGCATCACCTGTTCCTGGTAGATGATGACCCCGAAGGTCTCGCGCAGGATCGGCTCCAGCTTGGGGTGGATGTAGTCCGGCTGCTCGAGCCCGTGCTTGCGCAGGCAATAGGTCGGGATGTTGGCCATCGGGCCCGGCCGGTAGAGCGCGACGAGCGCGATGATGTCCTCGAAGCGGTCGGGCCGCATGTCGACCAGGGCGCGGCGCATGCCCTGGCTTTCCACCTGGAAGATGCCGACCGCCTCGCCGCGCGCCAGCATCTGGTAGGACTTGGCATCGTCGAGCGGGATGCGGGTGAGATCGAGCGCGATGCCGCGCTTGGCCACCAGCTTGGCGGCGGTGTCGAGCACGGTGAGCGTGGTCAGCCCGAGGAAGTCGAACTTCACCAGCCCGGCCTGCTCGACCCACTTCATGTTGAACTGGGTCACCGGCAAGCCGGATTTCGGATCGCGATAGAGCGGCACCAGCTCCTGCAGCGGCCGGTCGCCGATCACGATGCCGGCCGCGTGGGTGGAGGCGTGGCGGTGCAGGCCCTCGAGCTTCTGCGCGATCTCGAAGGCGCGCCGCACCACCGGCTCGCTGTCGCGGGCGGCCTGCAGGCGCGGCTCGTCGGCGATGGCGCGCGACAAGGTCACGGGCGCGGCCGGGTTGTTCGGCACCAGCTTGGTGAGCTTGTCGACCTGGCCGTAGGGCATTTCCAGCACGCGGCCGACGTCGCGCAGCACGCCGCGCGCCTGCAGGGTGCCGAAGGTGATGATCTGCGCCACCTGCTCGCGGCCGTAGCGCTCCTGCACGTAGGCGATGACCTCCTCGCGCCGCTCCGGGCAGAAGTCGATGTCGAAGTCGGGCATGGACACGCGCTCGGGATTGAGGAAGCGCTCGAACAGCAGGCCGAAGCGGATCGGATCGAGATCGGTGATGGTGAGCGCGTAGGCGACGAGCGAGCCGGCGCCGGAGCCGCGGCCCGGCCCGACCGGGATGCCCTCCCCCTTGGCCCATTGGATGAAGTCGGCGACGATGAGGAAGTAGCCGGCGTATTGCATGCCGGCGATGACGCCGAGCTCAAAGTCGAGGCGCTCGCGATAGGCCTCGGGGCTGTGCCCGGGCGCGACCCCGTGATTTTGCAGCCGGGCGTCGAGCGCCGCGGCCGCGCGCCGGCGCAGCTCCACGCCTTCGTCGACCTGCTCCGTTCCGACGACCGAGAAGCGCGGCAGGATCGGCTTGCACACCTGCGGGCGGAACGCGCAGCGCCGGGCGATGTCGACGGTCGCGGCGAGCGCCTCAGGCAGGTCGGCGAATTGCGCCGTCATCTCGGCGCGGCTCTTGAAATAGTGCTCGGCGCTGAGCTGCCGCCGCTCGCTTTCGGCGAGCAGGCGCCCTTCGGCGATGCAGATGAGCGCGTCGTGCGCCTCGTGGTCCTCGCGCCGGGCGAAGTAGGGCTCGTTCGCGGCAACGAGCGGAATGCCCTTGGCGTAGGCGAGCTCGATCAGGACCGGCTCGATGCGCCGCTCGGCCGCGGTGCCGTGGCGCTGCAGCTCGATGTAGAGGCGGTCGCCGAACAGCTCGCGCAGGCGCGCGCAGCGCGCGGCGGCCAGCTCGCCCTGCCCGGCCGCGATCGCGGCATCGAGCGGGCCGAACGCCCCGCCGGTGAGCGCGATCAGGCCGCCGGCCGCGTCCGCCAGGGCGTCGAGCGTCACGTGCGGGGGCGAGCTCGGCGGCACGTCGAGGAAGGCGCGCGAGGTCAGGCGCATCAGGTTGCGGTAGCCCTCCGCGCGGGCGGCGAGCACGACGAGGCGGGGATAGGGCAGCGGGTGGCCGCTGCGCGGGCTCGCGTCCTGGTCGGCGAAATCGAGCGCGAGCGCGCAGCCGACGATCGGCTGGATGCCGGCGCCGGCGAGCTTGTCGGAAAACTCCAGCGCCCCGAACATGTTGTCGGTGTCGGTGAGCGCCAGCGCCGGCTGGCGGTCGGCCTTGGCCAGTTCGGCGAGCTTGCCGATGGTCAGCGCCCCTTCCAGCAGCGAATAGGACGAGTGCACGTGCAGGTGCACGAATCCGGGACCCGTCACGGCCGCTCTCCTGATTCTTTCAGCCGCGATGGTGGCGGCCATGACCGGCCCTGTCCATGCCGGCCCGGACGCTGTGCCCGCTACGCACAGGTTCCGCCGGACGCACCTGGTGAATCAGCAGGAGTTTGCAGGGATTAACGATGGCGGAGGTGGGCCGACCGCGGGCGCCGGCCGGACTCCACCCAGGTTTCCTCGGGCGCCGGAGCCGGCCCATCAGCAGCGATCTGCACGGAATAACAATGCGGGCTGCCGGACCGTGGCTCCTGCCGGGCCGCCCACGCCCGCGTCCAATGATCCCGGATCCTGGCCGAAGGGACACCGGCGCAAATCCGGCGGGCTGCCGCGCCGCCTCTGCGGCCTCGCCCGCACCGCGTCTTGCTTGTTCGGGCTTGATCGCCGGCGCCTTCCCGCCCGCGCCGGCGCGAGCGCGCTTCAAAATTTCTGATGATATTCCAAAGGCTTGGTCTCGCGACGGAGCAATTCCGCTCGGACGACGCACCCCTGAACGCTTGTATTTTCGCTGATATATACAAGCCCGCCCGTCTCCGCGGGCGCGCCTGGCCGCCGACGGTCCAGAGCGGCCGCCGCGCCGAATGATTATGCCGTGCCACGGTTTGCCATCCCGCGCCGGTGCCGCCGCCCGGCGGGCGGTTCGGCTCCGCAACGGGCCGCTATTTCCCTCGCCCGGCTGTCCGGACGGACTGAGCGCGAAAGACATGCCACGAAACTCCTTCGGGTATCATTCAATACCCTTGGAAGTGCCAGACCAAGCACAATTTCGTGCTCCCGAAGCGCTTATGGCGCACGCAGCGACGTCCGTGGCGGCCGCCGCCGGCCGATCAGAGAGTGGACCGCGGTGGCATTTATCATTGCACGGCAAGTACTTGCGCCCATATGGCCAGCATGCCGATGAACAACGCGAGCGACGCAAGGGCGGCAGCTTCTTCGACGACGGCCCGAACCATGACCCATTCCTCCCTTACTGGACAGAACGGGAACGATGTTCGATTTATGTTCTCGTGTCAAGCCGGCGGAATTATCCCCTAGGCCCAAGTACCGGGTGTAAGGTACTTGGGTAAGGATAAAAGGCGGGGGATAATTCCCGATCCCGCCAGCTAGTGGGGTAGTTCCGCCAACTTGACGGTGGAACATGCAAGGATCAGTACGTGCGTTCGCGGGGCCGCTATGGCCTGATGGCTGTTTCGTTAGCAGACCCGGTTCCTATATGCCGCTGATACCGCCACTCGTTTTGCACGGTGCGTGTTTCTTATTCCGCACGCGTGACGAGGCTAAGAAGCGTGTCAAGATTGGTGGGACATGTTTTTGTATAACGAAGCCCATTGAGGGCGCGGAAAAACTCGTTGGCCGTCCCCTTCAAGTTCCGTATCTCGTCTCGAATCGCCATGTCGTTTGGAATGGTGCCGCCTCAGTAATAAGCGTGAACCGTCACGATGGTAATGAGCCAGACATAATTGAGACCGAACCAACAGACTGGGTGAGTCACCCGAATGGTGATGATGTTGCGGTTATATGCATATGGCCAAAACTGAAAGAATCTTTGCACAAAGTGTCCCACATAAATGAGAAAAATATATTACGCGAACAGTCGATTAAAGATCTTAAAATCGGTGTTGGCGATGAAGTATTTATGATCGGACGCTTTATCAATCATCAGGGAACCAAGGAAAACAAACCCGCTGCTCGGTTTGGATGTATTAGTATGATGCAGGAAAAGATTTTAGTGAAGGCCGAAAACAGATGGCAGGAAAGTTTCGCCGTCGAAATGAGGTCACGGACGGGCTTTTCGGGTTCTCCGGTTGCAGTCTATCGAACCCAGGCTACAACGGAGTTGGTGTCGAAGATGACAAAAACCCCACCTGCCCTGGAGACCTTTTGGGGTTTGCTTGGCATAAATTGGGGGTACATTCTCGACGAAGATGGAGAAAACACTTGGCTGAATGGAGTGGTTCCAGCTTGGAAGATTCTTGACGTTCTGGAGACACCGGAGATGAAGAAGCGGCATCAAGAAATCAAGGGTATGGTTGAAGAGTTCGCTAGGAAGGGTCGGAAGAATGACGGCGGCGTGGTTTCCGCGTTCGCCGGACCGAAGATGGACGCATCCCTTCCTGCCAACGACGCGAACCCCAATCACCTAGAGGATTTCAAGTCTCTACTAGGCGAGGCAGCGCGAAAGCGTGAACAAGAAGATTGAACATCGCCCAATGTGAGTGCCGCATATTGCGGCGGTAGCTAAACTCGCTGATGTACTTCCAAGCGTGTTTGCTCGAAATGTGAACGTGCGTGCCTTTAATGGCGCGCTTTAGCAAAGACCAGTGGCCCTCCATTGTGTTTGTATAATGCTCGCCACGCACGTATTCGCCAGCATCGTGGTTGACGGTGCCATGTTCAAAACTATCCCCGAGATTTTGATAAGACCGATGACCATCGGTGCTGATGACTGTGCCGGGCTGCACGTTTTCAAGGACGATTGGCTCTAGCGTGTAGATCGTTTCGTCCGGCACCGGACCCGCAATCATTCTTCCGTCGCGCTCAATCATGCCTAACACGGTCGTCTTGTTCACGCGATGCTTACCCTTGCCATGATGCCGCAGCTTGCCGCCGACCAGCGTTTCGTCCACTTCGACATGCCTACCGGGGCCGCCGATAGGTCCGCGCCGATCGGCCGATGCCATAAGCTTCCGAAGCTCATGGCACATGCGCCAAGCGCACTTGTATGTGACGCCCGTTTGCCGCTCGATTTCCTTGGCCGCGACTCCATGCCGAGTGCTGGTCATGAGATACATCGCGAAGAACCACAGAGTCAGTTTGGTGCGGGATTTGTGAAAGATCGTGCCGGCGGCCGGGTAAATATGATGGCCGCACTCCTGGCAGGCGTAGGCCCGCCGCTTCGTCATCGGATGAAACTTCGTTCGCTTGTCGCATACCTGACAATGCGTCACGTCCCCGCCGTACTGAATTTCCATCAGCTTGGCGAGACATGCCGCATCATTCGGGTATTCGGCTTGGAACTGTTTGAAAGTGTACTCGGCCATGGACCTGATCCCAATCTATCTCTGGCGCCCTATTGGCGAGACGGTGGCTGATACGCCAAGAGCCTTTGAAGCACCTCACCGAGCATTACGGCGGCCGCTCGATTGCCAGGACCGCCAGTCTCATTGGCTGCTATTGCCTGCCTCAGCATTCGCTCCCCGTCGGCCTTCGGAACGATCCCGTTCCGGACTAGCGCGGCAAAAGCGAACTGGGCGAGCTGGAAGGCCGCTATCGCGGAGCCGGCGAAATGAGCCTGGTTGAGTTCCTCCGGACTGGCCATGGCTGCCTCCCCCACTGGTTGAAGGCCAGCTTATCCGGTCCGGTACTTGCTGTCAAGGTATAAATGCGCAAGCCGGAGTAGTGGGTCAGTTTCAATTATGGCAGGCCCGCCGCTATGATTGAGGTATGGCGGGCTATTGGCACACGGTCCTTTCGGGCGCCTGGGAGAAAACATACAAGCCCCTCGGGTGGGATCGGAAGAAGGTCGCTCTCGCCTTACTCGCAATCGGCACAATCATCGCCGCCGGCTTCCGCCTGGGTTGGTCAGAGATGATCACCACGGCCGCCGGATATCTCTGGATTGCCGTTCCTGCCGGTTTTGCCGCGATCATCCTGTTCGTATGGGGCATCATCGAAACTCAGGCGAAGCTTTACCGTGAACTAGCCGCTCAAATATCTCAATTGATCGTCGAAGAGACGAGGCCGGAATATGACAAGTGGAGACAGGTGCATAAATATACGCTTTCCGAGGTGAAATATCTTTGGTGCGATGCCGAACCCGGCACCAGCGAGACGAAAGAGATCAAAGCTCAATTGCGCGTGTTTGAATCCGCGATACAAACAAAACAATTGCCGATAATTAGGAAGCGTCACTCGACAGCCGAAGATATGGAGTATGAGATACGTAATCCTAGCTGGAATACCGAATTGCGTAGAGTCGATTTGAAGGCCTATGCCGGGAAAATCGATCAAGACCCGATCTTTCTTCGTGACGCGGATTGAGATGAGAACGAAAAGAGAATGAAATACAAGTGACCCGGTTTTCGAATCCACAGCAGGCCTAGCCCGGATGACTGAAGCGATATCTGGCGCCGACTACGCGCGACGGCGGATGCAAAGCCGCCCGCTACGCGACTCCGGACGACGCCGGCATATTCTCGAGATGCTTGGGGCAGGAAAGATTAGCCCATCGCGTCCGCGCGAAGCTCGGCCCGACGGCAAGCTCCGGCCTAATCCGCCATTTTGCTAAATGGCGCATTACGCTCCCCCGCCTCTACGCGGGCAAGCCTCATGCTCCATGCATTAGCTGCGGCGGATAACGACGAGGCCGCCAACACGGCGGCCCCGGTGGCTGATATTGGCGATGATGCCGGTCGGCGCGCCGATTCTCTCGATCAGCAGTGGGCACACCAGCAGCGATAGGGACCGCACACCCGGTGATGATAAGGACCGCACCAGCGACCCGCATACGGCCCACAGGCGGCCTTTTCAATCGGCGTGAAGTTTCTCGCGGCGGAGGAAATGGCTTCGGCGCCGCGAGTTGTCTGGGCGTCGGCCTGCCATGCGAGTGACCCCACGAGCAGGATCGCCGCCGTTGCAGTGAAGGCGATCGTCATCTTGCGCATCGCTGTGCTCCTTGAAGTGAGACCTTCACTCCCGGGCACGATGGTAATCGAGGACGCCTGCCTGTTCAACGTGGGCACGGGCATGAATTGGCGCCGAAACGGAATTCGGCGGCTGCAACTTTCAAAATGTCTACTGAGATCGGAATTTGATCTGCATCCGGCGCCGGCTGCGCGCGACGGCGGATGCGAAGCCACCCGCATATCGCTGCGCTCATGCGGGCTACGCGGCTCGGGCTACGCGGCTGCGGACGCCGCCGGCACATTTTCGCGATGCGTGGGGCGGATAAGATCAGCTCATCGGGTCCGCCCGAAGCGGGGCCCGACGGCGGGCGCCAGCGCAATCCGCCATTTTGCGAAATGGCGCATTACGCTTCCCCCCGCGCTCCCGCGGGGGCAAGGCTAATGCGCCCTACTGTGATGGGGCGCGCGGCCAGCCCTTGTGGCGCGCGGCCAGCCAGTCCTTGGACTCGCCGTCGATCCAGTCGTTGGCGCGACGCAAGGTCTGGAAATCCCTGATCTCCTCCGGGGCCTTGGAGCCGCCGACGAGCCAGACCGACCACGCCGAGCCGACCTGGCTCGGGCGCACGATGAACATTGGATTATGTGTGGGCATGGCGTGCCTATACGCCTTGTCGGCCCCCATGGCCAGCCCCGCGCCGGCGAGCGGCACCGCCGCCGGGCAACCGCCGCCCCCAGCCGGGATCAGATCCGGCCGGGAAACTTCGCCTGCAAGGCCTGCACGAACTTGCCGGCCAGCGCCTGGAACCCGCCCGGATAGGGATGCAGCTCGTTCGCCCAATCGGGCGCCGCGAGCGTGCCTTGCGTGTTCACCAGGATGAAGTTGTTGGCGGCGACGCCGGCGAGATTGCTCAGCATCGTCTTGAAGGCGGCGAGCGCCTGATGAACGATCCCGGTGCCCTGGGTGACGCTCCAGCCGGCATAGTCGAGCGACGGCTTGAGCCAGGGGCCGGCGCACAGCGGGTGCACGCCGTTGGGGATGGGAAAATCGTAGCAGTGACCGAAGATCGGAACGCCCGGGGCGTAGCGGTCGCGGAAGGCGAACAGATCGAGGTAGGACGCCTCGACCATCCCGAGGACCTTGTCGAAACGCGTGCTGTTGAGCCCGTTCACGCCCGGCAGCGCGTAGTTGAGGAAGATGCAGAACTGGTTTCCGGCAATGTCGTCGCCACCGCCGGAGAACAGGATCGCGTCCGGCATGCCGGTGAACCAATTCGACGGGTCATGGATGGCCTCGATCATGCGCTGCTGCTTGGGCAGCGACATTTCCTCGGTCGTCGCATCGCCATAGTGGGAGACATTCAGGATGACCGGGGTGATGTTCCCCATCGATCCCAGTTGCGCGACGATGTCGGTGTCGCTGAACGAGGGGCCGTTGCCCGACAGCGGATAGTCGAACCAGGAATCGCCGTGCGCGAGCATGGCGAGCGGCGTGGTCGGCGCAGCAGGCACGCCGGCCGCCCGCAGGGCGTTCGCGGCGGTCTTGACCCGGGCAACGGTCGCCTGATGGATTTTCGTGCGCTGCGCGATGTCCTGATCGATCGCCTGGCGCGCCTGATTAAACAGCAGGACGTTATCCGGCATCCCCGCCCCCTGGCTCGTGATGAAACCGCCCGTCGCAACTATAGACTGAGAAATATGGGCGGTCACGTCCGCAGGAGGAAGCCAAATGCCGACGCGCCGCGACGCGTGCAGAACGATCGGGTCGCGCTAATTCGCCTTCTTTGCCGCGGCGGCATCCTTCGCCGGGGCCGCGCTCTTGTTCGCCGTGGCGGTCGTCTTTTTCGGCGCGGCGGCATTCTTGTCCGCGGGCGCGGCCGCTTTCTTCTGCGCCGGGGCGGCCGGGGCGGAGCGAATGGTGCCCCAGGGGTCGCCGGGTTTTGAGTCCGGCAACCCGCGCAGGGTCGAGCGGTACTCGTTCTCCTTCACCGGATCGACCGGCTTCTGCGGCTTCTCCTCGCCGAGCGGAATACCGAGGGGGGGAAGCCCCTGGCCATAGGCGGCGCCGGCCAGGGCCACGGCGATCGCCGGGACAAGCAGGAATCGCATCGGAGTCTCCATCCGTATCGGGTCGCCCGATTCATCCTTCAAAACCGACAATGCGGGCATCTCCGTGGCAATGCTAGGCACCCGCCGCCCCCGCTTCAAGCGTATTGCAGGTCGCATCATGCTCAGGCCGGGACGTCGCCGCCGCCACGACCTCCCGGCTCGTGAATGACGGCGCGCAGAAACTCCGGCCGCGGCCGGACCGACATCAGCGCCTCGACGATCTCGAAGTCCTCCTCGCCATGAATGTCGATGCCGGTCACCTTGTGCGCAACGATCGGGACGACCCGCCGTCCCATGTAGCCGGCGCCGCGGGCGACCCAGCCGGCATGGCGGAACACGTGCAGGTCAAACGGGCTGTAGGCGGTGGGAAATTCGCCGCGCAGCATGACGGAGCGGCCGCGCTCCCAGGTCGGCAGCAGCGGCTCCAGGTACCCTTCCCGGTTGACCACGTGCACGCGCGCCTCGGTCTCGCTGACGATGCGAACGGAATCGACGCCGTCGTCCCGCAGCAAGCCGAGCGCGGTCTCGACCGACTTGACCGTGCGGAACGGCGACGTGGGCTTGAGCCGCACCCAGATATCCGGCAGCGCGATGCCGACGCGCGGCAGATTCTCCGCCAGGTCGGCGAGGATGTCCTCGTCGATCGCGGTATCGCTCGAGGCCTTGGCGCCGCGCAGATAGGGGCATTCCGCACCGTAGCCGATCGCGATGTCGCGGTAGCGCGGTGAATCGGTGCTCACGATGATGCGGTCGATGCCGAGCTTCCTGGCAAAGGCGATCGAATAGGCCAGCAGCGGATGGCCGGCCACCGGGCGAATGTTCTTGTCCGGCACGCCCTTGGAGCCGGACCGCGCCATGATCAACGCATAGACCAGCATGCGGGCTCCCTCGCCGGTGGTGCTAGTCAAGTCGTTCGGCAGAGTCCAGCATGGCGCCGGCGCCGCGCAACCGGCGCCACGGGAGCCTGCTCTTGAACGGTGCCGCACCCGCATTGACCGTGATCATGCCGACACGCAACCGGCCGCATCAGGTCATCGCGCAGCTGCGCTTGTTCCGGGCGCTCGGTTTTCCCTATCCCGTCGTGGTCGCCGATTCGAGCGATGCCGTCGACGACGCGCTGGCGCATGCAGTCGAGGGCGCGGCGACCTATCGCCGCTTCGCGCCCGGCCGCGGCTACTACGAGAAGCTGGCCGACCTCCTTGCCGACGTCACCACCCCGTTCGTGCTGACCGTGCCGGACAAGAAGGTCACGTTCCCGCATGCGATCGAACCTTTGATCGAGCGGCTGCGGCATCGTCAAGCCGACGTGGCCGCCGTCGGCTATGTCGTGCGCTTTCAACGGATCGAGCAGGACTTCGACATTTTCCGCGTGCTCTTCTTCACGCCCTCGATCGAGGAGGAAGAGCCGTTGCGCCGTCTCTATCATCTGATGCGCCGCTACCAGGTGAGCGGCTTTGCGGTCTTTCGCACCCAGGCGCTGGCACGCTGCGCGGCGCAAGCGGTCGCCATCGAAGGTCAGATCTTCCAGGAAATCATGTTCATGAGCACGCTGGCGCTGCAGGGCGGGATCGCCCGGCTGCCGGTGATCTTCAGCCTGCACGGCGCGGAGGATTCGCTGACATCGGTCGATCAAAGACACCCGCTGCGCTGGTTCGTGCGCGATTCGCCGTCGTTCTTCCGCCACTACGCGGTCTATCGCGACGCGCTGGCGGATTGCATCCGCGCGAACGCCGTGCCGGTCCCCGACGGGGTCGATCTCGCCCACCTGCTCGACCTGATCCACGCGACGTGGCTCGGCCGCGAAAGCGACACCGGCGTCATCAACCACGTCACGCGCATGCTGCTCGGCGATCCGCTGCCCGCATTGGGGGCGGAGCGCGACTGGCCGGGACCGCGGCCGGTCGCCGACGGCGATCTCGTCCATCCGGCCGGCGCCGGGGCGCGAAGATATCTGTGGCGCCGCGACGTGCTGGAGGCCGAGCCGCGCGCGGAAATCACGATCACGGCCGCGGACATCGAGGCGGTCGAGCGCGGCCTCGATATCTTCTACGCCGATTGAGTGAAGCACCGGGGCGATCACGTTCATGCGCGGCGCGGCGTGACGCTCGCGCTCGGGCATCAAACGATGTACAATGGTGAATCACAATGGAGCGCCGCGTGCGGACAAGCGGACTGATTTTCGCCATCTTTGCGCTCGGGTTGCTGGTCGCCGGCTGCGATCGTTGCGGCGACTGGTATTCGCCGTTCGAAAATCCGTTCAAGCCGAGCCCGCATTCCTGTCACGACGACGGCAAGCCGCGCTGACCCGCCCGTCCGCGGCAGCCGCGCGCACGGCATCCCAATACCGTTCGGGCCGGAACAATCCTCTGCGCCCCCGCGTTGGGGTGTTCGCACGAGGTGGATACAGGAGCGCTCCCATGAACAATCCGAACCAGAACCCGACCCAACGGCCGGGGCAGCAGTCGCAGCAGCCGGGCCAGGGCGGTCAGCAGGGCGGCGGGCAGCAGGGCGGCCAGCAGAAGCCGGGCCAGCAGACCCAGAAGCCCGGTCAGGGCGGTCAGCAGGGCGGCCAAGGCGGCCAGGGTGGCCAGAACCCGCAGCGCTAAACCGAGCGCATCCGTTTCAAGCCCCGGCTTCGGCCGGGGCTTTTTTATGCAGATGCCAGAGGTCGGATGTCGGATGACGGGAAGAAGAATTAGTGTACATCTCCGACCTCCGACATCCGACCTCTGACATCCGACCTCCGACAATGCCCCTCACGATCAACAACCTCGATGCGCCGCTCGGCGTGGAATTGTCCGGCATCGACCTGAGCAAGGCGCTGGCGCCGGCCGACGGCGCCGCCATCCGCGACGCGCTCGATCGTCGCCTGGTGGTGGTGGCGCACGGCCAGAGCCTGTCGGATCCGGACCTGCTCGCCTTCAGCCGCAATCTCGGCGAGCTCGACCCGCCCGGGCCGAACCCCTACGGTGAGCCGTTCAACAAGCAGTTTCCCGAGATCAACGTCATCTCCAACGTGGTCGAGAGCGGCAAGCCGATCGGCAATCTCGGCGCCGGCGAAGCGGTGTGGCACGCCGACATGACCTACGTCGACGTGCCCCCCAAGGCGGCGGTGCTCTATGCGCTGGAAGTGCCGGACGGACCCGGCGGCGACACCTATTTCGCCGACATGTTCGCGGCCTACGCGGCCCTGCCCGCGGATGTGAAAAAGCAGGCGGACGGCAAGAGCGCGGTGCACGACGCCTCGCGCAACAGCGCCGGCATGCTGCGCAAGGGCTACAGCGACGTCACCGACGTGCGCGCGACCGTGGGGGCGCGCCATCCGCTGGTGCGCACCGACCCGCGCACCGGCCGCAAGGCGCTGTTCCTCGGCCGCCGCCCCAACGCCTACGTGGCCGGCCTCGCGGTCGCCGACAGCGAAACGCTGCTCGACGCGCTGTGGGCGCACGCGACCGATCCGCGCTTTCGCATGCGCCACGCCTGGCGCGTCGGCGACGTGGTGATGTGGAACAATCTCGGCGTGCTGCACCGGCGCGATCCGTTCGACGCCAATGCGCGCCGGGTCATGCACCGCACCCAGATCAAGGGCGTCGAAACGATCGCCTAGCTTCTTTGGTGCGTGAACGCGCTTATGGTGCTGCGCCGCGCCCGCCATAAATCCGGGCGCACCATTCCGCTGCTCCACGCTGCCCAGCTTGCGACGGGAGAAGACTATCGCCATGAACCTACCGCTCGAGCCGAAGCTCAGGATCGGCGTGCAGACCATTCATCGCCGCACGGAGCCGGCGACGGCGCCGTGGCTGCCGGCGATCGACGAGATGCGCGAGCTGGTCGAGCTGGTCGACCATTGCGGCTTCGACTCGCTCTGGGTGGGCGACCACATCTCGTTCCCGGTCGCCATCCTCGACCCGCTGCTGCAGCTCGCCCAGGCGGCGGTGGTCAGCCGGCGGCTCCTCCTGGGCACCGCGGTGTACCTGCTGCCGCTGCGGCATCCCGTCCCGGTCGCCAAGCAGGTCGCCACGCTCGATCACCTGACGGAGGGCCGCCTGATCTTCGGTGTCGGGGTCGGCGGCGAGTTCCCCAAGGAGTACGAGGCCTGCGGCGTCCCGCTCAATGAGCGCGGCGCGCGGCTGAGCGAGGCGATCCCGATCATGCGCAAGCTGTGGAGCGGCGCGCCGGCAAGCCACCCGGGAGGACGCTACCCCGCCTTCGACGGCGTCGCGATGCAGCCGCCGCCGCGCCAGCCAGGCGGGCCGCCCATCTGGTTCGGCGGCCGCACCGAGGCGGCGCTCCGGCGCACCGGCCGGCTCGGCGACGGTTGGCTCGCCTATGTGGTGACGGCCGAGATGTACGCCGCCGCGCTCGAAAAGATCGCCGCCGCCGCCGCGGGACGCTCGCTCACCCGCTTCGGCACCGGGCATCTGCTGTTCGCCCGGCTCGGCCATACCTGCGAGGAGGCGCTCGAGGCCGCGACGACCACCTTGAGCCGGCGCTATGCCATGGATTTCCGGCGTGCGGCCGAACGCTACGCCGCGCTCGGTCCGCCGGAACGGGTGGCGCAGAGCATCCGGGCCTTTCACGCGGCCGGCGTGCGGCACGTCCTGCTCGACATGGTCGGCCCGTACGAAGACCGCAATGAGCAAATCCGGTGGATGGCCCGGGACGTCCTGCCGTTGCTCGCCGATCTGAGGTAGGCGCGCGCACGCCCGGCGCGCGCCTCATCCCCGCAAGGCCGCCATCCATTTATCCTCGATTGCCCGCGCGTCGTCGCGCGAGAGCGCGGACGTTTGCGGAAACGCGTCCTTCCACCCGAACGGCTTGCAGGCGTCGATGATCATCTTCGAGTGCGAGGTCGCTCCGCGCTTGCGGTCGTCGGCGGTGATGCGGGGGTCGAGCGCCGAGCTCCAGGCATGCCGGACGATGTCGACCGATTCCGACGGCTCGCAACGCGTGGTTATCGCCCACATGACGTCGGCGAGATCGGATGGGTCGACGTCGTCGTCGACCGTCACGACGATCCGGCCCATGTAGCTTTGTGCCGCCGCGATGAGGCCCGCGCGCTTGGCATGCCCGGCATAGCGCTGCTTGAGCGCGATCACGGTCATCAGCTGGGCCACGTGCTGCCAGGCGCCGACCACGTCGGTGACCCCGGCAGCATCGAGATTGGTCCAGATGCCGGCGGCCCGGAACGGCAAGCCGAAATGGAAGCGCGGTGGTTTCATCGGCGGCGATCCGAGCAGGATCGGGTCGTGGCGCCAGTGCATGGCCTCGACCTGCATCACCGGCGCGGGACGCTTCTCCGCCGCGTAATAGCCGGTGAACTCGCCGAACGGACCTTCGAGCAAGCTCGCCTCGGCCATTGGCAGCAGCGTGCCCTCGAGCACGATCTCGGCGCGCGCCGGCAGCGGCAGACCGGTCCGCGGCCCGGCGACGACCTCGATCGGCTGGCCCTTGATGGCACCGGCGAATTCGTATTCGGAGGTGCCTTCCGGCAGGTACTCGAACCCGGCGACGAACAGCGCAGGATCGGGCCCGTTGACGACGGCGACCGGACACGGCTTGCCCTGATCCCAATATTTGCGCGCGATGATGGCGCCGTGCCGCCCCGCGTGATCGAACTGAACGGTGACCCGGTCGCGGCCGTGCACCTGGACGCGGTAGATGGAGGCGTTGATCCAGCCGCTGTCGGGGTCGCGCATGACGACGATGCTGCCCGATCCGATGTACGGGCCGCCGTCCTGCTTGTGCCAGAGCGGCGCCGGGAAGAGGCCGAGATCGACGCCGTCGCCCGACCGGGAGTTCTCCAGGAACAACGCGTCCTGCGCCATCACCGGCGCGTACATCTTGAGCGCGGTCCGGCGATGCTTCCACGCCCTGAGCGCATCGACGGGACGCAGCGCCGGATCGATGCCGAGCGCGAGCGCCGCGCGTTGCGGGCTCACCGTGGCATTGGTGAAAACGCGAAATCCGCGCGGATAACCTTTGATGGCGTCAAACAGCAGCGCCGGGCATTCCGGCAAGCCGGCCGCGACTTCGGTGACGCCGCCGATCTCGCAGACAGGGTCGGCGCCATCGATCCGGCGCAGCGCTCCAAGCGCGTCGACCTGGCCGATGAACTCGCGCAGGTCCGCGTAAAGCTGTCCGGTCATGTCTGTCCCCTGTCGCCGCCGCCGGCGGACGCCGCCTTCCAAGCGCGCGGGATATTAGCGTAAGCTTCATGCGCGCGTTGCCGGCAGGACGGTGCCCGAGCAAAATTCCTGGGAGGGAATCATGAGCACGGTCGATACCTTCGCGTCTTCTCCATGGTATCGCTCGCTCACCCGGGCGCAGTGGAAGGCACTCATCGCCTCGAACCTCGGGTGGACGTTCGACGGTTTCGAGGTGTTCGCGCTCATTCTCACCGTTGGCGTGGCGCTGCATCAGCTTCTGGACCCGTCCCAATACCAGCTCATTCCCGCCTATGCCGGCGCGGTCATTGCGATCACCGTATTTGGTTGGGGGCTGGGCGGCCTGCTCGGCGGCGTGCTTGCCGACTATCTCGGCCGCAAGCGGTCGATGACCCTGACGATCCTCGCCTATTCGCTGCTGACGGGCTTGAGCGCGTTCGCCTGGGACTGGGTGTCGTTTGCCGTTCTTCGTTTTCTTGTGGGGCTGGCCATCGGCTCGGAATGGGCGACGGGCGCCTCGATCACGGCCGAGCTTTGGCCGGACAACGCCCGCGGCAAGGGCGGCGCGTTCCTGCAGGCGGGATATCCGATCGGAAGCATTCTTGCCTCCAGCGTCTGGCTCGCCATCGGCACCTCCGGCCCCGGCGCCTGGCGATACATGTATCTGATCGGCGTCCTGCCCGCGCTCGTCGTGTTCTGGATCCGGCGCAATATTCCCGAATCGCCCCAGTGGGAGGAATCGAACAAGCGCCGCCGCGCCGCCTATGATCTGCGCCGGCAGGGCGCGGCGCTCAAGGGGGAAGACGCGGCGCTGGTGCGCTTCACCTTGGTCGATCTGTTCGCCGAACCCGCCGTCCGCTCGCGCCTGATCCTGACGTTCGTGATGTCGCTGTCGGTGACGATCGGCTATTGGGGCGTCTCGACGTTCGTTCCGAGCTATGTCGGATCGGTCGCGACCGCCGCCGGGCTCGAAGCCCCGCGCTGGGCGGCCTTGGCCGGCCTGGTGCAAAATATCGGCGCCTTGGCCGGTTTCGTCTGCTTCGGCTTCCTGGCCGATGCCTTCGGCCGCAAGCCGACGACGATATTGTTTTATCTGATGTGCCTGATCCTGACGCCGATCGTGTACCTGTGGGTGCGCGACGTCCACGTGCTGCTGTTCGCCTTTGCGGTCTTTGGATTTTTCATCCAAGGCACCTTCTCGTGGACGCCGATTTGGCTGCCGGAACTCTTTCCGACGCGGATGCGCGCGACCGCCGCCGGTTTCATCTTCAATGCGCCGCGCTTGATATCGGCGATCGCGCCGCTGATCGCCGGCACCTTGATCGTCGGCCTCGGCGGCTACGGCAAGGCGGCAACGATCATCGGCTTGTTCTATGTGCTCGGGCTGGCGGCGGCGCCTTTCCTGCCCGAGACCAGGGGAAAGCCTCTGCCCGAAGGCGACACGCTGGCGCGGCCGCAAGAGGGGGAACATCTGCCGCAGACGGTGTGATCAAGTGGGCGAGTAGCGAATAGCGAATAGCGAATAGCAAGCGACGAGCGGCCCCTCACTATTCGCTATTCGCTACTCACTATTCGCTCAGCTTCGGCAGGACGTGCTCGCCGAACAATTCGACCGTGCGCACCGGATCGGACGCGAGGCTGACGGTGAGCATCAGCCGGGTGGCGCCGGCGGCCTTCGCGGCGCGTGCCTGCGCCAGGCAATCGTCCGGGTTGCCGCAGATCGAGAGCCGCCGCGAGAGATAGTCGAATAGCCCGAGCTCCTCGACCAGCTTGATGTCCGCTTGGCCCGGCCGCGTGCTGTAGCGCGCGCGCAGCTCCAGCAGCGGCTTGCGCAAAGGCTCGGGAACGCCGCGGGTTTCCAGGTCCTTGTCGCCGATCACGTAGCCGGCCAGAAATGCCAGCATGGCCCCGACCTTGCCGCGCGCGATAGTGCGGTCGTCGTGGCAATCGAGGGCGGCGATTTGCCAGATCTCGATGTCTTCGGGCGGTCGACCGGCGCGCCGCGCGCCCTCGGCGATGTGCGCTTCGGACGCGCGAATGTTGTCGGCGCCCAATCCGAAATTCGCGAAAACGCCATCGGCGACCCGGCCGGCCGCCCGCAGCGGCTGCGGATGCGAGGCCGCCAGGAAGACCGGCGGCGCGCGCTTGACCCAGGGCAGATGCGCGGTCGCGGCGCCGAGGCTTGCGGGGCTGCCGCGCAGCAGGGCCTTGATGAAGGTGACGCCGTCCGCCAGCTCCTTGGCGTTCGACTTTGCCAGGCCGACGTTCCTGGTGCCGCTGTGTCCGGCACCGATTCCGAGCAGCGCACGTCCGTTGGATACATGATCGAGCGAAGCAATCGCCGCCGCGCTCACGGCCGGATGGCGGGTCAGAAGATTGGTCACGCACAGTGCGACCCGCGCCCGCCGCGACGCGCGCGCGACGATCGCGGCCGACACCCAGGGGTCCATGGCGTTGCCCGGCGTGTCGGCGATGCCGATCATCGCATAGCCGTAGCGGTCGGCACGTTCGGCAAGCTTTTCGCAAAGGTCGGGCGTGTAGGGCCAGAAGAAGAAGCCGACCTGCATCGATTTCAGCCTCGTCCGTGGCGGTGCGTCGTCATCGGATGCGCGTGGGCGTGTTGGGTGGCGCAGCAAATCCTTGCCGTAATCATTGCCGTTGGGCGTGCGCACGGTGGGTGGACGTGGCCGCGTGAGGGCGAATCGTTGTCATCGACGATGCCGGCCTGACGATCGAACGCGATGAGGGGGCGAAGCACCACCCAGGTGACGGGCCGGGACGCGATTATGGCCCGGCGATGCCGCGGCTCGCAAGCTTTTCTCATTCGAAAACAATCGTTTAGCCTGGCCTGCCGGCATGCCTCGGCGGACCAGATATTTTTCGCCGCGCGGCGCCAACTTTGCCGCATTTGGCCTATTCTATGGGTGGTGATTTGGGGACGCGGCGTGCCGGGGCGCGCCGCACGATGGCAGAGCGGGGGACGGAACTCTTGGTCCGCGTGGGCGAAGCGTTGGTCGCCGCCGGATTGGCGGGGCTGACAGTCATCATCGGTCTGTGGGTCTGGATGATGCAGGGCGGCGAGCCGGCAAATGCCGACGCGCGCGCGGCGACTCCCGGCCTTTCGGTTTTCGGCACAATCCATCGACAGCTGCTCGGCTACGGGTCCGTGCGTCTTGCGAGCCTGGACAGCACGTTCGAGTCGCGATTCGCGTCTTCGGCGGCTGACGATCCGTCCGACGCGCCGGCAACAACCGCGGCAATCGCCTCCTTCGACCAGCGTTTCTCCTTCGATCGGTCCGCCTCGTCGATCGCAGTAAAGACCGTGGCCGTCGCGCCGCAAGCAATCGCCACGGTCGCGGCCCCGGCTGCACCTGCACCGGGCGGTGCCCCGCGCCTTGCCGCGGCAGCCTCCGCGCCGCGGTTGGTCGCCCGCGGCGCACCGGATCGGCCGGCACCGCGGTATCGCCTGGCCAGCCTGTCGTCCGACACGCCGCTTCCGACCGCCTATGCGCCGACCGATCCGGCGACGAAGGATTCGGGGATCGTCGACCTGCTGAAGAAACTGACGCTGCGGGACCCGCCGGGCGACGCGGCACCGAAGGACGCGGCGACGAAGGATTCGAACCCGCTCTCCGGCGACGTCGGCCACACCGCGATCTACGACATCTCCGCGCACACGGTCTATCTGCCGAGCGGCGAACGGCTGGAAGCGCACTCGGGCCTCGGCGGGTACATGGACGACGTGCGGTCCGTGCACCTGCGGCACCGCGGGGCGACGCCGCCGAACGTCTATGACCTCACGCTGCGCGAGGCTCCGTTCCACGGGGTACAGGCGATCCGGCTCAATCCGGTCGACGGCAACAAGATGTACGGCCGCGACGGCATCCTGGCGCATCCGTTCATGCTCGGCCCCGACGGCCAGTCGAACGGTTGCGTGTCGGTGAAGGACTATCCGGCGTTCCTCAACGCCTACCGGCGCGGAGAGATCACGCGGCTGGTCGTGGTCGAGCAGCTCGACGATCCGGCAGGCGCGCGGACGGCGGCGGATTGGTTCTCCAACACGCTGAAGCGGATTTTCGGGCGGTCCTGATCGCGCCGCGGACGCGGGCGCGGCAAGGCTTGCCGGCCCGTACCGGCGCTTCACGTATTTGCCCTTTACGTTAACGTGCGCGTGTGCTCGCGATGCCGCTTATGTCATCGCCCTGCCGCGCGTGCCGGTGTAGACTTCGGCCCGGTTCCCCATCGAAAGGACGATTCCAATGCAGTTCCGCTGTGTCGCCCTCGTTGCCATCGCGCTTGCCCTCGCTGCGCCTGCCGCCGCCGAGAAGATCGATCTGTCGACCATCAAGTGCAGCGACTTCCTCACCAAGGACAAGGACGAGATCGGCTACATCCTGGCGTGGCTCGACGCCTATTACAAAGACGAGGACGATCCCGCCATCATCGACACCGACAAGTTCGTCGCCAACGCCAAGAAGCTCGGCGATTATTGCCGCGCCAACCCGAGCCTCGGCCTGATCACCGCCACCGACAAGCTGTTCGGGCAGTGAGCCGGCGTCTCAATTAAATTCACCGCTTGTGATTACTGGATGCCCCGCCTGCGCGGGGCATGACGAGCGGCGTGATGGTGCTGCTGATATCGGCGGCTGCGTCGCAACCGGATACGTGGTAGACGCGTCAACCGGAGGCGGCGCCATGGCCGAGCCGGTCAGCCTGATCATGCTGCAGTTCCTCGCCTGGGCGGCGGAGCGTCCGCGCCGGCGCGCGGACGTGCGCGAGGCGTGGCGCAGCTGCCCGCGCATCAGCGTGTGGGAGGACGCGGTCATGGACGGGCTCGTCGCCTGCGACGGCGACGGCGTGATCGCATTGACGCCTCGGGGCCATGCCGCCTTGCTCACGCGCGGCCCGCGCGAAGCACCACCAAATCCAGGAATGAGGTCGGCTACCGCCGCCACTGCACCAGCACGACGCCGAGCGCGGTGACGACGAAACCGGCGATCAGCGTCCAGCCGACCGGCTCGCCGAAGCCCAGATAGGCCATGACGGCGGACACCGGCGGCACCAGATAGATCAGCGACGCCGCCTTGGCCTGCCCTTTGCGGATGAGATAGAGCAGCGCCATGGATTGCGAGGAAAGAAGATGGTGGGTTACGGCGCTTCGCGCCTAACCCACCCTACGGAATCACCCGCCGGGGGCGCCCTGGGTGCCGACGTAGAGCGAATAGAGCGACTGGCTCGCGGCCATGAACAGGCGGTTGCGCTTGGCGCCGCCGAAGCACAGGTTGGCGCAGCGCTCGGGCAGCTTGATGCGGCCGATCAGCTTGCCGGCGGGCGAATACACCACCACGCCGTCGAGCTCCTCGCTGCCCATGCCCCAGCCGCACCACAGGTTGCCGTCGACGTCGACCCGGAATCCGTCCGGCGTGCCCGGCCCGGCGTCGATGAAGGTGCGGCCGTTGGCGAGCTTGGTGCCGCCGTCGGTCACGTCGTAGACCAGGATCGTGCGGTTGGGCGTGGCGCGGGATTCCACGATGTAGAGCTTGCTTTCGTCGGGCGAGAAGGCGAGCCCGTTGGGCCCGCGCAGATTGGGCGCGACCACGGTGGCCTGGCCGCCGGCATCGACCCGGTAGACGTTCATCGGCAGTTCCGGCGTCGCCTGGTGGCCTTCGTAGTTGCCGCCGATCCCGAACGGCGGGTCGGTGAACCAGACCGAGCCGTCCGACTTGACCACCACGTCGTTGGGCGAGTTGAGCGGCTTGCCGTCGAACGTGTCGAGGATCACCGTGATGCTGCCGTCGTATTCGGTGCGCACCACCCGGCGCCCGCCGTGCTCGCAGGTGACGAGCCGGCCCTGGCGATCGCGGGTATTGCCGTTGGCGTAGTTCGACGGCTTGCGGAACTCGCTCACCCGGCCGGTCGCCTCGTCCCAGCGCATGATTCGGTTGTTGGGGATGTCGCTCCACAGCACGCAGCGGCCGTCGCCGATCCACACCGGGCCTTCGCTCCAGCGCATGCCGGTGGCGAGCCGCTCGAGCGCGGCGTTGAACAGGCGGTACTTGGCAAAGCTCGGGTCGAGAACCTCGACGGCGGGGTCCGGATACCTCTGCGTCGGCTCCCAGCGGCCCAGGGCGGGCGGGGTCGCAGCCGCCATGGCCAGCGCGGCGCTGCCGGTCGCCACCATGGTGCGTCTGGTCGGGTCCATGCGTCATTCCTCCCTCATCTCAGCGGTTTATGCAGCCGGTTTTGCCGCAGTATAGGGGCCAAATGGCGCCGTTGCGAAGGCGGCGACGCGCGGCGACCGGGCGGCCGGGGGCCTGCGTCGGACTGCCGCGCCACGACCGCAAAATTATTTTTCACCGCCCTGGAACCAAGTCCCGGCGACCACGTTTTTCCCTCGTCGGACGCAGCCCCCATCCCCCCTTCCCCCCGCGTCCGGCGAGAACGCCCCGGTCCGCAGCGCAGCAGCGCCGGACCGGGGCTTTTTTTGCTTTTTTTCTTGGCCGGACCGGGTTCTTTCTTGCGCCAGCCGTGCCAATATCGCGCAGCGGCACGTCAGCTTCGACGCCACAGCTTTGCCAGACTGGTTTGATGCACTTGGCGCTCCTATCGATACTTAACGCGTTGTCCGCGGCAGCCCGCCACCGCCCGGGGATCGCCGATTTTCGAGGCCCGGGACATGGCTGAAGCATTGATGAAACCGGCCAGCCACCCCGGCGGCCTGCGCCTGCTGGTGGTCGAGGACGAGGTCATGATCTCGGCCCTGATCGAGGACATGCTGACCGAGCTCGGCCACAGCATCGTCGGGCTCGCCGCCTCGGTCGACGAGGCCGCGGGGCTGGCCGCCGGGGCGGAGTTCGACGTGGCGCTGCTCGACGTGAACCTGCAGGGCGAAACGGTCGAGAGCGTCGCCGCGACCCTGGCGCGGCGCGGCAAGCCGTTCGTGTTCACCACCGGCTACGGCGAGCGCGCGATCCCGCCCGAGTTCAAGGATCGCCCCCTGCTGCCCAAGCCGTACCACATCGACCAGCTCAGCGAGATCCTGGCGCGCTTCGGCGCCGCGCCGCGGAAGGCGTGACCGGCGCGGGTTATTGCGGCAGCACCAAACAAACAACCGTCATCCGGAGCGCGTAGGGCGCATTAGGCCGAAGGCCGTAATGCGCCGCATGCGGCAAACGGCGCAATACGCTGCCCCCCGACTTCCCGCTACGGCATGCACACATCTCTCTGTTCCCCTCCCCCCATTCGCGCAGCGAATGGCGGGGAGGGGTTAGGGGTGGGGGGTGGTTCAGCAAATTCGGAGCAAGAATAGTCCCCCC
>Ga0193751_1000239_pt1 | contig 48309 bp, 36 predicted proteins | sample L1c2metaG_FD_143050 | JGI IMG/M metagenome (GOLD analysis project Ga0193751, IMG submission 143050) | Soil microbial communities from a riparian zone of the East river system, Colorado, United States - L1c2 | ecosystem: Environmental > Terrestrial > Soil > Riparian zone | place: USA: East River...
GGGTCCTGAAAAGGCGGCGCCTTGAACCAGTTCGGCTGGAACAAAGTGAAATCGGCCGTGTACCACCACGAGGCCCAATTCGAGATGTCGCGTTGCGATACGGCAGCTGCGAAGCGGTCGGTCTGGGTCACAGTCCAGTCGGTTAGCACGCCGCCGCCGCTGCCGCCAGTCACACCGAGCTTCTTGGGATCGACGTAGCCGCGCTTGAGAATTTCATCCACTCCCGCCATCAGGTCGCGGTAGTCGTCGCCCGGATAGTGGTACTGAATGATGTTGCCGAAATCCTGTCCGTAGCTGGTCGAGCCGCGCGGGTTGATGTAAAGCACCACGTAGTCCTTGGCCGCCATCCATTGAAATTCGTGGTCGAAGACCCAGCCATAGGCGGCGTGTGGTCCGCCGTGAATGTCGAGGATCAGGGGATATTTTTTCTTCGGATCGAAGTCGGGCGGCTTCTGAATCCAACCTTGAATGGGGATGCCGTCGAAACTCTTGTAATTAATCTCCTCCGGAGCAGTGAGGTTGAGTTGCGACCAGAGCGTCTTGTTCGCATCGGTGATGCGGGTTTGCGCACCGTTCTGGTTGTCCTCCGTCGACACGGTGAACAAGTCGCCGATCGTAACCGGCGTCGAGACCAGTGCAACAACGGTGCGCGCATCGGGCGTGACGGAGAAATCGAGTACAGCCTGATCGCCACGAGTAATTTCGGTAACCGCGCCCGTTTGCGCGTCCACACGAACCAGCGGTGTGCGCCCCTGCTTTGCTACGGTGTCGAAGAGCCAGCGCCCGTCCGCCGACCAGTGCAGGGTTGCGCCGTTGCCCCCGCGCGGGGCCGCATTGTCGCCGAAGACGGAACTGCCCATGTCGAAGTCGTAGCTCGCAGTCAGATTCCGGGGCTGGGCATTCGGAGTGAGGTCCATGATCCAAAGATCGGGCTGGGAGTAGGAACGGACGGGCTGGGTGACGGAACCGTGGAAGGCGATTTGCCGGCCGTCGGGGCTGAGTGCGAGATCGCCGATTCCCATAGGAACGGCAGCCAGCTTTTCGAGCGTGCCTCCAGGCATTTTGGGCGAGGATGCAACTGAATAAATATCAGTGCTCGCTGTCTCGTAATAAGGCTCGTCAATGCGGCTGGTGAGGAAGTAGATGCGCGAACCATCGTGCGTCCACACAATTTCGCCTTCATCGTAGTCACCGCTCGTAAGTTGCAGCGGTTTGGCCGGGTCGTCGGAAGTGGTCGGGACGTCAATCACCCAGATGTGCTCGTGCCGCTTGAAATCAAGATAGCCTTCTTCATTGTCGCGGTAGACGGCACGAGTAATGATGTGGATGTCGGATTCGCGGTCGCCGTCGGAGTCAGCCTTCGCCACCGTCGAACTGCCCGGAGCCGTAGATTCTTTGGCGTTTGGACCGGTGTTCGCGCTGCCTTTCGCGTCATTTTTCTTGCGCTGTTCCTTCTCGATATCCTCGGGCGTAGTCGAACTCAAGAAAGCGATTCGCTTGCTGTCCGGCGACCAGACTGGACCGGCTGCGCCCTTTGGCAGATCGGTAATAATGCGGGCTTCGCCACCAGCCAGCGATAGAATCGCAATTTGCGCTGGGCAAGGCTTGCCGCTGTCGTCTTTCTCTCCACCGCGGACGAACGCGATTCGCTTGCCATCCGGCGACCATCGCGGGTGCGCGTCGTGCTTGCCATTGGTCATGCGGAGGGAATCTTCGTTGCCGGAAGTGGTGACCATCCAGATAGAAGTCTCGTACCCAGTGCGCTTCTCGTCCGTGACAACACGGGTAAAGACGGCGCGGGATCCATCGGGCGAAACTTGCGGGTCAGCGATCCAGACGAAATTGAACAGGTCTTTTTCGGTGATGGCTCGTTTCGCAGTGCCCGGCTGAGGAGTCGAATTCTGAGCCGGAAGCGAGGTGGCGATTGCGAGAACGATGATTGCCGGAGTAATGACGTGAGTGGAAATAAGAAATTTCATGGGGCATCCTCAAAACAGCAGCCGCACCCGCGGCGCTTGCATTGTGCTATGCGGAGTTGGGCGGGGTCAAACGCCTTAAAGCGGCAGCCAAGTCCCAATTCCATTCTCTAAAGCACGCTCGTAAATCAACGGCGCCACGGCGATGTCATCGAGCGCGAGCCCTAAATTGCAGGTAATGGTGCGCTCTTCCGGTTTTTCGCGGCCCGCCTTGCGCCCCGTGACAAGCTCTCCCAGGTCCGCGTGAATGGCGGGGATGTTCTGAAAATATCCGAGGTCGCGATAATGATGCAGCTGCGGCTCGTCATCGGTACAAAACTTGTCGGCTTCACGCAGGGCGTCGGGATGCCAGTACGAATCAAAGTCCACCAGTGACGCAAAGGCGCCTTCACGAAGCCAGCCGCGTTGAATGGTGGCGTGCGGCGTCCGCAGAATCGGGCCCGCCGTGACGACCATATCACTCGCAACCACTGCCTGCCTCGCGTCGCTCACCGGGACAACCTCGATTCCCAGATGCCGACTCATTTCCTGCGCGTAACGAACTGCGCGATCAGCGTGTTTGTCGTACGCATAAACTTTTTTCAGCGGGAAAAGAACTTTCAGCGCTTCTAGATTGCTGCGCCCCTGTACTCCGCAACCTAGGATCCCAACGCTGCTCGACTCGGACCGCGCCAGATATTTTGCCGCAACCGCCGTGGCAGCGCCGGTACGCTGTGCGGTGATCCACGTGCAGTCCATGAGCGCGACGGGAATGCCGGTTTCAGGATCGTTGAGGATGAGTAGTCCCGTGACGTAGGGCAAGCCGCGCTTGCTGTTGTCCGGATATCCCCCGACCCACTTCATGCCGGCAGCCTTCCGCCCCGGAATTGAAGCCGGCATGGCGTGGATAAACGCGTCGGGCATAGTGTCGGGCATGGTATGGATGCCGATTTTAGGCGGCATCTCAACGCGCCCTTCGGCCTTCTCGCGAAACATCTCCTCCAGCGCCGCGATAATTTCCGTCATTCCGAGTCCGGTGGAGACCACGTCGGAGTGCGAGAGATAGAGGAGTTCTTTGCCGAGCTTTTCCAGGCCGAGGCGTGAATTCATCCGTGAATTAATATGTTCCTCCGAATATCGCTTACTTTTTCTTGTTGCCCAGTTTCTCGGCGAACGCGTTGGCGTCATCGAGCATTTTGTCGATGCGGCGAGCTCGGGCGTCCTGGGTTCTGTTATAGAAGATGCCAAAGAGATGTCCTCGCCGGCGCGAGGCTGACATGACATCCCAACCTTCGCGAGCGCGTGGATGGCGCGCGAAAGCGACTTGGAGAATGGGCGGCAGTTCCCGCTCCGCCTCCATGACGGCGAGCAGGCGCTCCGCAATCTGTTCCGCGCGACGCACGCGAGCTTCGGCGCTCTTAGGTTCCGTGATCCACTTCGCAATGTCGCTGCGGGTGGAGTGATTCAATCCGTCATACCAGCGGCGAAGCGAGCGATCTTCGCTGAGAATGCGCTTGAGTTCATCCGGAATGGTTAGGGTCCGTTCTTCGCGATCCAGTTCCATCTGTAACCGGACAACGCTGCCTTCGACGGCTCGCGCCCCTTTTTGCATCCCCTTGTTGACCAGCAGAAAGTGCCAGCCCTCTCGGGTGGGAAACAGCGAAGTGCGGAAGGCGAACCCGTTGATTTCGCCTTTTACTTTAATCTGGCCACGCAACCCCCAGGCTTTGGTTGCATCGAACGGTATGCGAACAATGATCCAGTTAAGGCGGGAACGCAAGCGCTCGAGCCTGGCATCGAAACGCTTGGCGGCGGGCGTGGGCTTGGCTCTGGAGGCTTTCGGCATGGGCGGACACCGGGCATTTGCATTCTAATATGAACGAACGGGCGCATTGACATGTCTGGCAGGAGTTAAACTATAGGAAAAGACATCCGGGAGAACTATTGTGATCTGCCCGAACTGCAGGGAAGACAATGCGCCCACTTTCCGTTTTTGCGGAATGTGTGGCACCTCGCTCGAACCTCGGGTCGAAGCCCGACGGCCGGTGGGCGCACCCGTACCGATCCTGCCACCGAGCCTGCCAAAGATAGCCCACGCGCCGGAACCGCTGCGGCCCGTCGTCATGGAGAACGCGGCCAGGCCCTCAAACAGTCCGCTATCGTCACTCGGCGGACCGTCGGTGCTGGGCTTGGATCAGCCTGGCGCAAGTCATTCTAGTCCGAATCAGCCAAGCACGGACGCGCTGCGGGAAAGAGCTTTCTCCGGCCTCGATTCTTTCTTTGAGCCCGAGCAACCAAAGACCGGCGGGCGGCGGATCCTGTTGATGGTGGTGCTGCTTGCGGCATTGGGCGGAGCGGCCTGGTGGACGTACACAAACTATCTGGGCGCTATGGAAGGTCGAAAACCCGAGCCCGCCACTTCAAGTGCCGGTGAAGCTTCGGCAGAGAAGCCATCGACGCAGGCGGGCACCCAGGATGCGGCTCCAGCGCCCGCTGCCGGCTCGTCCCAGGCGGTTCCGTCGGCTGCATTACCAAGTAGCCGAGTCCCGGAGAACCAGACCGAGAACGCAAGCGCTGGTCCCGACGCTACCCGAAAGATCGCGGACGCAGGGGCAAAGCCTGCGGCCGAAGCGAAACCGATGACTCCGGCACCTGTGGCTCAGCCGGCGCCTGCGGCTACAGCAAAGACCGCGCCGGCCGAGAAGCGCGCGGCGACGCGAGAGCCCGGCGTGACCTCCGCCAAGGCTTCGACCTCGCCCCCGCCCGCGACGGCTGACACCGGCGACGCGGACTTCCGCAAAGGCGAGGCCTACCTCTACGGGCGGGGGGCGGGGGAAAACTGTGGCGAGGCAGTGAAATATTTGAAGGCTGCGTCGGCTAAATCCAGCGCTAAGGCACGCAGCGCGTTCGGAACCATGTATGCCACCGGCCACTGTGTGCAGCGGGATCTGCCAACATCATATTTATGGTTTGCGCTGGCTCTGCGGGTGGATCCGAATAATCAGATTCTGGAAAAAGATTTGAACGCGGTCTGGAACCAGATGACGCCGCCCGAGCGGCAGATGGCTACCAGAATGAAACAGTGAAAGATTGAAATGGAGAGCCGGGCGTCCCCGCCCGGCCCATCCCTACTCGCCCGCCGGCACCAAATTCAACGCCTTCTTCACCGTGCCGCGTTCGATCATGATTTTTTCCTGCAGCAGCGTAATGGCATAAATCAACTGCTCGGGACGCGGCGGACATCCGGGGACATAGATATCCACCGGAATGACCTGATTCACGCTCTGCACGAGCGCGTAATTATTGAAGACGCCACCCGAAGTTGCGCACGCTCCCATCGAAATGACCCACTTCGGTTCCGGCATCTGCTCCCAGAGCTGGCGAATTACGGGTGCCATTTTGTTCGAGACGCGGCCGGCAATAATCATCAGGTCCGATTGCCGCGGCGACGGCCGGAACACTTCGGCGCCGAAGCGCGCGATATCGAAACGCGACGCACCCATCGACATCATTTCAATTGCGCAACAGGCGAGGCCAAACGTCATCGGCCAGATGGAATTCTTGCGCATCCAGTTAACGGTCGAATCGAGCGTGGTCATGACAATGCCTTCGGGCACGCCGTCTCCGTAGACGAGTTCCTTGACTACCTTCTTGCCGTTTTCGACGTCAACGTAGTGGCCGAAACTGAGCTCTTGCGCCATGGATATATTTTAACCGGAGAGGACGCCGAGTGTGCAGAGAAAGCTGGGCGCTTAAGCCGAGGAAAAGACTATTTCATACCCTCTAACCACGAAGAGATTGGTGAGCCGGCGGACCCCGCCGTAAGGCAGCCCTTGCCGTCCGGGGTCATCAAGACGCTCTTTGTTGTGTGCGAACACTCTTGAGGACCCTCTTCATCCGGCCGCGAGGACAAACCGGCGTCGCGAAGAAGGTCCATGCCTGCGACCGCCGTGGAGTGCCGGCCGATCAGGGTTTTGAATCCTGATTTTGCGTTCCGTGTCCGTGATGCATATGACGAGACAACAATGAGTGTGGTCCGCCATAGATGAATTCGCGAGCGACGTTTCCGCCCGCATATCCCAGCAATGTGTAGTTGCCCATTCGGAAACCATCCTTGGCGTCAAAGCGACTCGGATACCACGCATAGACGGCAGTCATGGTGCCGGCATATGGAGCGACTAGAGACGGGACCGAAAAGACCCGATGGCCATCGTCGCCGCGACGTGTTATGAGAGTGGAAAGCATGGCATGGCTCAGGCGTGGGAAGAAACCTTTGCACTCGCAGCGGTAATACAAGGTGTCTTCGCCAAAGGCTTCCGCAAGCGTATAGCGCGTCGTGGTGCTTACGGCGGCGATGCCGAAATTAGAACCGAAGCGCTTGCCATAAGCCTCCGCACCCTGTCCCCACTCTGGCGGAGTGTTGTCCGCCTGGTTAATGCCAGCGGATAATGCCGCGCCGAGGATGGGATACGGGCCGATCATGTCGAAGATGTAGTTGTGGAACTTGGTTTTCTCGGTCGGACGCACGTAGGCCGGAACGGGTTGCGCCGGGGGCGTGTTTGCAACCGTGCCGGGGGAATCGGGGGGGGCAGCCGCTGATTGAGCCTTGGCCAGCACTGGCAGGGCTGCGAGTTCAGCGATTACCAACAGCAAGAGCATAATTCGGCGCATCTTCATGTTGAGATTCTCCTCGGCCAATCTGAGATCCAGCTTACAGCTCAAAAGGTTACTTCTTCATGTGGTAAACGGGCAAGGTCCGATTTGTTAACCCGTCATCCGATTCGAGGTCGGGAGAGATGCTAGCTGGGGGAAAGAATGACTTTGCTGGTCCAAACTCCACAGTTCTGACATTTAATTTGGTTCGCTTGATTTCTTAAGCTTCCCGGCAATGCAGCGATGGATCGTCAAGTACTTTCTTCAGGCCAGGACCCTCTAGCGCGCCGGACTCGATATCGATATGCCAATCTTCTGTCAGGACCAGCGAATGCTTCAAGTCGTAATATGCGATGTGCATCGCCGGGCCGCCAAAGAAAAGGTTTGCGTACCCGTTGTAGCCAACATCAACTTCCTCGTCGCTCGGATAACGCCGGTTATCCCAAGCGAGCCATCTACAATCCGGGATATCCGGAGCCGCGCCGCGCTCGACGGGCATACCGCCGTGTCCTATACATCGCCCGTAGGCCTCGATGCCGTCCTTGACGTTGAACTTCTCATAGATGGCGAGCCTGTGCTCGTGGCCCCAAAACCAAATAACCGGCCGATGAATCAGCTTCGCAAGTTGCTTCGCCGGAATTTGATACCAATCCTCAAACCCGGAGTGCGGCCCGTGATGTGACAGAAGAATCAATCCACGTTTGTCGCCGTCCGGATTCACGGAGGACTTCAGCCAGTTGAGCAAGGGTTCGGGCAGATCGCACTCCGGCTTGAACGATGTCGTCTTGCGGAGCCATTTGCTGCGCCGTAGGCCGGGCACTTTCCCCCAGTCGAAACGAGTGGAATTGTAGCCTGTGTCCAGTCCGATGATGCGCCAGTGCTTATTTTCGAGACAAAAGAAGCTCGCCCACTGTCCTGCTCCCCATTCGCTGCCGCGTTCTTTCAATCCCATTTTCGGCAGAACCATTCTCCAGTAGCCGTTTCCTTCAGCGTACATTTCGTGATTGCCATTGAGTGCGAAGCCGCCTTTCCCGCCCATCGGCCACTTTACCGGCGCATAGGGGCTCGTTTTCTCCCCGAGGAAGTTTTCTCGCACCTCGTTGCTGTCGCCTACGTAATACACATCTCCCAGATGAATCGTGAAATCCGGCTCGGATTTTTCGATTGCGCCCGCAACAATTCTCGCTTCATCCGTCCCGGTTCCCCAATCGCCCGCGAGGCTGATCTTCACCCGGTCATCGATCGGATAAATTCCGGTTCCTTTTCCGTGCGTCGTGTAATCTCTGAACGCGTGCTTCCTATGAAACCAGTATTTCGCAACCGCCGGTATCCACACAGAAAGCCGGTTGGGAAGGAAAGCCGCGAGGGGATCGTAGGTCGCGGTCGAATAACCCGTCCGCGCGGCGCGAAAATGTGAGGTAATTCGAGAATGCGCGAAACCTGTGAAGTTTCCGAGGTCCTTGCCGGAGTATTTCTGGTCCGGCGTCCCCAGTCGGCGCTCGGTGTTCTTCTTGGACTTAACACGCATCTTAGTGGCCCATGACGAAGGGTTATTGTGGTGTCACCGAGTCCGTTAGCCTTAACTGGTTCGCTGGATTGGTTATCCGGCTAATATACAGCACAGCAGGAGGTCCCTCCGGCGGGCGTGCGGCCCGACGGCAGTGAGATTCGCAGTCTACACCACAAACATGGCTACGCCCGCGCCGAACATCGCCGCTGTGGCGATCGCCACGACGGTCCTTCCCAGGCGTGAACTCGGTTGGCCCTGCATCAGCTTCCTGTCCGAGGCGACGATCAGGATTGCGACGAGAAGGAAGGGGGCTAACAATCCGTTGATGACGGCTGTCCAGTAGAGCGCCTTCACCGGATTGATGCCTGCGAAGTTCAATCCGACGCCCACTCCCGTTGAAAGGAGAATGAGAGTGTAAAACGAGCGCGCCTGCTTCAACTTCTTGTCCAAGCCTTGGCGCCAGCCCAGCGTTTCCGCGAATGCGTATGCGGCTGAGCCGGCCAGGGTCGGGATGGCAAGAAATCCGACGCCGACAATACCCACGGTAAACAAGGTCGCAGCGAACTTGCCGGCGAGGGGTCGAAGGGCTTCGGCGGCCTGGCGAGTAGTCTCAATGTGCGTGATACCGTGGCGGTTGAGGGTGATCGCAGTGGTCAGGATGATAAAAAACATGACCACATTTGAAAAAAACGTGCCGACGCCGACATCCATTCGTCGCAGGTGAAGTTCTTTGATCGTTGCTCCTCTCCGTTTCGCGAGCGTACTCTGACCTGCGGCTTTTTCTTCTTCAACTTCTTCACTCGCCTGCCAGAAAAACAAATACGGACTGATGGTGGTGCCGAGAATCGCGACCAGCGTCGACCATTCATCTCTGGTACGCGGCATCGACGGCACGAGGGTATCGCGCATAACCCGGCCCCAATCCGCGCCGACCACAAATGCGGTAATGGGGTATGCAAAGAGCGCCAGCACCAGCCATTTGAGCACGTTCGCTATCTGGAGATAACGCAGCCGAACTGTTGCCCACGAAATCAAGAGTGCGAAAACCACGACAAACCAGTAGGACTTGACCCCGGACAGCATTTCAGCTGCATCCGCCATGCCTGCGAGGTCGGCGGAGATGTTAATCGTGTTGGCGGCAAGCAGGGCCACGATGAAGACGCGTAGCAGCCAGCCCGGAAATCGCTGTTTAAAATTCCCGGCCAAGCCCTGCCCTGTCACCATTCCGATTCGGGCACACATCATTTGAACTGCGGCCATCAGCGGCCACGTGAGGAGCGCGGTCCAGAGAAGTTTGGTTCCGAGCTGCGCGCCCGCGACAGTATATGTGGCTATGCCCGACGGATCATCGTCGGCCGCGCCGGTGATAACGCCCGGGCCCAGCGACTTCAACAACAATCGCATCCATCGAGCTGGGGCAGGTGTCGGCACGAAATAGGCAGAGCGTAAAATCCCTACAAATCATAACGCGAATCTTTTCATAATCCTGCACGGCGAGGCCGTACAACTCGAGCGCTCGATTGGGGGAAATGTTCGTAATACGGCCACATTCTTAGAGGTGCTGGTCGCGACGAAAGTAAGGCGCTCTCGGGAATTAGATCCGGCCAGTTCCTGACTTGCCCGTCGAAGTCTTCTTGAGCTGTGCCTTGGGATGCGATGTGGATGCTAGTCGTGGAGAACGACATTAAGAAGTGAACTGTGAACTTGCAGGCCGCTCCCGCCGTTATAGTTAACGAAGCCTAAGTTTCTGAACTTGTTCATGAAAAAGCTGACCCGCGACCGGGTTGTGCCTATCATATCTGCGAGGGTCTCCTGACTGATCTTGGGGATTACAGTCTCGGGCACGCCTTCCTTGCCGAAGTGAGCAAGCAACAGGAGAATCCGAGCCAGTCTCTTTTCGCTGGAATTGAAGAGTTGGTCAACTAAATCTTCTTCGTATCGGATATTCCGTGCCAGCAGATACGCTACGAACAGGTCCGAGAGCGTGTGTTCCCGGTGAAGCGCCAGCATCATTGCTTTCTTGTCAATTTGCAGAAGTTCGCAGTCTGTCACTGCGGTTGCAGAGCCCATCCGTAGAGGCTGTCCGGCCAAGCCGCCTTCTCCGAAAAAATCTCCCTCGCTCAATATGCCCAGGGTTGCTTCCTTGCCGATCTGGGATACAACCGTGAGTCTGACTTTGCCTTGCTGGATGTAGAAGATTGAGTCAGCCGCGTCTCCCTGCGCGAAGATTGCTTGCTTCTTGAGAAAGGGCACGACCTTCCTACCTTCGCCGATAGTGGCAAGGAATTCCCTTGGGTCGAAGACGCGCTTTTTCTTGGCCGAGTTGGTTGCTGGCGCCAAAAGCTTTCCCCCAGAGTGGAGCTACACTTCCAAGTATTTTGGCAGAATGGTAATCACCAAGATGTTCACTTTTGCTCACAATTGATGAAAACCGCTGGCGCGCACCCAAATGAAACCGCCGCGTGGCTAATGTACTGAAAATGAGCAATATTGAGCATTTTCCAGCCTGTGGAAAGTTGCATTATGATGGCGTGAAAACCAAGGAGCTGACCCTGAAGCAGATTTTATCAGTGCCTTGTCCTACCTGTGGTGCAGCGCTTGAGGAAGGCTGTGTACTGCATACGGGTGCCCGGCGCACCGAGCCACACCGAAATCGAAAACTCTCCGCAGCCGAGGCCGTGGAAACGAAGCCCAGCAAACAGTTGAAATAGACTCGGACGGTCTACAGGAGCAGGCTTGGCCTAATAACGGTCTACCGGTGTATCCGTTGTCAATTCGTATTGCTGCTCACCAGCTTGCCACAGCATTCGGGCCGTTCCGGCAAACTCGATCGATCCCATCCGCCGCCGAGGGCCTGAATCAGCAACACCGTGCTCGCCATGCGACGTCCCAAGATATTGACCTGCGTGACTTCATTCGTGAGAGCGGCAGTTTGCGCGGTGGTCACTTCCAGGTAGCTCGTGACTCCACCCTTGTAGCGAGTGATTGAGAGATCGAGAGATCGCTGTGCTGCCGCTACCGCTTCGTCCTGGACCTGGGCCTCGTTTTCGAGAATTCTCACAGCCGCCAGATTGTCTTCCACCTGTTGGAATCCGGTCAGCACGTTCTCTCGATAAGCGGCGACCTGAAAGTCGTACGCGGCACGCGCCTGGTCGTTGAGAGAGCGGCGTCTTCCGCCGTCGAAGACAGTGCCCAAGGCCGACAGCCCCACAGACCAAAGCCCGCTCGGACCGGTCAGCAGGGTGGTGATAGTGGAGCTTTCAAATCCCCCCGAGCCGCTAAGGTTGACGAGTGGATAGTAGGCCGACTTCGCGACTCCAATCTGAGCATTGGCGGACGCTACTCTTCTCTCCGCGGCCGCGATATCCGGGCGTCTTTCCAGCAGGTCCGAGGGCACGCCGACAGGAACGCGCGGCGGCGGTGCGTTGAGGGGCAGCGGGGGAAGGCTGAACTCGGCGGGAGGTTTCCCGATGAGAATTGCGACCGCGTGTTCGTACTGGGCTCGCAGAACGCCCACATCAATCGCTGCTGCCCGGGTAGTTTGCAGTTGAGTTTTCGCCTGCTCGACTTCCACCTCCGAAGCGATCCCACCGTCGAAACGGCTTTGATTCAATTCCAGAGCCTGCTCGTACTGCTTAACCGTAGAGTTGAGGAGCTGTTCCTCGGCGTCCAGGCTGCGGGCCTGAAAATAGTCAACAGCGAGATCCGCGTGCATGCTCAGATTGACGGTAGCGAGGTCCGCCGCGCTGGCTTGCGCTTGTTCGCGATAAGACTCCACCGTTTTTCGAACTCGTCCCCAGACGTCAGCCTGATAGGAGAAAGTGAATGGCAGAACAAAGTCGTTGTAGGTAATGCCATCAAAGATGGAACTCGGAGGAGGACGGTGAGCCGACACTCCGGTCCGAGTCCCTGATAACCCGGCTGTCAGAGTCGGATAATAGTCCGCCCGATTGTAACGAAGAGCGGCGCGCGCCTGCCGATACTGCGCCTCGGCGGCCTTCAAATTCTGATTTGATACATTGACCTCGAGTTCCAGCGCATCAAGCTGCGGATCTTGAAAAATCTTCCACCACTCGCCGCCAAGATTCTGGTCATTGGGTTGGGCCGGCTTCCAGTTCCCTGCCTCTTTATAGGCGGGAGGAGCCTGCGCCACGGGAACGTGGTACTTAGGACCGACGGCGCACCCGGTAGATAGGAGCATTGCAAGGGCGAGCAGAACCAGCCAAGGCGTCGGCCGCGGGTTCTTTAGCAGAATCATCTTTCGAGGGTGGTTCACTTTATATCCCCCGGCAATGTTGCCTGAACAATTTGAACCTGCTGTCCGGAAACGATAGAGTCGGGAGGGTTGATAATGACCTGGTCGTCTGCCTTGAGGCCGGCGACGATCTCGATCTGATTGCCGAAATCGTGCCCAGGAGTTACAGCGGAGAGCACGACTTTTCCGTCTTTCACAATGGCGACACGTAAGCCTTCCGAGCGGAATAACAGAGCATTGACAGGAAGCAGGAACGTGGAAGCCTGGGTCGGGACCGCCAGGTGGACCTCCGCATAAGAACCTGTGAGCAGCGTACCCGAAGGGTTGTCCACATCGATTTCGATCAGCAAGGTGCGGGTTGTGAGATTGATGTCTTCCGAAGTGCGCACCAGTTTTCCCTGAAATTTGCGGCCCGGAAACTCAGCGAGGCTTAGATCTGCTGTCATGCCGGGTTTGATTCCTTGCGAATATTCTTCAGGGACGTTTACGTAGACCCGCAGCTTTCCAGGTTGAGCGATGTGAAAGAGATCGGTTTTCACACTACTGCTGCTACCGGAATTAATAAGGTCGCCAATATCGGTGTTTCGGGCGGTGACAATTCCATCGAATGGAGCGTAGATCTTCTCGAACGACTGCAATGCCTGGAGCTGCTTGACGTTCGCCTGATTCGCCTCAACGATTGCCTTGTTGGCGTTGTAGGTGCCCGCGGCATTATCGGCGTCCTGCTGAGAAACGGCATTGGTCTTCAGCAAACCCTGATAGCGGTTCCTGGTAATCTCGGCGAGCGCGAGATTGGCTTTTGCAGTATTGAGGTTGCTGAGCGACTGCTCCAGTTGCTGATCGACCTCCGGAGTCTCGATCACAGCCAGCAATTGTCCTTGCTTGACGTGCGCTCCGATGTCGACGTACCACTTTCTCAGATACCCATTGGTGCGGGCATAAATCGGCGAAGTGATGAAGGGTTGTACATTTCCGGGGAGGATGATCTCCTGGGCAGGCGCGGTTTGTTTCGGCGACACGACGGACACCGCAGGCAGAGCGGCTTGAGCAGTCTCCGCGCGCAGGGTTGCGCTCGCACTGACGCGTGACCAGATTCCCCATGCCAAGAGGGCGGCAACAGCGATCAACGCGATCGCCAGGACAAGCCAACGTTTGTGCGAACGCTCCCGCACTTCCACAAGAATTGGGGGCGGGTGCCCGTCGATTCGTCCCGTGTCTTCATTTTGAGTTTGTCTTTGAGGCAACATAGTTAACTCCATATATCCTGGTGTCTAGTGCTCCTGTGCTGTTTAGGCCGGATGCCGGCGTGAGCCTTGCAGGACGCTGAAAAATGCTGGAACAAAGAACAGCGTCGAAACCGTCGCGAAAATCAGTCCACCGATGACCGCCCGTCCGAGGGGAGCATTTTGCTCACCGCCATCTCCCAGTCCGAGAGCCATGGGTACCATCCCGATAATCATCGCCAGAGCCGTCATCAGCACGGGGCGAAAACGCGTGAAGCCTGCCTCCAGCGCGGCGCTGAGGGAATCTTTTCCTTCCGCCATTTTTTCGGTGGCAAAGCTTACGACCAGGATGCTGTTTGACGTGGCGACGCCCATGCACATGATGGCTCCCATGAGTGCGGGTACGCTCAGTGTCGTGTGCGTTATGAACAAGAACCAGGCAATCCCGGCGAGGGCCGCGGGCAGCGCGGAAATCATAATGAACGGATCGAGCCATGATTGGAAGTTGACTACGATCAGCAGGTACACGAGCACGATCGAGAAGGCCAGTCCGCTCAGAAGGCCGATGTAGGAAGCTCGCATCGTCTGAACCTGCCCACGAACCACGACTCGAGATCCGCGCGGCAATTGTTGGCGGGTAGCATCAAGAATTTTGTTGATGTCGCCGGCCACGCCACCGAGATCGCGTCCGGTGACAGCGCCAAAGATGTCAATTACCGGCGCAACGTTGTAATCGGAAACCACAGCCATTCCCACGCCTCGTTGGGTAGATACCAGGCTGGCCATGATCGATGGAGGAGCGCTCGGGTTGGTGCCGGTGATGGGAATGTTCTCTAAATCCTGCAACGTATCCGTACGGTACTGCGGCGTTTGAGTCGCGATGGTATAGCTGACATGGTTTTTTGGATCCAGCCAGAATGTGGGTGACGTCTGGAAGCTGCCACTCAATGACACCAGCAGATTTTGCGCGATGTCGTGGGCGGTGAAACCCAGTTGCTCGGCTTTCGTGCGTTCGACCCGCAGGCGGAGATACGGCTGATCGAAAGGTTGCTGAATCCTAAGATCGGCCGTTCCTGGGACATATCTCATTTTCGCGAGCACAAGATCCGCGTAGTTCCGGTTCCCTTCCAGGTCATGTCCGACGACTTGAACGTCGATGGGTGCGGGCAATCCAAAATTGAGAATCTGCCCAACCATGTCGGCGGGCAAGAAAGCGAACGAAACGCCCGGGAACTGTTTCGGGAGAGACAGACGAAGCTGGTGAATATAGTTGTCCGTGGGATGGTGCTTGGGGGAGAGACTGACCATAATGTCGGCGTCCGAGCTGCCTACCGGCGCTGAATTGCTGTAGGAGAGATTGATGCCGCTGTAGGGCAAGCCGATGTTGTCAATGACGTTCTGCACTTCGCTCGCTGGAATCTGCGCTCGAATCGACTGCTCGACCTGATCGCAAAGATTGGCCGTCTCTTCAATGCGCATCCCGGTGGGAGCACGCATATGAAGCTTGAAACTGCCCGCGTCAACGCTGGGGAAGAAGTCGCGGCCAAGCCAAGGAATTAGAACTACCAGCGATCCCAGACAACTCGCAAAGAACGCAATCAGGAAAACACGCCGGTGATGAAGACAAGCATCCAGCATTCTGCGATAGCTTTGACGAAGTCTTTCGAAGGCTTCCTCAAAACGCTTCTGCAGTCGTACCAGGGGATTGCGGCTGGGGGCGCCTCCCGTCTCTCTTTTGTCTCCGCGCAACAGGTACTTGGCCATTGTCGGGACGATGGTCCGCGAAAGGAAATAGGAGGCCAACATGGCAAAAACCACGGCTTCCGCGAGCGGCACAAACAGGTATCGCGCGACGCCGGACAATAAGAACATCGGAGCAAACACAATGCAGATCGAAAGAGTGGAAACGAATGCGGGCGTCGCGATCTGAGCCGCGCTGTCCAGGACAACTTCGTCCATGTCCTTTTCTGGTTCGGCCTCCCGGTTGCGATTAATGTTCTCGACCTCGACTGTGGCGTCGTCCACCAGGATGCCGACCGCTAGAGCGAGTCCACCGAGCGTCATGATGTTGATCGTTTCTCCGATCGCACTGAGCGCAATGATGGAGGTTAGAATCGCCAGCGGGATTGAGGTTGCGATGATCACGGTGCTGCGCCAACTGCCCAGAAAAGTGAGAATCATGAAAGCGGTCAGGCACGCGGCAATCAGTGTTTCCCTGACTACGCCACTGATCGCGCTACGAACAAAAATCGACTGATCATTCAGGGGTGCAATCTGTAGCTGAGGAGGAAGCGTCGTCTTGATTTGAGGCAGAAGAGCTTTGATGCCCGAGATCACGTTCAGCGTCGAAGCGTTCCCCGCCTTTTGGATCGTCAGCAATACTGAGCGCTGGCCGTTGACGCGAACGATATTGGTCTGCGGGGGAAACCCATCGCGCACCCAGGCAACATCCTTGATGTAGATGGTGGTGCCGCCAATCGTCTTGATCGGGATTCGGTTCAGGTCCTCAATCGTCTGCGGCGCTGCGTTGGGAATGGAAACATCGTATTCCCTGGAGCCAATCTTGGACGTTCCTGTGGGCAGGATCAGGTTCTGTACACTGATGGCGTTAACCACATCGAGCGCGGAGAGGCCCTTCGACTGCAATGCGGTCGTATTCAGATCCACCTGCACCTGGCGTTGCTTACCGCCGTAGGGATAAGGCACTGAGACGCCAGGCACTGTGATGATCTGGGTACGAATAAAATTCAGACCAAAGTCGTTGAGTTGCTGCTCGGACAGATTTTGTCCGGAGAGGGCCAACTGGAGGACAGGCACACTCGATGCGCTATAGGCAAGAATGAGAGGCGGCGTCGATCCCGCAGGCAGCTGTCTGAGTTGGGTCTGAGAAACAGCCGTAATCTGGGCAATCCCTTGTTGAATGTTTGCGGTCGGCTGCAGGAACACTTTAACCACGGCGATTCCATAGAGCGATTGCGACTCGATGTGCTCGATGTTGTCGACGGTGGTCGTAAGATTTCGCTCGGTAGTGGTGACGATCCTGTCGCTCATCTCCTGGGGGACGAGGCCGTTATAGTTCCAGATGATGCTGACGACGGGAATCTCGATGTTCGGAAAAATGTCGGTTGGGGTCCGAAGAATCGCGAGCCCCCCCATGATCAGGATGAGGATCGACATCACTACGAATGTGTAGGGCCGCCGTAATGCGAGTCGAACGATCCACATAAAATTTCCTTCCGGTGCGTCAATTACCGATGGACGTCAGTTTGCCTTCCGTGGTTTAACTCTTAGGTCTACTGCTGATCGTCATGATGCCGAGCCATCTGATGCCGAACGAGGCTGCACATTGAGCGCGCGGCACATCAGTCGTCTGAGCTTCGCGCGGGCCCGTGAGACCCGGGCCTTCACTGTTCCGTCTGGGACACCCAGAATTCGCGCGGCTTCGCTCGTGGTCAGGCCCTCCAACTCACGCAACTCGAATGCCTTGCGCAACGGAGGCGAAAGCTGCTCCGTGAACTGCGCGAGTCGCCTGTCCATTTCGGAATTCCGACACTGATCTTCAGGACTTGGCCCGCGGTGCGCCAATCGTTCAGACAGGGAATATTGCTCTTCTTCCCCGAATCGCTCATCGAGCGACAGGTGGATCTGACGTGGCCGTTTGCGCAAATGCATCCGCGCACAATTAATGACGATGGCGGTTAACCACGTCGACATTTGCGACTGTCCCTTGAATTGGTCGAGGTGCTTGTAAGCGGACAGGAGCGCGTCCTGAACCGCATCCTCCGCGTCGGCTGTATTGCCCAGGTGCCGATAGGCCTTTTTGTAAAAGGACGGCAGGCAGCGCGAGAGAACGTCCTGCATTTCACGATTTTCCTTTTCGCCGATGTGGACTTCGAGGCGCGGTTCGCTTCGGATGAATGTCTCTGTCGCTTGCATGGAGTGTTGCCTCCTGGCACGACAGCAAAAGGCACGCCGCTCTCCAATCAACCGCCAAGTGAATTAACTGCGTATTTTCAGCGGGTTGAGTCAACTGGGGGGTTGCGGATGGTCTTGTGAAACTCAGAGAAACGTCGTGCGGTTGACACAACGTCCGCATTTCGACAGGCTCCGGATTTCAAACGGACCCGATGCCTGCAGAATTCTCAGCGGGAACACACATAAACTTCTGAACTACAACGATCTAATGGATTGGTCGCAGGTTGAAGAATGTTTGGAAATGCAAATGCATTTCTTGCATCAGAAAAAGGAAGTTTTAAAGGAGATTGAAATGCAGACGCGCAAGCTCGGCAACTCCGACCTGCACATCACTCCCGTAGGCTACGGAGCCTGGGCCATCGGCGGCTCGGGCTGGCAGTTCGCCTGGGGATCGCAGGACGACAACGACTCTATTGCCGCCATTCACCGCTCGCTCGAACTCGGCGTCAACTGGATCGACACGGCCGCCGTCTACGGCCTAGGACACTCCGAGGAAGTCGTCGGCCGCGCACTGAAGGACTGGCGCGGTTCGAAGCCTTACGTCTTTACCAAGTGCGGCCTGCGCTGGGGTTTCAAAGGTGAGGTGCACAAAGTACTGAGTGCTGATTCGATCCGTGAAGAAGTCGAAAACAGCCTCCGTCGCCTCACCGTCGATGTGATCGATCTCTACCAGATCCATTGGCCTCCTGATCCGGACTCAGATGAACTGGAGGAAGGCTGGTCCACGCTTGTCGACCTGAAGCGCGAAGGCAAGGTGCGCTGGATTGGCGTGTCCAACTTCAACGTACAGCAACTGCGCCGCGCCCAGGCCATCGCTCCCGTTACGTCTCTGCAGCCTCCGTATTCGCTAGTGCATCGCGACATCCAAGACGAGATTTTGCCCTACTGCCAACGGAAAGGTATTGGGATCATTGTTTATTCCCCGATGGCTTCCGGTCTCCTAACCGGCACCATGACCCGCGAGCGCGCGGCCAGTCTGCCCAAGGACGATTGGCGCAGGGGGCATCCTGACTTTACGGAACCAAATCTCTCTTTCAACCTGGCGCTGGTCGCGCTCTTGCGCGCGATAGCCAAACGCCACAACCGTTCTGTCGGCGAAGTGGCAATTGCATGGACGCTACACCATTCCGCTGTGACCGGAGCCATCGTCGGGGCCCGCAACGCGCAGCAGGCGGAGGGAGTCATGCGCGCGGGCGACCTGCGCCTTAGCAATGAGGAAGTGAACCAGATCGAAGATTTCTTCGTCGAGACTGTGGCGTAAACAAAATTTCACTACGCTGAATTCGCTCACGGAACGAGGAGTCATAGGAAAATGCGCAATCGAACTCTTCTCTTGTTTTTGGGTGGGCTTCTCATCCTTGGCCCCCTGGTACTCTTGGCCGGTAGCCAATATCAGAGAGATGGTGCAGCCACCGCAGCAACTCACGACCTTCGCGGCCAGATGCCTCCGGGTTTCGACCAGGATGTTGCCAGGGTGGTCGCTGAGATCGATCGCATTGAAGCCGACACACTCCGCCAGATGGAACAGACCACTCTTGATCGTCAGGGACAGATCCATACCCTGGGGAAGCTGATGCTTTTCGATAAGCACCTCTCCGTCAATCAGAATGAAGCATGCAGTTTCTGCCATACTCCGGAGACGGGTTTTACCGGACCGATTCAATCCCTGAACCTTAGTACGGTGTCGTATCCGGGATCCTTCAGAACGCGATTCAGCCAAAGAAAGCCGCAGAGTTACATGTATGCGACGCTCGCACCTGTGCTCCATTACAACGCCCTTCAAGGTGATTTTGTGGGTGGAAATTTTTGGGACATGCGCGCCAGTGGCTATCGCTTGCAGAGTCCCAGCGCCGAACAAGCTCAGGGTCCGCCCACCAATCCCGTAGAAATGGGTCTGCCTGACTCGGCATGTCTCTCGTACCGGCTTTCGAGGGCTCCCTATCGAAAGCTATTTGAGGCGGTCTGGGGCGCCGACTCGTTTGCCATTCAATGGCCTGCAGACGTCGAGAAGGTTTGTGCGACTCCTGGTCCACCATCAAATGACGATCAACACCCGGTCCACCTCAGCGTGGCAGACCGGCAGCGTGCCGACCGCGTGTATGACGGCTTCGGACTGGCGGCTGCCTCTTATGAAGCTTCGCCGGAGGTCAGTCCTTTCACTTCCAAATATGACTATGTGCAGGCGGGAAAAGAAAAGTTCACGCCACAGGAAACAAACGGGAATGCGCTGTTCCGCGGTAAGGCAGGATGCAACCAGTGTCACCGCGATGGCGGGCCCGGTGAAGAACCGCTGTTCACCGACTTCACAGCCAGCAATCTCGGCGTCCCGAGGAATCCAGCGCTACAGTATTACTACGAAGATGCGTCCGACGGGCGCGGCTATCGGGCTAATCCGGCGGGACAGAACTACGGCGACACCGGCGTTGGATCTTTTCTGCGTACGCTGCAAAGCGATAGCGGCCAATTGAATCCCGATTCGGGATGGATCGGGCTGGCACCCAAATTCGACGCCAAGTTCCAGGTACCCACACTGCGCAACGTCGACATGCGTCCTACGCCCGACTTCGTGAAGGCCTACATGCACAACGGCTACTTCAAGAGCCTCAAAGAGGTAGTGCACTTCTACAACACGCGCGATGTTCTGCCCCGGTGCAAGGCAGGGGACCCCGGCGAAAAGGTCACGTGCTGGCCGCCGCCCGAAGATCCAACCAACCTTAACAAGAAACAACTTGGGGACCTTAAGATGACGGATCAGGAAGAGGATGATCTTGTCGCCTTCTTGAAGACATTGACTGACGACTACAAGCTTCCCAGCCCGCGACCGAAAAGGTAGATGCCAGCGGTGAAGCGGGACCGGTCATACTGATTGCCGCTGAGATCGGAGAGACGACCACTAAGACACGTCGGGCTGAGGTTACTGCGCTATGATGTTCTCCGGTCAGCGGTTCACTGAGAACACGTCAAATGGCTGCCGTGAACTTGATTGGCTCGTACAACTACGCGCTCGTGGCGCTTTCGGTGTTGATCGCCATGTTTGCGTCGTACGCTGCCCTGGATCTCGCAGGTCGCGTAACGGCCGCGAGCGGCTGGACTCGCGCGGTTTGGCTGCTGGGCGGCGCCGGTGCGATGGGGACCGGCATTTGGTCCATGCACTACATCGGGATGCTCGCATTCCTCCTGCCGATTCCCGTGGCCTACCATTGGCCGACCGTTCTGCTGTCACTGTTTGCGGCCATTCTCGCGTCGGTCATTGCGCTCTACGTGGTGAGCCGTCAGAAAATGGGTGGGTCCGAAGCGGTCGCCGGAAGTGTCCTGATGGGTGCGGGTATCGCGAGTATGCATTACATCGGCATGGCCGCTATGCGTTTACCGGCTATATGCCAGTTTAATTCCTTTATCGTCGTCCTGTCCGTCGTGTTCGCGATTCTGATTTCTCTCGCCGCGCTGTGGATTACCTTTCACTTCCGAGATGAGAAAACGGGGATCGGCTGGGAAAAGTTAGCCGGAGCCGTCGTGATGGGTGCTGCGATCCCCGTCATGCATTACACCGGGATGGCCGCCGCCAGTTTCACGCCCTCCGGCATGCCACCGGATCTGTCTCACGCCGTAAGCATCTCCGCACTTGGCACCGCCGGAATTGCCGCCGCCACCTTCATCGTCCTCGGACTGGTTCTGCTGACGTCCTCGGTCGATAGACGATTCGCTGCCGAGGTCTTGGAACTACAGGAAGAGAAGTTGCAGCAAAGCGAGGCGTATTTGGCGGAGGCGCAGCGGCTCACGCACACAGGGAGTTGGGCCTGGCGGGTAGCGGGGGGAGACGCCGTGCATCTGTCCGAGGAATGGTACCGGATTTATGGCTTCGATCCAGAAAACGGCCCGCCGGCTTTTGAAGAACGTCGGCAGCGCACTCATCCGGAGGATCGAGCCAAGTGGCAGAGGGTAATCGATCGAGCAATCGCCGAAAAGTCGGAATACGAAGTGGACTTCCGAATCCTTCTTCCAGACGGCTCTGTCAAACACATCCACACCGTCGGCCATCCTGTTTTGAACGGATCGGGAGATTTGGTGCAATTCGTGGGGAGCTCGACGGACATCACCGAGCGCAAGCATGCGGAAGAAGCGCTGCGGCAGGCGCAGACGGATCTTGCACACGCCAGCCGGGTGACTACGATGGGCGAGCTGACTGCCTCCTTGGCGCACGAAGTGAATCAGCCGATTGCCGCCGCCGTCACCGATGCCAATACCTGCTTGCGCTGGCTGACACGCGATCAACCCGATCTGGAAGAGGCGCGTGAGGCTGCGTCGAGAATGGCTAAAGACGCAACCCGTGCGGCCGAAATCATCGCCCGAGTCCGCATGATATTCAAGAAGGGCGTTGCGCAACGGGAGTTGGTTGATGTAAACGAACTCATTCGGGAGATGATCATCCTCCTGCGCAATGAGATATCGCGACATTCCATCTCAGTAAGGACGGAGTTGGTGGAAACGCTTCCCCAGATAATGGGAGACCGTGTGCAATTGCAGCAGGTCATGATGAACCTCATGATGAATAGCATCGATGCGATGAAAGATGTGGATGGGACGCGCGAGCTTACCATCAATTCGCGGAGTGCGGAGAGCGAGCAACTAATAGTGTCGGTCAGCGATACCGGTGTGGGGCTGCCCTCGCAGCAAGCGGACCAGATCTTCAATGCCTTCTTTTCCACGAAGGCTCACGGCACCGGCATGGGACTTCGGATCAGCCGCTCGATCGTGGAATCGCATGGCGGCCGCTTGTGGGCTGCCGACAATTCTCCGCGTGGCGCCAGCTTTCACCTTACCTTACCCACCAAAATCGAGGAACATGAATGACGCCCGCAAACTCCTCCACGGTGTTCGTCATTGATGACGATGACTTGGTGCGTGCCTCCATCCAAGGCCTGCTGAAGTCGGTGGGCTTGCGGTCCGAGACTTTCGGGGCGGCGCAAGAGTTTTTGCGCAGCAAGCGGCCGGACGGGCCAAGTTGCCTGGTTCTGGACGTTCGACTTCCTGGAGTCAACGGTCTGGACTTTCAGCACGAGTTGGCGGACGCGGGAATCCGGATTCCTATCATTTTTATTACCGGTCATGGGGATATTCCGATGTCGGTTAAGGCCATGAAATCCGGTGCGGTGGAATTTCTGACCAAACCCTTCCGGGACCAGGACTTGCTGGACGCGATCCACCAGGCTCTGGATCGCGACCGGGTGGCACGCCAACAACAGAGCGAGCTGGCCGAATTGCGCAAGCATTACGAATCGCTGACTGCACGCGAGCGCGAGGTCATGGGCCTGGTGGTTTTGGGCATGCTCAATAAGCAAATCGCATTTGATCTTGGGACCAGCGAAGTCACGGTGAAGATCCAACGCGGGCACGTGATGCGGAAGATGCAGGCTGAATCGCTGGCGGCATTGGTCAGAATGGCGGCAAAGCTTGAGCTTCCGCCGGGCAGTCGCGGATGAGAGTGCTCTCCACAATTCGGGGCTACGGCCTGGCGGCCATTTGCTGCGGAGTCGCGCTGGCGGTGGCTTGGCCTATCGATGCCCCCTCGTCGTGTTTCCTTCTCGCGGTCACGGTGAGCAGCCTCTTCGGAGGCTTAGGACCGGGTATGTTCTCTGTTGCTCTCTCCGCCATCGCGTTCGATTATTTCTTTTTGTGGAGAACATCTCCGCCAGCCCACGAGCCCGCGACCCTCTTGCGCTTTGCAGTCTTCATAGCTGCGGCATTGCTGATCGCCGGGTTGATGGAGATAAAGCGGCGCGGTGAGGAGTCCCGTAATCGCGCTGAAGGGGCGTTGCGTCAGGCGCAGGCGGATCTGGCGCACATCAGCCGGGTGACCACCCTGGGAGAGCTGACTGCTTCCCTGGCGCACGAAGTGAAACAGCCGATTGCCGCCGCCGTCACCGACGCCAATACCTGCTTGCGCTGGCTCACCCGCGATCAGCCCGATCTAGAAGAGGCGCGCGAGGCTTCGCTGAGAGTCGTGAAAGACGCAACGCGTGCGGCGGAAATCATCGACCGGATCCGTCTGCTTTTCAAGAAGAGTACTCCGCAACGGGAGTTGGTGGATGTAAATGAAGTGATCCGAGAGATGATCGTCCTGTTGCGCAACCAGGCAACGCGATATTCGATATTTGTCCGGACGGACCTGGCCGCGGATATTCCCCAGATTATGGGAGATCGCGTGCAATTGCAGCAGGTGCTGATGAACCTCATTATGAACAGCATCGATGCGATGAAGGAGGTGGAGGGGATGCGGAATCTCGTCATCAAATCGCAGCAAGCGGAAAACGAGCATGTTATGCTGTCGGTCATCGATACCGGCGTGGGGCTGCCTCCGCAGCAGGCAGACCAGATCTTTAATGCGTTCTTCACCACGAAGGTTCAGGGCACCGGTATGGGGCTGCGGATCAGCCGCTCTATCGTTGAATCGCATGGTGGCCGCTTGTGGGCTGCCGACAACTCTCCGCGCGGGGCAAGTTTTCATTTCACTCTCCCTACCAAAGCCGAGGCCCATGAGTGACGGTTACGGGCGCTCCCGTTTGCCAGTTGCCAGTCTTTCCGTTTAACTCCCGTTCTAACAGCGCGTTTTAACTGTCGCTTTCTCAAGCAGTTCCGTGATGAGGTCAGTATTACTGCACTCATACCAAAGCATGATTGCGCGGTTTCTGGCGCCAGTGCTAAGTTGCTGTCATGGCCACTCAGGGAAAGACGAACCTAGTAGCGATTGTCGATGATGATGACTTGATGCGCAGTGCATTGCAGGGACTGCTGAAAGCGGTCGGCTTGCCGGCGCGAGCGTTTGCCTCGGCGGAGGAATTTCTGAAGTCTGGCCAACAGCACGAGACCGCATGTCTGATCGCGGATATCCGTATGCCGGGAATCTCCGGCCTGGAATTGCAGGCGAGGCTGAACGCGGAGCACTGCAGGATTCCGACCATCTTTATCACGGCACACGGAGACGAAAAAATGCGGATGCAAGCGTTGCGAGCAGGCGCCGTGGAGTTCATGGCAAAACCGTTCGACGACGAAGTTCTGCTCGAAAGTGTTCGGGCAGCTCTGGAGAGTTGATCCCGATACGGAAGAATGCACGCGAACGCAAGGAGGTTCTCTGTGGGAGCTTTCGAAAGATTTGGGTCCGGTGACCAGGACCGTAATCCGCGCAGATTCGAGCAAGTCATCGGTAGCAGTCCCGCTCTGGAAGCTGTGCTGGAACAAGTCGAACGGGTCGCGCCTACCGATTCCACCGTTCTTATCCAGGGTGAAACCGGCACGGGAAAGGAACTGATTGCGCGCGCGATTCACAACCTCAGCGCGCGCTGCGGACGCTCGTTCATAAAACTGAATTGCGCTGCGATTCCGCTGGATCTTTTGGAAAGTGAGCTTTTTGGCCACGAGAGAGGTGCATTCACCGGAGCCATTGCGCAAAAGATAGGCCGTTTCGAACTGGCCGACAAAGGCACGCTCTTCCTGGACGAGGTGGGCGATATACCGCCGGCACTGCAGCCCAAACTGCTGCGCGTGCTGCAGGAACAGGAGTTCGAGCGCTTGGGCAGCGGTCGGACTCATCAAGTGGACGTTCGCCTGGTGGCGGCAACGAACCGTGATCTGATGGAGATGGTGAACCGGGGCGAATTTCGCAGCGACCTCTATTATCGGCTGAATGTTTTCCCGGTCATGCTGCCACCGTTGCGGGCGCGCCCAGAAGACATTCCCGCGCTGGTAACGCATTTTGTCGAGATTTGTTGTCGCCGCATGGGTAAGCAAATCGACCATATTCCAGCGGAAACGATGGCTGCGCTCAGCTCGTATCCGTGGCCGGGGAATATCCGCGAACTGCAGAATCTTATCGAACGCGCCGTGATCCTTTCCGACGATGGCGTGCTTCCTAATTCTTTGCCGATGGCTGGGACTCGGGCTGTCGTTATCTCTTCCCCTGCCGCTACTACACTGAAGGACTCCGAACGCGCGCTGATTCTGAACACACTTCAAGGAGTCGGTTGGGTGATCGGCGGCCCGAAAGGCGCAGCCGCCAAACTCGGCCTGAAGCGCACAACGCTGATCCACAAGATGCAGAAGCTGGGGATCTCCCGGCCCGGTCTCCCGAGCAGCCAGGATGTGATGGAGCCAGCCCCACACGGGCCGGGCTCCCTGCCGCAACTGTCGTAGCGCGGCTTGTTGCAGTTTTCCTGTAAGGTTCGCTTCGATATCCGGCACAAAGGTACTTGCGCCTATTGATTGTTACAGATATAACATTCTAGGAATGTCTGTAACGTCGCCCTCGGCCCCATGGCTACTGCTCGTCTTCAGCCTTCCGGCTAAGAGTGCAAGCCAGCGCGTGGAGATATGGCGCAAGTTGCAGCGGTACGGCATGTTGGCTCTGCGAAGTTCCGGCTACGTCCTGCCCAATTCAACGATAAACCAAGAGCGAATGGAATGGCTAGCCACGGCTATTCGGACATACAGAGGCCAAGCCTCCGTGGTTCAGGCGCAGGGTTTCGATGACTTGCCGGCAGAACAGCTGAAACGGCTTTTCCTGGAAGCGCGATCTCGTGACTACCAGAAGCTGCTCCACGAGGCGAAGAAACTTCTTGCGCTCCCCCCTTCGCGGAGACCTGGCGGACGCCTGAATCGGATTCGTCGCCGGTTCCTGGAGCTTCAAGATATCGACTTCTTCCGGCACCCGTTGCGCACCAAGCTTGAGAACCTGCTGGCTCAAGCCGATAAATCTGAGACCTCGAAGTCTGTTCGCAAAGACAAACGGAACTTCGCGGAGTACCTCAACCGTTTGTGGATAACTCGGCCCCGTCCGGGCATTGACCGCGTTTCGTCAGCATGGCTGATCCGGCGGTTCATCGACCCGAAGGCGCGCTTCGTCTTCGGCAAGGAACCTGTCGCGCATCCCGATGCCATACCGTTTGACATGTTTGTCTCGCAAGGCTTCGGGCACCGAGGAGAGGACTGCACCTTCGAGACTTTATACAAGCAGTTTGCAATCCGTGACGTGACGGTGAAGCGCATCGCGCAAATCATTCATGACGCCGATCTAGGAGACGAGAAATTTGGGCGGGCTGAGGGAATCGGATTGGACAAGGTACTGAATGGTTGGGCGAAGCAAGATTTGCCGGATGATGAACTCCTGCAGCGAGGAATGGATTTGATCGAAGGCTTACATGAATCGCTGGCGTGAGGCATTGGAGATCGAACGACGAGTATTTGCGGTATCAAAAGGAAGAAAAGGGGAATGTGACCATGCGTATGATCGTTGTGCACGGCAATTTGTCAGTCCGAGTCTCGAAGGTCCTCCAAACGACCTTCATGGCAGCGCTTTTGTATTGGGGAAGTCTGGCAACAGCACAGACAACTAACCCCGCTCCTACAAACCCTTCCGCGAGCGACTGGAAGCAGGTCGAGGATGCGATGGGCCGTCCGGGGCAGATACAGCCTGGCGACGTGATCAGGTTCGGGATGCCTCGGAAAGACCTCCACGTCGTGGTCAACGGCATCGATATCAAGCCGGGACTCGCGTTAGGTTCGTGGACGGCTTTCAAGCGCGACGGTGGCGGGGCCATGGTCATGGGTGACTTGGTTCTCACCGAGGACGAGCTCGAACCCGTCATGATGAAGCTACAGGAGGGCGGCATACACGAATCCGCTGTCCATAATCACCTGCTTGGGGAATCGCCGCATGTGATGTACATGCATATCGCCAGCCACGGCGATCCCGTGCAGATGGCGAAGGCGATCCACGATGCGGTGGCGTTGACCAAGACTCCCGGTCCAGATGCCGCTCCCGCAGCCCAACCCGCAGTCGAACTTGGTTTTGACCAGAAGCAGGTCGAGCAGATTCTTGGGCACACCGGGAAGGTTAATGGTGGAGTTCTTCAGATCGGAGTGCCGAGGGCCGAGACAATTACCGACTCGGGTATGACGGTTCCGCCGTCGATGGGCGTGGCGACAGCCCTGAACTTCCAACCGACAGGCAGCGGTAAAGCGGCCATCACTGGAGATTTCGTGCTGCTTGGAAATGAGGTCAATCCGGTCATCAAAGCCCTGCGACAGAACGGAATTGCAGTGACGGCGCTGCATAGCCACATGCTCATGGAAGAGCCTCGCCTGTTCTTCATGCACTTTTGGGCAAATGACGATGCGGTGAAACTCGCGAAGGGACTGCGAGCGGCACTGGACAACACAAACTCAGCCAAGTGAACCCGGAATCCAATTCGGCAGTTCCCGAGCCAACGCCCGAACCAACGGCCGAGAGAGCGCACGAACCAACGAGAGCGTCGCTTACTCAGTTCGTCGGATATTTCCTGTGGCTCGGGACCGTCGGATTCGGCGGACCGATTGCTCTTGCCGGGCACATGCAGCAAGACCTGGTTGACGATCGTGGCTGGGTCCGCAAAGAAGACTACCTGGAGGGTCTCGCGCTAGCGCAGCTGGCCCCGGGCCCGCTGGCCGCCCAACTCGCGATTTATCTCGGCTACATTCGCGCCGGTGTGCTCGGAGCTTCAGCCGTGGGGGTGGCGTTCGTTCTGCCGTCGTTCCTGATGGTGCTGGGGCTCTCGGCGGCCTACGTTCGCTTCGGCGGGCTGCCTTGGATGCAGGGAATGTTCTACGGAATTGGCGCCGCCGTGATCGGGATCATCGCCCGCTCCGCGTTTAAGCTGACCAAGCTCACGCTTGGGAAGGACAAGTTGCTGTGGGGAATATTCGCGGTTCTGGCGGTCTCTACGGCATGGGCCTCACGAGAAATCATCTGGCTCTTCTTGTTAGGCGGTATTGTTGCCGTCGTAGTTAAAGCTTTGCCAGTTCGCCAGCAGGCGAGAGCAGCGGTCTCATTGCTGCTTCCGGCCATAACCGTGGGGACGAACAACACTCTGCTTCAACTTTTTCTTTATTTTGCCAAGGCGGGAATGTTCGTATTCGGTAGCGGACTCGCCGTTGTGCCGTTTCTCTACGGCGGAGTGGTGCAAGGGCATCACTGGATAACCGACCATCAGTTCGTCGACGCGGTCGCGGTGGCGATGATCACGCCGGGACCGGTTGTCATCACGGTCGCCTTTATCGGCTATCTGGTCGCGGGTGTTGCGGGAGCGACGGCGGCGGCGCTGGGCATTTTTCTTCCGGTCTACCTGGTTGTTGTTTTGCTCGCGCCCTCCTACAAACGCTGGGCGAAGAACCCGCAGCTGAACGCGTTCGTTCGAGGCGTTACCGCCGCGGCCACGGGCGCGATTGCCGGCGCGGTGATCGTTCTTGCGCGACGTTCTGTCTACGATCTCCCTACAATTCTGATTTGCGCTGTCAGTCTTGCCGTACTGTTTCGATGGAAGGTTCCTGAGCCCGTACTCATAGCCTGTGCGGCGGTTGCGGGGCTGGTGTTGCGGCGTACGTGACCCCGAGGCCAGGTTTTCCGAGATAGAGGAGCGAGGGGAGAAGGCCAGCCTAACTCTGGAGTGCACTTTTTTCTACAAGAAGCTCTACGCGGAACAATTTTCTCCCAAGTGGTCATCCTTGCACTGTGCAAATTCTCGCGTCCACCTCAAGTGAGCTCTATATCAATGACTTACGGCTGGGGGTGCCGGTTTGGCAGGGGACATGCAACTGCGGTTTTCGGAGTCACAAATCCTCCCCCAAGGAGAACTGCTATGAAGAAGATACAATTCGCTTGGTCCGTGATGCTGCCAGTGATGGCGCTGATTGTTGCTTTGTGTTTCGCAAGTCAGTCGACGCTCGCGCAGAGTTCTTCCAGTTCGTCGCCCGATGCGGCAGCTCAACAACAACCGATGCAGCCGGACAATCAAAATGCGGTTAGCGCGCCTTCAGAGAAGACAACGTTTAACGGAACGATCACAAAATCCGGGAACAAACTTGTCCTTACGGCCGCTGACAGCAAGACTACCTATCAGCTCGACGACCAGCAAAAGGCGAAGGATTTCCTGAACAAGAGCGTGAAGGTGACTGGAGTTCTGGACGCCTCCACCGGAACGATTCGCGTCAGCGCGATCGATCCATCCTGATTCCCCCACGATGGCGCTTATGAGCAGGGCGCCTTGTGGGAAAGGGGCGGTGCATAGCCGCCCCTTTTTTTTCCCTCTTGATTTTTGAACCTTATTTAGAATTGACGAACAACCAGTCTGACCGCAATCGCGTCAAAATCTTGGGCAAAAAGGACTTTGCATGCGTTTGTTGAGTGTTCGCCTTATTGCTTCTCTTATTCTCGGCATCACGCTGATTTCGTCTGGTTTTTCCTACTACGAAGTGTTGGCTGAAAAACGCGCTCTGCGCAGTGATGTTGAGCGTCGCGCCGAGATGCTGGGGGAGAGTCTCGTCGGCAATGTCGAGCGGTCGTCGTGGAACACCGGCTCGGGCAAGGTCCCGAACACCGAACTGCAGCGGCTGGTGCAGCGCTTCGGCAACCGTGAGCACATGCTGGGCGTCGTCATCTATGACCGGCAGGGTACGCTGGTAGCCGCGACCCCGGAACTCGCGAAAACGCTCACCTTAACCCCGCCGCCGGTAACGCAGGCCATCACACAAGGTTACGGAGAGAGTTCATTCCTCCGCCTGGGAGGCGTGCCCATTCACATTCTCGCGCTGCCGATTCGCCGTGAGGATGAAGTCTTGGGCGGCCTGGCGGTGGTGCACGATGTGAGCTACATCCGCGAGCAAATTCTTCTCGCCTGGCGTCGAACATTCTTCCGCGTGCTGGCTCAGGGCTTCCTAATTGTCCTTATTACATTGCTAATTGTCCGTTGGAGCATTGCCGGCCCCATCGCACGGGCGGCGCTATGGATGCGCGGGCTCCGTACAGGAAAGATTTCTGCCCGCCAGGGAGTGCCCGACCTCGACATGTTCCGGCCGCTGGCGCGCGAAGTTGCCACCATGGCCGAGAGTCTCACCCACGCCCGCAATGCAGCCGAAAATGAGGCCCGCCTGCGCGATGCGGCGGAATCCATGTGGACGGCGGATCGGCTGTCGGTGCAACTCCGCACACGTCTGGACGAGGGCCACCTGTTCGTGGTTTCAAACCGTGAGCCGTACATGCATCAGCGAAATGGGAAGGCGGTCGATGTGATCGTTCCGCCGAGCGGCCTGGTCACCGCAATCGAACCCGTCCTCGACGCGTGCGATGGCACCTGGATCGCGCACGGCAGCGGCTCTGCGGACGCCGAAGTCGTGGATGCCCATGACCGGCTGCGCGTTCCTCCCGAGGATCCCCGCTACACCTTGCGCCGTGTATGGTTAACCAAAGAGGAAGAGGAAGGTTATTACTACGGCTTTGCCAACGAGGGACTTTGGCCTCTTTGTCACATCGCGCACACTCGTCCGCTTTTTCGGACTGCGGACTGGCAGTACTACCAGGAGGTGAACCGCAAGTTCATGACCGCTGTGCTCGAGGAAATTGAAAATGTGTCGAAACCCGTGGTGCTCGTCCAGGACTATCACTTCGCGTTACTGCCTCGAATGATCAAGGAAAAGCGGCCAGATGCCCGTGTGGCCATCTTCTGGCACATTCCGTGGCCGAATCCGGAGGCTTTTGGCATTTGCCCCTGGCAGCGCCAGTTGGTGGATGGTTTGCTCGGCGCCGACCTAATCGGATTTCACATTCAATCCCATTGCAACAATTTTCTGGAGACCGTCGATCGAGTGGTCGAGTCACGCGTGGACTGGGAGCACTTTTCCGCGCTCCGCCAGGAACACCGCACCCTAGTGCGGCCTTTCCCGATCAGTGTTGCCTTCACCGACGACGAAGCCGCCGAAAAAACCAATAAGGGACTCGACTACATCGAACGTTCCGCTCTGCTGCGGAACTTGGGCGTGGAGGCAACGTTCATGGGAATTGGTGTCGATCGTGTCGACTACACCAAGGGAATTCTGGAGCGGTTCCTGGCGATCGAGCGATTCCTCGAGAAATTCCCCAGCTATCAGGGAAAATTCACATTCGTGCAGATTGGAGCCCCCAGCCGGACGCATATCAAGCGCTATCACGACTTGCTCGCCGAAGTGGAGGCCGAGGCGGAACGAATCAATTGGCGTTTCCAGGGAGGAAAGTGGAAGCCCATCGTGTTCCTTAATCGCCAGCACAGCCATCAGGAGATCGAGCCCTATTACCGCGCCGCCGATCTCTGCCTGGTGACCTCTCTGCACGATGGAATGAATCTCGTAGCTAAGGAATTTCTGGCCGCACGCGGGGATGAACAGGGAGTGCTCATCCTAAGCCAGTTCACGGGAGCGGCCCGTGAATTGCGTGACGCCCTGCTGGTCAATCCCTACGATATCGATCAGACCGCTGAAGCCATCCGCGCCGCGCTGGAGATGGAGCCGGAGGAGAAGCAGCTGCGCATGCATCGCATGCGCAAGTACATCAAGGAACACAACATTTACCAATGGGCCGGGAACCTCATCACCGAGCTGGTTGAGCTCCGCTTGGATGCACCCGAGGAAGTGCGGGAGAAATCCAGTGCCAACGTATCCGCGGCTTGATTCCGCGGTTCACGCGCGATAAGAATAAGGAAAAGAAAGGAGCAACGTATTGAGGCCGGAAGTGCAAGCGCAGCTCGCGCCGTTTCTGCGAACTGTTGCTGAGGCATCCCATGCGGTACTGCTGGTCGATTATGACGGAACTCTAGCGCCATTCCACGCCAAGCGCGACCAGGCTTATCCATATCCCGGGGTTGTACCCCTCCTGCAAGAGATCGTACGAAACGGCCGGACGCGGGTGGTCATCATCTCCGGGCGAGGTACGACCGACGTACTTCCATTTCTCAATATTCGCCCACGTCCTGAGATTTGGGGAATCCATGGGCTGCAGCGCATGAAGACAGACGAAAGCACAGTAATGCCACGGCTCGATGAAAAAACTCTCAATGGCCTGTTGGACGCCGACCGCTGGCTCGACTACCAGCAAGTGCGTCACAATGCGGAATTCAAAGCTGGAAGCATCGCCATTCATTGGCGTGGAATGAGCGAAGAAGACACGGAGGATCTTCGAGCCCGCGTCTTGCTCGGTTGGCGGCGCATTGCGGAATACAGTGGGCTCGACCTGCTGGACTTTGACGGCGGGATAGAAATTCGCGCGAGCCTGGCCGACAAGGGTGCCGCGGTCCGCACCTTTCTCAGTGAAATCAGTCCAGATACTCCGGCAGCCTTTCTGGGCGATGACATCACTGACGAGTCCGCTTTTCGGGCCATGCACGGACGCGGCATCAGCGTGCTGGTTCGCCCCCGGTGGCGGAAGACCGAGGCGCAATTTTGGCTGAAGCCGCCTGACGAACTCCTCGACTTTCTCGAACTATGGCTGAAGGCCTGTACCGAACACAATGCTTTAGATAGCGGCATGGCCGCGACGGTGAATGGATGACAACTACAGCACAGTTACCTCTCTCACGAACCCCGGTGAAGCCCTTTTACTTCAACACGTCCGCGCATCTCTTACGCATCACCACGCAGAAAGCAAATACGCTGGCAGAGCTCCTGGATGCCTTGCGCGTCTGTCCGGACGACTCTATCTTTCAGCACACCTTCCGAACCTTGCAGGAACTCCATTTTATTCGCGAGGGATTTTCCAACGACTTCGCGCACTGGGCGCTCACTGCCTGCAACGAGCCCGGTCTGGCTGAACAGCTGGCGAGCGTGGACGTGCGTGAGTTTACGTCCCTCGGCGAATTGCGCGAGCGATTTGTACAGATTGTGGAGAAGCACTTGCAACTCAATCCCGCGGACGGCCAGCGCATGGCGGAAGAAACTTTCTATTTTTGCGCCGCTGACATCGTAGTGATGCCAACCAAGTTTGTGGCCGAAACCCTGCAAGACTTCGCCAAGGGTCTGAGGGAAGTGAGCGTGCATTCCATCCACCACCATTTCATTGAGGCGCGACTGCGGATCAAGCTCATGTCCAATGATTTCTCGCAGTGGCTGTACGAAGATGTCGGATTGACGGACGTAGCCCGCGCACTGAACCGGATCGATATCTATACGGTGACGCTCGAGGATGTGAGAAAGCAGATGCTTCGCATCGTGGAACGGTCATTAGCTTGACTTACTCAAGCTTAACTTACTCAACTTAGCTGCTCAACATCGCTGATTTACTCGTGACTGAGATGACGTGAGGTCGGAACACAATATGAAGTCGCAAGCTGCAACGAATTCGCAATCGCCATCCCCTCTTTCTGAGGCGCAACCGCACGACCAGCCGGTTCTCTCCGCTCAGCCCACGCCCCTGCGGCCGGAGCGGCGCAGGGCTCCACGACGAACGTGGGAGACGCCTCCAGCTCCCGTCCCGGCAGCGCACCTCGATGACTACCAAACAATTGTCGGCACGGCCGAGCTCGACGAACTGCGCTTTCTTGCTCGCGAACTCAAGGGAAAGACAGTAAAGATGGTCAACTCCACCGCCGTCGGCGGAGGAGTGGCGGAAATGCTGAATCGTCTCGTTCCGCTACTCGGAGAGCTCGAAGTTACTACTCACTGGGATGTGATCACGGGAGGAAACGATTTCTTCGAGGTCACGAAGGCTTTCCATAATGCCCTGCACGGCAGCGAATATCAGCTGACGCGGTCCGCACAGGAGATATTCCTGGCCTACAACGAACAAAACCGGCAGCGCATGCAGTTCACGGAGGATATGGTCGTCATTCATGATCCGCAGCCCGCCGCCCTCATTGGCTCGCGCAAGGACTCGCCGGGACGCTGGGTATGGCGCTGCCACATTGACTTATCGAATCCGAATCCGCAAGTTTGGGGGTTCCTGCGCCCGTTTATCGAACAATTCGATGCGGCAATTTTTTCTTCGCAGTCGTTTGCCCGGCAGCTTCCCATCCCTCAATATCTGTTTTACCCGTGCATCGACCCCCTGTCGGAGAAAAATAAAGAGATCGATGAAAGTTTCGTGCAGAAGGTATGCGACGAATTCGGTGTCGATCGCACCCGCCCGATTGTGACTCAAGTATCTCGTTTCGACCGATTGAAGGATCCGGTGGGTGTCGTGCAGGCTTTCAAGCTGGCCAGAAAATACGTCGATTGCCAACTGGTGCTGGCCGGCGGCGGCGCAAGCGATGATCCGGAAGGCGCACTCGTTCTCAAAGAGGTCAAGGAGGTTGCCGGCGATGATCCCGACATTATCATCCTCGACCTGCCGCCCTGGTGTGCGCTTGAGATTAATGCGCTGCAGCGCGCCTCGACCATCGTGGTCCAGAAATCGATCAAGGAGGGTTTCGGCCTTACCGTCACCGAGGCGCTGTGGAAGGGGAAGCCCACCATCGCCGGCGCGGTCGGCGGCATTCCTAACCAGATCATCCACAAGCTAACCGGCATGCTGGTTCATTCGGTTGAAGGATGCGCCTATCAGATCCGCTATCTCCTCACTCATCCCGAGTTCGCCGCGCAACTGGGACGAAACGGTCGCGAACATGTCAAAGAGAACTTCCTGATGACCACCAATGTGCGGCGTTGGCTGTTGCTGCTTCGGATTCTGCTGCGCGCGGGGGCCCCGACTGGAACCCCGTTTAGTTAGCCTCGTTTTTGACTACAGCAAAGATCGGACAAGCCTACAGAGTACATTGGATGTCCGGCAACTAAGCCCTCAACTAAAATGGCGCGATGGGCAGGGGCGGCGCGTGTCTTACTAACCCAGTCATCGAACCGGCAAGGTCGCTGCGCGTTCATGGCGTGATCGTCGGCGCCTTCCTGGTGTTCTGCATTCCAGCTCTCTCCCAAAATACGTCCGGCGACGCTGGATTGTCGGCCGGTGAACTTCTGAGGAGAGTAGTGAATTCAGAGTTGAAGGCTCAAGCCGATGACCACAGCCACTGGATGTACGAAGTAAAAGCGGGTGTTCCGGGAAAAGAACAAGTGAAAGTGGCTGTTCAGACCCGCCAAGGGTATCTTGATCGCTTGAGATTTATGAATGGTCAGCCAATCACGCCGGAACAAGAAAAACAGGAAGACCAGCGGATCGCGAGGCTCCTAAAACAGCCAGATGAGCAGAAAAAGCAGCGACGTGCGCAAGAACAAGATGCCCAGAAAACCGAGCGTCTGTTCAAGATGTTGCCGGCCGCAGTAACCGCGAGCTACGGAAAGCGTCAGGGCGAGCTTGTGGAAATTCTCTTCGAGCCAAACCACAATTTCCATCCCCCGTCACACGAGGCTGCCGTCTTTCATGCGATGAAAGGCCGGATCTGGATTAACACGAGAGAAAATAGACTGGTAGAAATCGAGGGTCATCTCACCAGAGGGGTGAAGTTTGGCGGCGGCTTGCTCGGCCACCTGGACAAAGGAGGCGAATTTCACGTGAAACAGTCTGAGGTGACGCCGGGTCTTTGGGAAATCACTCTCCTGCATGTCAACATGCACGGCAAGGCTCTGTTCTTCAAGACCATTGCAGTGCAAGAGAATGAAATTCGAACTAACTTTCGGCGAGTCCCAGACAATATGACATTGTCTGAAGCCGCTGAGCAACTGCAAAAGCAGTCGACCATGAAATCTGCCTCCGTACCAGGCGGTTCAACTATCCCAGCCATCGGACAGTCCCCAAGTTCCAGCCACTGATTGACGAAAGCGTAAATTCGGAACCAGCACCCTGCGAGCGTACCAGCAATATCCTGGCCAACTTACAGTGAATCGCTTATTGCCGCGCGATCTTCTCGGGTTCACAGTCAACTTTGGACCGGTTGCCGAGGAGGATGAGATCAAATGCCAGACCGAGAAACACTGGAGCGCGCCCGCGAAGACGCGAGAGAGGGTAAATCGCCTTCAACTCAAGCCGGAGAATTTGTTCGGGAAGAAATCCATCACATTCGCGAAGGGAAACACGGCGCGCGGTCGCCACAACAAGCCATCGCTATCGGATTGTCCGAAGCGCGGAGAGCCGGTGTGAAATTGAGTCCGCCGAAGGGCTCGGCTGTCGTCCGAAAGAAAGCTGCTCAAGATACCGCTGCCGGACGGAAAGCAAAAGGGGCATTACGCAAGAACAAGACGTCGGCCAAACGGTCGCGCGCTTCGGAAGCGGCCCTCAAGCGTGAGTCTCGCAGCGCAGCCAGCCACGAGGCACTTTCTCGTCAGGCAAAAAAGTCTGCCGTCAAGCGCGGCAAACAGGCTCGTCGACGGGCTGCTATGAAGGCAGCGCGAACGCGCAAAGCCGCTTAGGATGTCAGAAAGCCAGCCAAACTCGCACCGGACGAAGATGCCGGTCACCCGTTGGCACTGGATCGTCGGAATCTCGCTGCTGTTCATAGTCGCGATCACGGGAGTGGGCACTTTGATCTTTAACGCCAGGCCCATCCTGCGCGCTCGTGTGGTTGAGACTCTGTCTGCTCGCTTCAAAAGCAAAGTTGAACTCGACGCATTTGATGTCTCGCTGGCTAAGGGGTTCCAGGTCTCGGGTGAAGGGCTGAGACTTTTTGGAGACGGCGACCCCAACAATCACGAGCCCGGAATTCAGCCGCTCATCGCTGTTGCAGAATTCCGGTTTCACATGGGACTCCGGGATTTTCTTCGCTCTCCCATGCATGTCAAGACGGTGTACGTAAAAGGATTGCGATTGAATTTGCCGCCCACGGAACAACGCAGTCAGATGAAAAACATTGGACCCGAGGCGGGAAAGATAAAAATCCTCGTTGATAGCTTTGTCTGCGACGAGGCACAACTGATAATCAATACGCTCAAACCAGAGAAGCTGCCACTTGAATTTGACATCAAGAGTTTGAAAATGACGAGCATTGGGCCAGACGGACCCATGCATTTTGATGCGGACCTGACCAATCCCAAGCCCGTGGGGAACGTCCTTTCCAGTGGATCGTTTGGCCCATGGCAGGCAGACAGCCCTCGCGACACTCCGGTAAGCGGCACCTATTCCTTTAACCACGCGGATTTGGGGACGATCAAGGGCATTGGCGGGATGCTGTCGTCCGCCGGAGAGTATGGCGGTACTCTCGACAACATTGTCGTGGATGGAAAAACCGATACTCCAGATTTTCGCGTTGCGACCGCCGGCCGGGTGGTGCCCCTGCATACGGAGTTTCACGCCATTGTCGACGGAACTACTGGCGACACTTACCTTCAACCGGTAAAAGCGAAAATTCTGAATTCGTGGCTGGTGGCAAACGGCTCGGTGATGCAGACAAGAGACCCCAATGGGCATCGAGTGAACTTGGACGTGGTCATTGAAAACGGGAAGATCGAAGACCTGCTGAAGCTGGCGGTACGGACTGATCCCCCGATCATGACCGGCTTAATTCGCTTGAAGACGAAGTTCGACCTTCCGCCCGGCGAGCCCGACTTTCCCAAACGCTTGAGGCTGGCAGGTAATTTTCAGGTGTCTGGGGCGCATTTCACAAACGAAACGATCCAGCGGAAGGTTGACGCGCTCAGTATGAGAAGCCAGGGCAAGCCCCAGTTGGCTCGGGACAACATTCCCGACAACGTACACTCCGACCTGAAGGGTACATTTGGTCTCGACAATGGGCTCATTTCTTTTTCGCAGCTGGAGTTCCGGGTTCCTGGCACCCAGGTTAATCTAACCGGCACATACAGCCTGGATGGAAACCAAATCGATTTTCATGGCAAGGCACGCCTGGACGCGAAACTTTCGCACACGGTAACGGGGTGGAAGTCGATCCTGCTGAAACCGGCGGACCCATTTTTCAGCAAGAATGGAGCCGGAACTGAACTTCCCGTCAAGGTTACTGGGATGAAATCAGAACCTCACTTCGGCTCCGATTTCGGCCACAAGGACGACAGCAAGAACTCCAAAGGCGGCCCAAGGAATTAAATCCCGCAGCTAATTTTTAGGGGCTCACTTCAGTGGAGCTCACCTCAGATTGCACCTCGCCGTCCTGTTATTAAGTTTATTATCAGGACAACCACAGCGATTAACAGCAAGATGTGGATATAGCCAGCCAATGTGTAAGAGCTGACCATCCCCAGGAACCACAAGATCAGGAGTATTACAAATATTGTCCAAAGCATATAAACCTCCGCTAAAAACAACGAGATCCGCTGCAAGACATGAGAAGAATACCGCGCGACATTTTTCTTGCGCATACGGTGAATGCCGTACATATGGATCATATTGTTGGTAGTCCCGTTTCCCCTCTACCGGTTCCTGGCGTCTAAGCGAGCGAAGGGGAACGAATGCGCAAAGACGAACTGATGAAGGCTGATCTGTTCAGCGAAATCCTTCTACTGGGTAGCGGCGTCGCGATAGCGGTGGCCTTGGGGATGGTTGTGGTGGCGGCGCTTACCAGTGCAGCGTCGTTGCAATAGACCGTCCACGCCGGATGATTGGCGCTTGTCAACTCTGGGCGTCTGTCGCTACAGACACTCGGCAATCCGACTACGGCTTCCACTGGATTGGCACCGATCTTACGAACTCTTAACTTGGATGAGCAGAAGAATCCAGCGGAGCAAGGAGCACAAAAATGAACTCTGACCAACTAAAGGGCAAATGGAAACAGATGAAAGGGTCTGTAAAGGAGCGTTGGGGAAAACTGACGGATGATGATCTCGATGTAATCAACGGTCAGAGCGATCAACTGATCGGTAAAATCCAAGAAAGATACGGAGTTGCTCGGCAGGAAGCTCAGAAGCAAGTGGACGAGTGGAACTCCAGTGTCGCCCGGGAATCCGAGGTTGAGAAGAAACGTTATGTTGAGGAGAAGCGCAAGGCAAGCTAGACCTTCCCCCGTAAATGCCTCTCGAAGGGGAGCCGCTTGTCGGCTCCCCTTTTTCCTTTGAGGTAATCATGCCGGCACATGCGGGCGGAGACATGAGGGAGACCGTTCAACAGCCCAGAAAAGCGCACAAGGTCTACGCCCCGGAACCTGCGGTCGGGTAGGTCGCGGACCACGATACCCGCACCTGAATAATATCGTTCTTGACCGCATACACCATTAGCTCCCCGGTCGAGTGGATGTCGAGTTTGCGCGTGATGCCGCGATGTGTCTTCGCGGTTTTGGTGCTCGAGAAGACTGGCTACCTCGCTCGAGCTTTTTGCCCTCGGCCCGAAGCAACCACACGGCAATCCCCGAGCCGCTATACGCGGCCCACCAAAACCAACACGAGCACAATGATCAAGATCAAGCCTAAACCGCCGCTTGGGTAGTATCCCCAGCCGGAGCTGTAAGGCCACGTCGGTAAGGCGCCGATTAGCATCAGAACGAGGATGATCAGCAGAATGGTGTACATGTTGCTCGCTCCTTTTCTAATAGAAATCACCGGGCGTACGCAGCTGGTGCTCATTCAATTCATCCGGGTCACGTAAAGGATCAACCGCACCGGACCCGGGTTCCGCGCCAGCCGAGACCGCCGATCTGAATCGCGAGATCAAGCTATAGACTTATCTGTGACTTCAACATCGGTTCAAGTCTGTACCTCTGCGCATTTGGTTATGTATGGCAAGTGTCCCGGCAGAGTATTGGGATTGTTGAAGGTCGTTGTGAAGTATCCAAAATGAATAACGGCCAAGCCTAGTAGCCTGGCCGTTACATGGTTGGGGACTTGGGACCCTAATTACTACAATTACTTTGCGGCCTGGTCTTTTGCCTGGGAGGAATATTTTCTGACCGCCTCCAGGAAGGTACCGCTCCCAGTCGGAGCCGCAACCTTGCCGCTCAGAATCGTCTCAAACGGTACCATCTTCCCGAAGAGGATCCTTGTATCATCCTTGTCCTGGTTTATGACCGCGCCGGACAAATCGATCCCAGCAAAGAGACCTCGGGTCCGAGAATAGGTCAAGACTTCCGCTCTCATCTTTACATCAGTACCCGCAGTAGCGTCACGTCCCACCGGACCCGCCGCAGCGGAAGCATCCGCTCCAAGTTTGAATTTGCTGGAGAGCAAGTGCTGCATCCCCTGATCATTCGTAACCACCATCACCAGATCGACCGCCTGGCCGCCGAGCTGAAGCCCCCAGCTGCCGCCGGTAATGGTAATCGGGGCCGGAGCGCTCCATCCGCTTGATGTCCTGCACGTAGCTACTCCCTTGCCGTGGTTCCCGCCAATTCCGATCGCGATCTTGACCATCGAAGGCACGACCGCGATGCATTTGGCATCGCTCATGATGCTATCGGGAATCGCTTTGTCGGGAGTTGCCATGACTTCGTTCAGAACGTGAGCCGACGCATCGATTCGCTTGTTGATACTGGATTCATCTTTATCGTCCGCGGCCCAGGTTAAGCTGGCGAAGACCAAAGCTATCGTGGTGAGCGCCAAGAGACATTTCGTTGAGTTCATATCAACCTCAATTCTGTGCCCAATCTGAGCACCGGGATTATTTTTGGGTCGAGTCTAATTAGTAGCTTGGGACAGTGATGTCGATCCATCCCGTCAAAACCCTAGATCGCCCGGGGACATGCCGTAGTCGGACCACGGGTTTCGCCACTGAAACTGCCACCGAAACAACGACGCGACGTCTGGCGACAAGGCGACGCCCGTCAAGTGCGATCCCGTGTCCGGTAGATCGGTATCTTGTGAAAGTTCGATGTGAAGAGACAATCCAAAGCCCTACAGGGAATCCTCAAAAAAAGTACACAGTCGGACGGATTTTCCGCAGTCACGGAAGTGTCTATGCTCCAACATGAAATTTATTCTTCAACTGTGCCCACCTACCGAGCAGGGGCCAGTCTAAGGACCGGTTCCTGCTCCTCGCCTTCCTCTAGCAATTAGAGGGAAGGGATTAACGCAAACGCAGCAATTGCAGCAAAGACACGAAGAGCAGCGACAGCAGCCTCCGCTGAACCGGGATCGGTCGAGGCCTCCGAACTAGGGCCGTACTGTGACTGAAAACCTTAATCGTTTATTCAACGAGCATTGAACAAGAAAGAGCGAGTCATCGGCCAGCCGATGACTCGCTTATTGGTGAGCCCGAACTTCCGAGAACTCTTAGGAAGCCGCTTATCGGATGGCTAAACCGTTCCGTTGCGGGGCTGAGATCGGGCGCTGGACACTTCAAAGTAGCCCACTACCGGAATTTCGGGAGACAGGATGCGTGACCCGTCTTGACGCCGTTCCGCTTCGGACGAGTCTGAAACAGGGGAAACGGCAAAAACCTGTACCGCATCACCGTCCCGCCTTAACTGGACGCAAGAGTAGCACAGGCGAGTTCCCTCGTGCATCATGTGCACCACTTAGATTGCCTGTAAAGCATAGCCATAAGAACGGATTAGAACTACAGGCTGGACCCGATGGCGCAATCCTGCAAGGTGGCTAATCTCAATATTTTAAACTTTGAGGTTAGGAGGCAACAAATGCTTATTGGGCAATCGTGTTTTTGATCATAGCCCTCGTCGCTGCGCTACTCGGATTCGCCGGGGTGGCGACGGCAGCTGCTGGAATTGCTAAAATTCTGTTCTACATTTTCCTGGTCGTTTTTCTTGTCACCCTAGTCGCGGGACTCAGTCGCCGCGCTACCCGCGTCTAAGGCGAGAACCTGTCGGTCAGTTCGCAGCGGGGGGCTCCGTCCATAAATCGGACCAAGGTGGCCGGCTCTTTCGACCACGCGTAGAAATATCCTCTGGCCGCTCTACACGAATCAACCGATAGCGCGGTCGGCGAAGACAAATTATAACTACGATCAAGCTTTACGAGTCCAAGGAAAGGGGAATCATCATGCGGAACACTGGAAGAATGAATACAGCAAAGGACTGGGTGCGTGTGGCCGCCAAATTGGGTGTTCTTCTCACTGAGCCGAAAGTCCGCGCGGAGATTGCCGACCGGCTCAAGGACCGAGTAGACGATGTGAGCGATACGGTGGCCAGCAAGTATGAAGACGCTGTTCAACGCCTGGAATCCGCCGCAACTGCTCTTCGGGGCAGAAGGTACCGGCCCTCACGAGTGGCTGGCTTTTTACTAGGAATTGGAGTCGGAGCCGGACTCGGAATTCTGTTGGCGCCGGCGCCCGGCAGCGAGACGCGCCAGTCTGTCCGCGATAAAGCGGCCGATGTGAAGAACAAGGTGTATGAATCCGCTGCGTCCGCGACGGGCAAGATTCGACGGTCGGTCTCGAAAATGCCATCCACCGGCACCCAGGGTTGATTACCTTGCTGAAATGGAATGGGGTTTGTACCCGTCGAGGTGCGTCTAACCCAGCAAGGATTGCAGCGTTTCCATCGTGTGGCCGGAACAGTAGTTCCGAGCAACACGGTGGGATGTTTGCTACACTGCAACTTTGCTGAGGCCCCAATGAGCAAAAAACCCAGTACCACCCTCCCCGGAACTGTCGAAAGAATCATCAAGCCTCTATCCGCGGACGACCCCGAGAAAGCCCAGATCGCCATCGAAGGGGCCGATGACCTATATCGAGAGATTCGGATCGAGAACACACTGACGGACGAAAATGGCGACAAGGTACGCCTCAAGCAAGGCGCCGATGTGGAAGTGACTGTCGAAGCGCCACCGGAGGCAACGACTCCAAAAAGCGACAATAAGAAAGACAAGAAAGACTGAGCGTCGCCAATCAGCACCGCACCGCCCAGGGTCGTTTCTGCTACGATCCCGGTTGAAGTTGGTACAAAGGCTCCGCGCGAAAGGCCAACTCGAAATAAATGGCATGGGCGAGAGCGTGGCATTTCCGTGATGCCGGGAGTCCAATCGCGCACGTCGTCTAAAATCCCATTTCCACTGATCGTATTTCACTTTTCACGAGTGTTACGTCCCGCTACAGTATCTACCCTAGTTTCATCCTCCCGATGATCCTGTAAGGTAACAACTTCGGAGGTTCCGTGAAACCGGGGAGTGATAGTGGCAATCTGTCTTCAGTGACGTTTCCCGCACGGTTTCTTGTTTCTTGCTTCCCGGTATCCGAACTAGCCGGCTGGTTCTGCAATGCAGAATTGGAGATGTGACCATGGCAGTCAGTACGCAAGCCGCCTACGGAATGTACCCCCACGACGTAGCCCTTCAACAAGTCGTGCAGACCTTGAACCAGTCCGGATTTGGCAAGGAAGATATCTGCATGATGGTTTCGCCCAGGCACCCCATCGCCGCCATCGTGCGCGAGGCAAATATCCTCAATGCCGAGCCAGAGGCGAGCGCGGTCGCCGCTGGGTTGATCGGCTGGCTCATGAAATTCGGCGCGGTGATGATCCCGACGGTCGGGTTGTTCATCCGTTCGCAAGCGTTCCTTCAGGCTCTGGTAGTGAGGAAGGATCCTCCGAGCGCGTATGGCAATTCGAAAGCTCTGGTCGGATTGGGCTTTTCTGAGGGTGACGCTCTCCGATTTGAGCGTGAGCTCCGCGAGGCGGGGGTCCTCGTCTACGTGGCCTGCCCGGAAAACTCAAGCACGACCTGGGCAGTAGAACTACTGCGCCGGACTGGTGCCCGCGAAACCGCCACGCTGGAACAAAGAGAAGTGGCGCTTGAAGCTGTAGCCTGAGACGAGCCTAACCTTGTTCATCACGCTGCGAATCTTCCACCACAGATGGAGCCAGCGCCCTTTCGATTCCCCGGAAACCCGCCTTCCAACCAGCATCTACAGTAAAGACCCTAGAGTCAGCCTACAGTTTTTCGTGATATCAATCGGTCTTTAGTCGGTCTTTAGTCGGTGAATTCCTGTAGATTCACATTCAACATGCGTCGGACCGACCCGGATTTCGGTGGTGTGTCCTCCTGTAGCACGCTGCGTGGGGATTGCCGCGCGTTCACTTGTCCTTATAATAATTTGACACAATGTCGATCCTCCGTTAAGCCCAGGAGACCATGATCATGATGAAGCGAAATAACCGAGACGCGGCAACCGAAGTTGCCCATGGCGAACCCGAAGCTGAACAGAACAATAAGAATAACGGGAATGTCGTTCTTGTCGGGGAGCCTGCTTCGGCTGATCTTAGTGTGATCCTGACCGGCCTCCAGACCATGCGAAACGGTGACTTTTCAGTCAGGCTTCCGGGCTCCTGGACGGGACTGCCGGGAAAGATTGCCGATACTTTCAATTCCATTGTTGCTGCCAACCAACAAATGGCACAAGAATTGAAGCGCGTTGGGCAGGTAGTAGGCAAGGAAGGAAGGACACGTGAGCGCACCCGCTTTCATGAAGCCAGGGGTGCGTGGGGCGACATGGAAGTGTCGGTAAACTCGCTGGTGGAAGACTTGCTTCGGCCGACCGCCGAGGTTACCGGCGCCATCGCCGCCGTAGCCCAGGGAAACCTGACTCAAACCGTTCGCTTGGATGTGGACGGAAGGCCGCTGGAAGGCGAGTTCCTGCGCTCCGCCAACATTGTCAACACCATGATTCAGCAGCTCGGCGTTTTCACCGCCGAGGTGACGCGGGTGGCGCGCGAGGTCGGCACTGACGGCAAGCTGGGCGGTCAAGCAGTGGTGCCCGGCGTTGCCGGCACATGGAAAGACCTGACGGATTCCGTCAACTCCATGGCCAGCAATCTCACCGGTCAAGTGCGCAACATTGCTGAAGTCGCTACGGCCGTTGCCAGCGGCGATCTCTCGCGCAAAATTACCGTCGACGTGCGCGGCGAAATTCTCCAACTTAAAGAAGCGATCAACACCATGGTGGACCAGCTACGCTCGTTTGCGTCCGAAGTAACGCGCGTCGCTCGTGAAGTGGGTACTGACGGCAAACTCGGCGGCCAAGCGGTCGTTATGGGCGTAGCCGGCACATGGAAGGATCTTACCGACTCTGTTAACGCAATGGCCGGCAACTTGACGGCCCAGGTCCGCAATATTGCCGAGGTCACCACCGCCGTCGCGCGAGGCGATTTGTCCCGCAAGATTACCGTCGACGTTAAGGGCGAAATCCTCGAACTCAAGGACACCATCAACACCATGGTGGACCAGCTCAACGCGTTCGCCGGTGAAGTTACGCGCGTGGCCCGCGAAGTGGGTACGGAAGGTAAGCTGGGCGGCCAGGCGCAGGTGCCCGGAGTTGGCGGCACCTGGAAGGATCTGACGGACAATGTCAACTTCATGGCCAGCAATCTCACCGGCCAGGTGCGAAACATCGCTGAGGTGGCGACGGCCATCGCTACCGGCGATCTCTCGCGCAAGATCACGGTGGACGTGCGCGGCGAGATTTTGCAGCTTAAGGAAACTCTGAACACGATGGTGGATCAGCTCAACCGCTTCGCCGGAGAAGTGACGCGCGTGGCGCGCGAAGTCGGCACCGAAGGTCGCCTGGGAGGACAAGCCAACGTGCCTGGGGTCGCTGGCACCTGGAAGGATCTTACCGACTCCGTAAACTCGATGGCCGGTAACCTCACCGGTCAGGTGCGTAACATCGCCGAAGTCACCACGGCCGTGGCCCGCGGCGATTTGTCACGCAAGATCACGGTTGACGTGAAAGGCGAAATTCTCGAACTCAAGAACACGATCAACACGATGGTGGATCAGCTCAACGCGTTCGCCGGCGAGGTGACACGCGTGGCGCGCGAAGTCGGCACAGAAGGCAAACTGGGCGGGCAGGCACAGGTGCCGGGTGTAGCCGGCACATGGAAGGATCTTACCGACAACGTGAACTTCATGGCCAGCAACCTTACCGGCCAGGTGCGAAACATTGCTGAAGTATCCATGGCTGTGGCTCGAGGCGATCTGTCGCGTAAGATCACGGTGGACGTCAAAGGCGAAATCCTTGAGCTCAAAGACACCATCAACACGATGGTGGATCAGTTGCGCTCGTTTGCGTCGGAAGTCACCCGTGTGGCACGCGAAGTGGGCACCGATGGCAAACTCGGCGGGCAGGCACAGGTTCCAGGCGTTGGCGGTACGTGGAAGGATCTCACCGACTCCGTCAACTCGATGGCTAGCAACCTGACGGGTCAGGTTCGCAATATTGCCGAAGTCTCCACAGCCATCGCCAGCGGCGACCTCTCGAAAAAAATCACAGTGAACGTCAGCGGCGAAATCCTCCTGCTCAAAGACACCATCAACACGATGGTGGATCAGCTCAACGCGTTCGCTGGCGAAGTGACACGCGTGGCGCGCGAGGTCGGCACTGAAGGTCGTCTGGGAGGACAAGCCAACGTGCCTGGCGTCGCCGGCACCTGGAAGGATCTCACGGACTCCGTAAACTCGATGGCCGGTAACCTCACCGGTCAGGTGCGTAACATCGCCGAAGTCACCACGGCCGTGGCCCGCGGCGATTTGTCGCGCAAGATCACGGTGGACGTGAAAGGCGAGATTCTCGAGCTCAAGAACACCATCAACACGATGGTGGATCAGCTCAACGCCTTCGCTGCCGAAGTGACTCGCGTGGCCCGCGAAGTCGGCACGGAAGGCAAGCTGGGCGGGCAAGCGCAAGTACCGGGTGTGGCCGGCACATGGAAGGACCTCACCGACAACGTGAACGTAATGGCCGCTAACCTGACTGAACAGGTGCGCGGCATTGTGAAAGTCGTGACCGCCGTCGCCAACGGCGAACTGACTCAGAAGCTGACCGTAAACGCGAAGGGTGAGGTTGCAGCTCTGGCCGAAACCATTAACAACATGACCGACACGCTGGCCACCTTCGCCGACCAGGTTACAACCGTAGCCCGCGAAGTCGGCGTCGAAGGCCGGCTCGGTGGACAGGCCAACGTGCCTGGCGCCGCGGGTACGTGGAAGGATCTCACCGGCAACGTCAACCTCCTGGCCGACAACTTGACCAACCAGGTCCGAGCCATTGCCGAGGTTGCTACCGCGGTCACCAAGGGCGACCTCACGCGATCCATTCAAGTGGAGGCCAGCGGTGAAGTGGCCGAGTTGAAAGACAACATCAACACCATGATCGACAATCTCCGTCTCACCACTGATCGCAATACGGAGCAGGACTGGCTCAAGACGAATCTTGCCCGCTTCACGGGCATGTTGCAGGGACAACGTGATCTGGGAACGGTGGGACGCATGCTCCTGTCGGAACTGGCGCCTCTGGTCAGCGCCCAGCAAGGTGTCATCTACCAGATGGGAACGGAAGAATCCGCGGAGATGACGCTCCTCTCGGCGTTTGCAGGCGACGGCGAGGACGGGCATCTACGGCGCTTGAAGATAGGCGAGGGTCTGGTCGGACAATGCGCGGCGGAAAAGCAGCGCATGCTGATCTCCGAATTGCCACCCAACACGATTACCATTCGATCGGGTTTGTTCGAGGCTGTTCCGCGAAACGTTATCGTGCTACCCGTCCTCTTTGAGGATCGTGTGAAGGCGGTTATCGAACTGGCCTCGCTGAGCGCTTTTACAACCTCCCATCTGGCATTTCTTGAGCAGCTGACGGCCAGCATTGGCATCGTGCTCAACAGTATCGAAGCCACCATGCAGACAGAGGGACTGTTGAAGCAGTCGCAGCAATTGGCCACCGAACTGCAAGTTCAGCAAAAGGAGTTACAGCAGACCAACGAACAGCTCGCGCAAAAAGCGCAGCAGCTCGCCGAACAGAACGTTGAGGTCGAGCGCAAGAACCAGGAAATCGAGCAAGCCCGCCGCGCCTTGGAAGAGAAGGCTAAGGAACTGGCTTTGACGTCGAAGTACAAGTCCGAGTTCCTGGCTAACATGTCTCATGAGTTGCGCACGCCACTTAACAGCATCCTGGTCCTGGGCCAGCAACTCAGCGATAACCCGGATGGGAACCTGACGCCAAAACAGGTGGAGTTTTCCCGCACGATTCATGGCGCCGGGACGGATTTGCTCAACCTAATCACGGACATTCTTGATTTGTCGAAGATCGAATCCGGGACCGTCTCGGTGGAGGCAGAGGAAGTTTATTTTGCCAGTCTGCTGGACATGGTGGAACCTCCATTCCGG
>Ga0193751_1000240_pt1 | contig 48275 bp, 38 predicted proteins | sample L1c2metaG_FD_143050 | JGI IMG/M metagenome (GOLD analysis project Ga0193751, IMG submission 143050) | Soil microbial communities from a riparian zone of the East river system, Colorado, United States - L1c2 | ecosystem: Environmental > Terrestrial > Soil > Riparian zone | place: USA: East River...
CGTGCTGAACAAAACCCGTGCCACTCTCTACGCTTCCGCCACACTGGTCGTTCTGACATCCGCTTTGTGCGTCCTCGCCACGCTGATCGGATGGGTCTTCGACCGCCGCCGCGACTTCGCCATCATGAAAGCCCTGGGCGCTTCCGAACGTCTGGTCAACGGATTCTTCGCGGCAGAAGCCGCGGCCATGGGCGCGGTCGGCGCGATTCTCGGCTTTTTCATCGGCATCGGCGTCGCCGTCTGGATCGGACGAGCCAATTTTCACGCGCCGGTGGTCCCGCGCTTCAGTGTCTTCCCGTACGTGCTCGCCGGCAGTGTTGCCGTGGCCCTGATATCGGCCATCCTGCCGATCACTATGCTGCGACGCGTCCAACCCGCTATTATTCTGAGGGGAGAGTAGCGGTTCCTATGGGGAGAGTAGCGGTTCGTATCAGGGTATCGCTTTAGCGATACCGAAATCTGCTGAAAGAAGACGCCCCTTTAGGGGCTGCTGCATGCGGAAATCGTAGAAAAGGGTTCAAGATGATTCGACTCAAGAACGTCACCAAGAGTTATCCCGCCAGAGCGGAAGAAGATGATGGCGGACACACTCTGATTAATGCGCTCGACGACATCTCTCTCTCCATCGCGTCCGGCGAGTGGGTCGCCGTGATGGGCCCCTCCGGTTCCGGCAAGAGCACCCTGGTTAATCTCATCGGATGCCTCGACCGCCCCACCAACGGCGAAATCTGGCTTGACGGACAAAATGTCGCCACCCTCAGCGCTGCTGAACTCAACCGCGTCCGCGCCGAAACCATCGGCTTCGTCTTCCAACACTTTCACATGATTCCGTATCTCACCGCCGTCGAGAACGTCATGCTCGCCCAGTACTTCCACAGCATGACCGATGAACAGGAAGCCATCGAAGCGCTTGATCGCGTCGGCCTTAAAGACCGCGCCGAACACCTGCCCTCGCAGCTCTCGGGAGGCGAGCAGCAGCGCGTGTGTATCGCCCGCGCCCTTATCAACGACCCTAAAATCGTCCTCGCCGACGAGCCCACCGGCAACCTCGACGCCGCGAACGAGGAAATCGTCCTGCGCCTGCTCCGCGAGCTGCATCAGCAGGGACGCACCATCGTCATGGTGACGCACGATCCCGTAGTGGCGCGCCTCGCCGACCGCCGCGTCGAATTGCACCACGGCAAAATCGCGGCCCAGGAAGTTTTTGCCATGGCGGACGACGAGCAGTTCGACGAAGTGCTCGAAGAATTATTTGCTTTGGAAGAGAACGGCCAAATCGCTGAGATTGGAAGGATGGAAGTTCACGGCGCACTGCCCGTATCCATCGCCGTGGAAAAAATGGCCGCCATGGGACTGGTGACGACGCGCCCGCATCCGCCCCAACCGCACGATCACAAGCCCTTCATTAATCCATGCCACGACGCGCTGAAGCCGGCAGGCTTTTCGACCGGCGACGGCTCCGCGATCGTCGAACTTACCCCGCGCGGACACCAGCGCGCCGCCGACATCATCCGCCGCCACCGCCTGGCCGAGCGTCTCTTCACCGATTCGCTCGCCATGGACAGTGAAACGGAAATCGAGCAACAGGCTTGTAAGTTCGAGCACATACTCTCACCCGAAGCCACCGACAAGATTTGCACCTTCCTCAACCACCCGCTCACCTGCCCCCACGGGGCGCCCATTCCGCCAGGGCCGTGCTGCGGGCGTCGGGCCGAATCGGGGCAAACGTCGGCTGCGTTATTCCATAGACATTAGTTTTGCTTTTTTTTGTGTGGTGACGGGGCTTTGCCCCGTCTAGGGAGACGCGGCAAGCCGCGTCTCTACGGAACAACTTTGGCTTTGGCCTTGTGAAACCTACTTCTTCCCAAAGAACTTCCCAAACCCCAACCGCACCTGCACCGTATTTACCCCCGGATTCGGCGAGGTCAGCCCGGCATTCGAAATATGCATGTAGCGGACATCCACCGACCAACAGTGCTCTCCCAGAAAATGCAGCCCAAACGCAGCGCCTGACGTGAAGTTTATCGTCGAAGTTCCCGTCGGCACTTCATGCGTCGTAAACAGCGTCCCTCCATTCAACTCGATGTAGGGAGCAACATGTCCGCGCGTGGCGAAAATCCATTTCAGCCCCACCGGATTCACTCCCGCCCCGTACGCCGTGTTCGCGCGCTGGAACACGACAAACGCCGGCACCGCTTCCACCGCAACTTCGAATCGTCCATTGAGAAAACCCGGTCCATGTGGAGCGGTCAGAATCCAGCCATAGCGAACTCCGGCATTCCACACGTTCGTATCCCTGGTCCCGCCCGCTACCGAGTGGCCGCCGCCAGTCCAAACCTGGAGCTCACGACCGCCTTCCTCCGGGCGATCCTGGGCAACGGCAAGAGAAGCCGCCAGAAGCAAAATAAAAAAGAGTGTCAGAAAAAGAGAGCTTGCGCCGAGGGATCGTGTCATAGATATGTGCAAGGTCGAAAATGAATCGAAAAACGAACGATACGCGAACCGACGCCAGGAAACAAATCCAGTCGCTACAGTCCCAGCCCGCCATCCACCGCCAGCACCTGGCCGGTAATAAACTGCGGAGCCGCAGCAAAGAACATAACTGCCGCGGCAATGTCCGCTGCCGTTCCGCTCCGGAGCATGGGCGTCTGCTTCGCCGTCTTTTTCATGAATGACGCTGCCGATTTTTCCCCCAAGTCGATCATCCCCGGAGCCACCGCGTTCACCGCAATCTCCGGTGCCAGCGCCTTCGCCATCACTTTGGTCAGCATGTGTAGCGCCGCCTTCGACGAGCAATAGTGCGCGTGGGTCGCCCATGGACGCAGCCCGCCCAGCGAACCCATATTAATGATGCGCCCTCTGCGCTTTCTTAAATGCGGCAGCGCCTCCCGGGACACGAGAAACGGTCCGCGCGTGTTCGAAGCAAAAATCGCATCCCACTGCGCCGCCGTAATCTTCTCAAACTCAACGGTTTCGTAATTCGCGGCATTATTCACCAGCACGTCGATTCCGCCCAGTTCCCTCGCCACTTCTTTAACCATTTCCCGGACGCTCTTCTCATCGGTGACATCGCACCGCACTGCCAACGCCTCCACGCCATGGTGCGCCAACTCTCCTACCACCGCCCGCGCCTCACGTGCCGACTCGCGATAAGTTATCGCCACGTCCGCGCCGTTCTCGGCCGCGGCCAGAGCAATCGCGCGCCCCAGCCGTTTCGCCGCTCCCGTCACCAGTACCGTCTTTCCAGAAAGTGGCATTCCGTTCGTCGTCATCCCGAGCGTCGTCATCCCGAAATTCTACGCCGTCTTTGTCTGGCACTCGGTACGTTGGAAACCCCGCACCAAAACTGCTACACTCCCTCGCATGACGCAGCCCCGGGAAGTGCTCGTTTATTCCCGCAAGGGATGTCATCTCTGCGAGATCGTCAAAGAGAGCATCGTCAAGCTGCACAAGCGTGGCGGCTTCACCTGGCGCGAAATCGACGTGGACTCCGACGCCGAAATCCGACGCCTCTACAATGACGAAGTGCCAGTAGTCTTCATCAACGGCCGCAAAGCATTTAAGTACCGCATGGATGAACAGGAATTCCTGCGCAAACTGAGCGCTTGAGCAGCGCTCGTGTGGGGACGGGCGACTCGCCCGTCCAAGCTGCGCAAAAATGCAAGCCGACTTTCAACTTCTGCACTCCCCCTTTACAATCACCCCCAATGCTTCGCACCCAGCTGTACGCCGATCCCACCGGGCGCTTCGTCCACGATGTTGTCCTCGAGAGTTGCCGCCAGAACGGTGGCAAGACAGCGCTGATTGACACTTCCTGCAATCGCCGTTTCACTTTTGCCGAATATGGCAGCCTCGTCGAATCCCTTGCCCGTGGCCTGATCTCCGCCGGACTCGCTCCCGGAGAAGTTGTTGCTATCTTCCTCCCTAACTCCTGGGAATTCGCCATCACCTATCACGCGGCCACGCTCGCCGGAGGCATACCCACCCTTCTCAATCCTTCTTATCGCGAGCGCGAGATCCGCTATCAACTCGAAAACTCCGGCGCCGCTTTCCTCATTACCGATAGTCCGCTTCTCGAAAACGTCAAGCTCACAGGACTTCCCGCCCTGCGTCGCGTCTTCAGCACGCGCAGCTTCAACATGCAAGGTCAGAGCGCAGGCTGCGAAGATTTCGCGAGTCTGCTGCGGCCCACATCCGCCAAATTCCCGGACGCTGTCCAGAACTCGCAAGAAACTATCGCCGCCCTTCCCTACTCCAGTGGCACCACCGGACTGCCCAAGGGCGTCATGCTATCGCACTACAATCTGGTCGCAAATGTCTATCAGGTCCTCGGCCCGAATGCCGCGATGCTCACGCCCGATGATGTCATGCTCTGCTTCCTGCCCCTTTACCACATCTACGGACTTACCGTGGCGCTGACTCTCTCCCTGATACTCGGCTCGACGCTGGTTCTGATGCCGCGCTTCGACGCCCAAAAGCTGTGCGCTCTTCTGCTTCAGGAAGGCGTCACCATGATGCCCGTGGTCCCGCCCGCCATCAATGCGTTCTGCCAGGCCGCCGAAGCTGGCGTCTTCCCAAAGAATCACAAAGTTCGCTGGATCAAGTGCGGCGCCGCGCCGCTTGCTCCCGAACTCGCCCGACGCATGGCCAATCTCACCGGCATTAGCGTCGTCCAGGGATACGGCATGACCGAAGCCTCGCCCGTCACTCACGTCGGCTACATTGCTCCACCGGAAATGAACCGCCCCGCTTCCATTGGACAGCCACTGGTTCTCACGGATTGTCGCATCGTTGATCTTGACGGGAATGAGGTCGCGCCTGGCGAGCCCGGCGAACTCGTCATGCGCGGCCCGCAGATCATGCTCGGATATTGGAAGGAGCCAGAAGCCACCGCCGCCGTTCTTCGCGATGGCTGGTACTTCTCCGGCGACGTTGTGCGCTCCGATGCCGACGGCTTCTACTACGTCCTCGACCGCAGCAAAGAGATGATCAAGTACAAAGGATTCCCGGTCGCCCCCGCCGAAGTCGAATCTCTTCTTCTTGAACATCCCGCCGTCCGCGATTGCGGGGTAGTCGCGAAGCCTGACCTCGAGGCGGGAGAAATCCCCTGCGCCTTTGTCGTCCTGCGTGAAGGCTTTATGCCCTCCGACGTGCTCGCCAAAGAACTTTGCAACTTTGTCGCCGATCGTCTTTCCCGGCACAAGCAGCCCCGCGAGGTTCGCTTTGTAGACGTCGTCCCGCGCACGCCATCGGGCAAGATTCTGCGGCGCGAGCTGCGCAAAACTTTCTCTTGAACCGGGCGGGGAGTACCGCGACCGCGTCATGAGTCATACGGTGGAGCGACGGGCGTCTCGCCCGTCCAGCCGGACAGACGATTTCCCGTAGAGACGCGGCTTGCCGCGTCTCCGACCGCAGCATGAGACAGGGCAAGCCCCGTCGCTACAGTGGGAGGAACTTGCAGTGTAAAATATTTCCGTCCCCCATGACCCTCGCGCATTTCGTTGCCAAGTCCGCCTTTCGCAACAAGCGCCGCAGTCTGCTGACGGTTGCCAGCATCGCGTTTTCGCTGCTCCTGCTCTGCATCATGCTCTGCGTCTGGCGCAGCTTCTACATCGACAAGGGAGCCCCTGACTCGGCGCTTCGCATCATGACCCGTCACAAGGTGTCACTGGCTAACTTCATTCCCATCTATTATCGGGAAAAGATCCGCACCGTTCCCGGCGTCGTACATGTCGTCCCCATGACCTGGTTCGGGGGCAAGTATAAGGACGACAAGCCGGAGAACTTCTTCGCTCAGTTCGCCACCGACCCCGACGAATACTTCGACGTCGCCGCCGACAAAGTCATGCCCGCCGACCAGCTCGCCGCCTGGAAACACGACCGCACGGGCTGCGTCGTAGACGCTGAACTTGCCAGGAAACACAATTGGAAGATTGGCGACCACATCATCCTGCAGGGCAGCATCTTTCCCACTACTCTCGATCTGAACTTGCGCGGCATCTACAGCATCGATCCGCCCAACAGCGCGCTCTATTTCCATGCAAAATATCTCGAAGAATCAGTCAGCTTTTTCAAAGGCGCCGCTGGTTTCTTCTTCACTCGCGTCGATACTCCTGAAAACATGCCCCGGGCGGCCCACGCCATCGACGACATGTTCCACGGCACCCCCGTTCCAACCAAGAGCGAGAGCGAACAGGCGTTCAAGCTCGATTTCATCAACACTCTCGGCAGTGTCAAAGTATTCATCCTGAGCATTTGCGGAGCCGTTGTCTTCACCACGTTGCTGGTCTGCGCCAACACCATGGCCATGTCGATCCGCGAACGCACTCGCGAAGTCGCCGTCCTCCGCACGCTTGGCTTCACGCGCGAAAACATCCTCAAGTTGCTCTTAAGCGAATCGATCGCCATTTCTCTTATGGGAGGGTTGGTCGGCATCGCGCTCGGTACGCTGGTCATCAAGGCGATGTCCCGTCCCGGCATCGGATTGCCGGTCTCGATGCATATGACGGCAGCCACCGCGCTGGTCGTTATGCTGGTCGCGGCGGTTGTCGGGCTGATCAGCGGCCTCATTCCCTCCTACCGCGCCTCGAACCTCGGCATCGTCGACGCCCTGCGCCACATCGGCTGAAATTATTGAGACATTGAATCATTGAGCCATTGAGTCATTTACTCATTGACTCAACGATTCAACATTTCCATGATTCAGTCGTTCAACTCAATGCCTCAATGATTCAATGACTCAATGATTCAATGCCTTCAGTGCTAAACTCGCTTCCGCATGCGGATGGACATCCTGCCTCTCTGCGACCAGCACTACCGCACCATGGAGCCCGCCCTGGCTCCCTACAACGCCGACTATTCGATAGAATTCTTTCGCTGCACCGACAAGTTCTGCCACCGCTGCTTCGGTGAGCGCATCGGCTACACCACTCCCAAGCGCGGAGACGCGCCCGTCCTAACCCCCAACCAGCCCACCTGCGACCGCCACGGACGGCCCATGTTCATCATCAGCCTCGACCGCCAACGCAATCACGTGACCTACGCGTGCCCCGAATCCGATTGCAACGAACGGGTGGTGCGGACGTAAGCCGATTTGTTAGTGGAGGGACGGGCGCCCTCGCCCGCGTAGGGACAGCCGCCCTCGGCTGTCCAAGCCGAGCGCAGCTCGGCAGGCTTTGGCTCGCGCCACCTCACTCTCCCGCCAGCCACGCATACTGCGCCGCCGTAAGCGGCACCACGCTCAATCGTCCCTGCCGCACCAGCGGAGACTCCGCAAACGCCGCTCGCGCCTTAATCTCCGCCAGCGTCTTCGGCTTCGCGATCGCCCTCCCAACTTTGATCGTCACTTTCGGAGTTTTGGGATCGCTTGGATCCACCGCTACCACCGACGCCGTCCCGACCGCGCTCTTCTCGTCCCCGGTGTGGTAAATCACCAGTCGCTCCCCTGGCTTCATCTCGCGCAGATGCTTCACCGCCGCTGGATTCGTCACCCCATCCCAGATCGTCATCTTCTCCCGCTCAAGATCGGCGAACGAATACACAGTCGATTCAGTTTTCAGAAGATAGTCCATGGGCAGGTATTGTAAACACAAAAACAGATTGCTGCCGTCACCTCGTTCGTCCGCCGTTTCAACCATGCCGGCTCCCAAGGCGAAGTCAGTGCATCCTGAGGTCACAGGCCCCACCTAAATCCTCTAAAATATTTGTCTCGCTCATCCGTCTACAAGGGTAGATGGACGCTGCGCTGAGAAAACAGTGGATGATGGCGGAGCAAGACGAGCGGATCTCTGAAGCGATTGATCGAGACAAGACCCGGCTCCGCAACTTTATCCGGAGACGTGTCGCCGACCCGAGTGACGCGGAAGACATCCTGCAGGAGGTCTTCTACGAACTGGTGGAAACGTACCGCCTGATGAAGCCCATCGAGCAGGTCGGCGCGTGGATGTTTCGCGTCGCACGTAATCGAATCACAGACCTGTTTCGCAAGAGGAAGCCCGAGGCGTCAACGAACGATCCGGTGGTTGCCGAGGAGGGAGAGCTTCTCACGCTGGAGGACTTGCTCCCGTCCCGCGATGCCGGACCAGAGGCGGCCTACGCCCGAACTGTGTTGCTGGCGGAGCTTGAGGATGCTTTGGAGGAACTCCCCGAAGAGCAGCGCGAGGTTTTCCTCGCACATGAAATCGAGGGCCGTAGCTTCAAAGACCTCGCGGTTGAAACCGGCCTGAGCGTGAATACCCTGCTCTCACGCAAGCACTATGCGGTGATTCATTTGCGCGAGCGGTTGCGGGAAGTTTACTACGAATTTACGAAATCAGGAGGGGAAGAGAAATGAGAAGGAATTGGGTGTTAAAAGGACTGAAGATCGCGCTGTTCGCCATAGTGCTCGTCGCAGTACTCGGTTTTGTGGTCATGAGCCTGTGGAATTCTTTGATGCCGCCTCTGTTCGGCTGGCATCTGATCAACTTCTGGCAGGCGGTGGGCATTTTGCTTCTGAGCAAGATCCTCTTCGGCGGATTTCGTGGCGGCCCCGGCAGGCACATGTACTGGCGCCACCGCATGAAGGAGCGCTGGGAGCACATGACCCCGGAGGAGCGCGAGAAGTTCCGCGCAGGCATGCGAGGCCGTTGTGGTTCATTTGGACCGCCCGCTGCGGAACCGAAGGCTTGAGCAGAGCGGAAATCCTCCGGCTGAATCGCGAGTCTGCTGCTTTTTGCATTGCGTTTCGTTTTTTGTTCGCCTATAATAGAGGCTACTCGCGGGGAAGTCCCGCAGCCACGGATCAGTTTTCTGGAGAATCCAACCATGCTTACTGTGACTGTCAAAGACTCGGATGACGGAGTGGTTCTGCAATGTCAGGGCAGGATTGTGCGAGGCGATGAGACTGCCATTTTGTGCGCGGCTGTTCGCCAAGAGGGTCGTAACGTGACCCTTGATCTCACGGGAGTTGATGCCATCGATGCCGCCGGAATCGGCTCTTTGGTTTCATTGCAGGCTTCCGGTATTTATCTCACCCTGCGGAATCCAGCCGAGCAAGTCCGCGAAGTATTGCGAGTCACCCAACTGGAGTCCATCTTCGAGATCCGCGACTCCCGCGCCATTGAAGAGCTAATAATGACGCCCTGCGCGACTCCTGCAACAGCAGGCATCTAGGGCCATCTTCTGAATTCAGCGCGCGCCGTCTGTTGTTACCGCGGACACTTCCCTTCCGCGCCGGTTTCGCCAACAATAGAAGCTTGTCGTGACCGAAGCCTCTATCAACCCGGGCGTGATCACCATGGCCAAGGCCATCGAGCGCTACTTTAACGTTGCGCTGTATCTGCTCGTGCTCAGCGGCTTTGGCGCTCTGGCTTCGACCGGAGAGCTGGACGTACCGGCAGCGGTCCTGGTGGGCCTGGCGCTGGCGCTCCGCGGATTCCAGCTTCTGACACGGCGCGAGTTTGTCATCCCCGAACGCTGGACCACTGTCCTGACTCTGATCTACGTCGCCATCTACCTCGCCGACTACTTTTTTCTTTCGCGAAGCTTTCTGACAGCGACGGTTCACCTTGTCCTGTTCGCCATGGTCGTCCGGCTGTTCTCATTGCAGCGGACCCGCGACCATTACATGCTTGCCGTACTTTCGTTTCTGATGGTGCTGGCGGCCGCCGTGCTTACCGTGGGCAGCGTGTTTCTGTTCTCTTTTGCGGGCTTCCTGCTGGTTGCGGTCATCACTTTCGTTTTGATGGAGATGCGGCACTCGGTCGCCGCCGAGCAAACGCACGCACAAGATCCGCGCGTTGCCTCTCCGGGCGTTATCCCTCCAAACCGAGCCATGGCCTACGGGCTGATGGCGATCGCTCCGGCGCTCATGCTAATGATCCTGGCCGGAAGTTTCCTGATCTTCTTCTTGCTTCCCCGCATTTCGTCACACTACCTGAGCGCCTACTCTCCGACCAGCGATATCTCCACTGGCTTCACAGATCGCGTGCAACTGGGCCGCATCGGCCAGATTCAGCAGTCCGGTGCTGTCGTTATGCACATCGAGATCCAGAACGATCTGCTAGGCGGATACGACCTGAAGTGGCGTGGAGTTGCGCTGAGCAACTTTGACGGCAGAACATGGTCAAATTCCTATGAGCAAACCCAGGTGCGATCAGCTATAGATGGAAGCTATCGGCTGGCGCGTTTGATGGACCCGCGTAGCGCACCGGCGACCGCAGGCCGATCCATTCGTTATCGCGTCCTCATGGAGCCGATTGGGACCAACGTCTTTTTTCTGGCAGAGAGGCCGCAAAGTCTGTCGGGAAATTTCCGGCAGGTGAGCATGGACGCTGGGGGAGCTGTCTACGACCTCGATGCCGAGCGTCCGATCAATCTTTACGAAGCCGTGTCACAATTGCCTGAGATCGACAGCGACGAGCTGCGTCTGGCGATGAACACGGCGCCCGGTGGCATGGACGAGTACCTCAAGCTTCCGCCCCTCGATATTCGTATTTCGAAGCTGGCGGAAGAAATCGCCGCGCCGGCTCCCAGCAACTTTGAAAAGGCAACCGCCGTGGAGCAGTATCTCTCAACCCACTTCAGATACACGCTGGAACTGCCTCAAAGTCTGCCGCAGGACCCACTGGCCAATTTTCTGTTCGAGAGGAAAAAAGGTCACTGCGAGTATTTCGCCAGTTCGATGGCCGTGATGCTGCGCTCTTTGCGCATCCCGTCGCGAATTGTGACGGGGTTTCGCGGGGGTGAATTCAACGACCTCACCGGCCAATATGTGGTGCGAGCCAGCGACGCCCATTCGTGGGTTGAGGCGTACTTCCCCGGTTCCGGTTGGATGAGCTTTGATCCGACTCCGGCAGGAATCCTGCCCACACGAACCGGTTGGTCGCGGATGCAGCTCTACATGGATGCGGCCTCCTCCTTTTGGCGCGAATGGATTATCAACTACGATGCCAGCCATCAGCAAACTTTGGGGAAGGATGCCGCTTACAATAGCCGGCGTTTCTTTGACGAAGCTCGCCGGTGGATGGGGCGGCAGCATCGCGCCCTGCTGCGGTCGGCAAGGCGCGCGCAACGGCACTTCACCAATTTTCCGGTACGCTGGTTGGGCGGGCTCATCGCGTTCACTGCAGTCCTGATCACGCTGCTGAATCTCCGGCGGCTGATCAGCGCTCTGCGTGACCGTAATCTGCGGGCGCATCCGGAGCGTGCCCCGCGCGAATCGGCCGCACTCTGGTATGACCGGATGGTCAGCCGCATGGCGCGGCGTGGTTGGCGCAAGTCGCCGTCGCAGACACCGCTCGATTTCGTCGCCGCCATTCAGGAAGCGGCACTGCAGAACAAGGTCGCCAGGTTTACGCGTGCTTACGAGTCTGCACGTTTCGGAAGGTCCGTAGACGACGCCCAAAGCCTGCCCGAACTTTTCCAGGACATCACTGCTGCCGAAACGGCGAATTCTGAAAAGACAAAGAGCCGCGTAGCCGCCAGTTAGGTTCGTGTAGGGACGGCCGCCTCGTGAGCCTGTCCTGAGCGAAGTCGAAGGATCCAAGCCGAGCGCAGCTCAGCAGCTGCCTGCGGTCACAGCAACTCTAGATTCGCTTCTAGAAGCGGTGCATCACGCCGACGCCTACGTAGTAGTTATGTTGACGGCTTCTCCCGGTATCAACATTCAGAGCGGGAGCTCCAGAGTAGAAGTCACGCGCTTCGAATCGGCCGCCCCAGGTATGCCAGAACCACACATCCAATCCGGCGCCGAACTGAACTACGCCGGTATTGCTGCCGCTGCTAGGGTTCCGATTTTCGTAAAGTGTAACCGGGGCCTCTCGGAAGCGACCATAGCCGCCGCCAACGCTAACCCACGGCGTGACTGAGTCGCCAGAAAAAATGTTCATCCGCACGGACGGAGTCACGAACAGCGCTCCGATATCCTTCGGAGTCGTCCCAAGGTGGTAGTTCACATCCATCCGCGGATAGATCGCTACCGGCAATTCCGCATACAGTCCGAAAACCTTAAAGCTCTTGAGATAGCGAGCGTAATTGAAGGCAACGCTTTCCTCGTTCCCGAAGTGAACGGGCAACCCCGTAGTCGTAACCGTCTGGGTGCTGACGAAAGTTCGTCCGGCCGTGATGGAAACTTCATTGATTTGCGCCAAAGCGCTTGCAATCAGAACCAAAACTGGCACAACCAGCACTGCGAGCCGTTTAGCCGACATCTCGCCTCCGGAGCGTTGGGGGATGTAATTTTGTCCCATAAGATTAGCACGGGCCGCTGGCATTGGCGGAAAAGATACCGTATCCCCCTTGGTGCTCAGATTCCGGCGTCCGGCGGTCCGGGGCGCGGATATGGCAATGTTAGATGCTAGAATTGAGTAGGTCTGTTTCCCGCTGATCTCATTATCCTTGTGCCCTTAAAGAAAAGCATATCCGCGACTTCGGGGCCGACAGCCCCAGCCAAGGTGGGTTTTGTGAGCCTCGGCTGCCCCAAGAACCTCGTCGACAGCGAGGTGATGATGGGCATGCTGGCCCAGGCTGGCGCCGAACTTACTCCCAACGCGGAGGATGCCGACGTCATCGTGGTGAATACCTGCTCATTTATCGGCAGCGCGCAACAGGAATCGATCGATACGATCCTCGAAATGGCCCGTCACAAGACGAAGACGGGCGGCAAGGCGAAGAGACTGGTCGTTGCCGGTTGTCTGGTCGAGCGTTTTCGCGACGAGATCCGAAAGAACATCCCTGAAGTGGACGCAGTCGTCGGTACCGGCGAATTGGATAAAATTCTTGCCGCTGCCGGAGTCGCGGAAGCACCGCGCGCGCCGGGTCCGTTCAACATCCTAACTTCGCGGCCTGAAGGCGATCATCGCCGCGGACAAGGGCGCTTCGCCCGCGATGCCTGGGACGGAGCCGTCGCTGACCTGCCCAACTACCTTTACGACGACCACACCCCCCGCGTGCTGAGCGGGCCGGGATACTCGGCATATATCAAAATTGCCGAAGGCTGCGATCATCCCTGCAGCTTCTGCATCATTCCCCAGCTTCGGGGACAGTTCCGCTCGCGGCGTTTCGAATCCGTCATCTCCGAAGCCGAGCGACTGGCGCAATCCGGCGTGCGCGAAATCACGCTCATCGGACAGGACACCACCTGTTACGGCGAGGACCTTGGACTGAAAGATGGCCTGGCCGTGCTGCTGGAAAAACTCGCAGGCGTCGAAGGCCTGCAGTGGATTCGCTTCCTCTACGCCTATCCCAACAAAATCACCGGGCGACTGCTCGAGATGATCGCAGCCCACGACAATATTTGTTCGTACATTGATGTACCGCTGCAGCACGCATCGGCGACGGTGCTGAAGCGAATGAAACGGGGAGGCGGCGCCGACCTGTTCTTGCGCTCGATTGAGAAAATGCGCCGTGTAATTCCCGGTGTTACTTTACGAACTTCATTCATTGTCGGCTTCCCCGGCGAAACGGAAACGGAATTCGAGGAGCTTTGCGGCTTCGTGAAAGAAGCGGCCTTCGACTGGATGGGCGCCTTCGGCTACTCGGACCAGGAAGGTGCGGGCGCCTTCGATCATGACCGGAAGCTTTCCACGCGCGAGATCGAGAGCAGACGCAAATCGCTGATGTCGATCCAGAAGAAGATCAGCCGGGCCAGCAAGAAATCGCTGATCGGACGCGAATTCAATCTGCTGCTGGAAGGGACTTCGACGGAGTCCGACCTCCTGCTCGAAGGCCGCACATCGATGCACGCGCCGGAGATTGACGGCAAAGTCTTCGTGAACGATTATCCCGAGGGAAACGAGCCGAAAGAGGGCGAGTTTTACCGCTGCCGCATCACGGCGGCGCACGACTATGACTTGGTTGCCGAGATCGTTTAAAGTCTCCTGTAGAGACGCGGCGCGCCGCGTCTTCGGAGGCTAGGGCAAACCCCGTCTCTCCGATGAACAAAATGCCGCGCAAGCGCCCCATCAAGCTCCGCTGCCCGATCTGCAAGAAGCCGGCAAAGGCCGGGGACGCGGACTTCCCTTTTTGCAGCGAGCGCTGCCGCCTGATTGATCTCGGCAAGTGGGCCAGCGGCGCATACGTGATCTCGTCGCCGGTTGCGGACGCCGAAGAAGCAATCCGACAAGATAGTCTCGACGATGAAGACACGCCGTGAAGCCCACGCCCTCACCAGTTACAAACGACCCAAACTACCGTAGCGCCGGCGTCCCGCCGGCTGTCGCGCGGGCGTCTCGCCCCGGTGCTCCGCTCTGGGCCACGCTGGTCGCGACATTCTTCGGCACAGGACGCCTCAAACCCGGTCCCGGCACATGGGGATCGTTAGCCACGGTCCTCGTATGGGCGTTAGCAAGTTCCCGGATCCCGGTCGCGAACCGCACCTGGGCGACCATCATCGCAGCGGCAGCCGTGACCCTCATCGGAATTCCCGCCGCCACGCGGGTCGCGCGCTCCTCGGGCTTAAAAGACCCGCAATTCGTCGTCATCGATGAGGTTGCAGGACAACTGGTAGCACTGATCGCCGTCCCGCTGGCTTGGAAAACTTTTCTCGCGGGCCTTATACTCTTCCGTGTCTTCGATATTTGGAAGCCGTTTCCAATTCGTCGACTGGAACGGCTGCCCGAGGGTACCGGTATAGTGGTAGATGACCTGGGAGCGGGACTATACGCGCTCGCCGTTATGCATCTCTTGTTGCACTTTGGTCTTCTAATCAAGTAACTGGGCACCCCTCGGAACAAACTCATGAGCATCTCCGACCGCCTGCTGGGAAAAAAGAACGTCAACGGCAAGCCGCACATCGAGGCGGTCGCGCCCAGTTTCGCTCTGCCCGGAGGCGAAGTGCGTATCATCGGAAGGAGCCTCCGTCCGCCCGAGTTGCGCCGCCCGAGCGTGCACTTCGGCGATATCGAAGGCTCGGTGTTAATCAGTTCCGACGATTTCGTGGTCGTCCGCGTCCCCGAGGGAGCGGCATCGGGACCGGTCGTAGTGGGCACCAACGGGCATGTGAGCAATGCCCATGCCATTAAGGTTGCGGCCCTGGTCGCCGACAACCTTCATCCCGTTACCAATCCCGCGCTTGATCGCGAGGGCAACCTCTACGTAACTTTCTCCGGATCGCGCGGGCAAAAAGTTCCCGTTTCGATCTTCAAGATCGACACGAACTACAACGTTAAGCCGTTTCTCAGCGAAATGATGAACGCCACTTCGATTGCCTTCGACCGCGAAGGCCAGATGTACGTTTCTTCGCGGCATGATGAGGCGGTGTACAAAGTCGCGCCGAACGGCACCGTTTCAACCTACGCCGAGGGCATGGGAGTCGCGACCGGGATTGCCTTCGATGCGGCGGAGAATCTCTACGTCGGCGACCGCAGCGGAACCATTTTCAAGATCGCTCGCGACCGCCAAATTTTTGTCTTCGCGACCCTGGAGCCGAGCGTTTCCGCCTATCACATCGCTTTCGGTCCCCAGGGCGATATGTTCGTCACCGGCCCCAGCACGTCCAGTTACGACTGCGTTTACAAAGTCGACCCACATGGAACTGTGTCCGTGTTCTACCGCGGTCTGGGACGTCCGCAAGGCTTGGTGCTTGACGTCGAGGGCAATGTCTATGTCGCCGCCTCTCTCGCCGGCAAACGCGGCATCGTGAAAATCACTCCTCAAGGCAAGGCCAACCTTGAGGTCTCCGGCCAGGGCTTGGTTGGACTGGCGTTCGCTCCGGGCAAGTCGGCCATCCTTGCCACCAACAGCGCCGTCCACCACATTTCCTGGAATATTCAGGGACTGCCGCTACCGCCGGAGTAAGCATAATCGCGTGATCCGGTGGAGCGACGGGCGCCTCGCCCGTCCAGCTAGATAAGGGATCTTAGTCGTTGCCCACCTTAGCCGCACCCGCGTACGGATAGGGGAACAGCGTTTCTTCGTGTTTTTTCAGTTCCTGTATCCAAGCCTGAATTCCCTGTTGGGCGATCGTAGACAGAGGGTAGAACTCAAATCCAGACTTGGCATCACTGCTATGGCGGACGGTCGCCAGCATCTCGATCGCAGCATCTCGCAAGGATAGCGAGATCACAACTGTTTCGCCCGCCCGCGGCGCGCCACAGACCAGAGCTGACATTCCTCGCACACTGATATCAAGGCTCACGCCCCGCGTGACGAATGGTCCAAAACGCAAGAACCGCTGCAACCCGACAGGGATGCTGGCAAAATAGCGCGGCTCTTGCCGGCGGACGTTGTAGTCCCGGGATCGCGCCAGCGCACCCCGGTTGTCGACAAACATAACGCTCTCCTTCCGCCACTGTGATCGCCAAGGGATCGGAACCGCTACGAGGGCAAGCCTCCGCCATGGCCCATGCCAGCCTGTAGACTGGCGCGAATCACTCCCAGTAACTCATCGTTGTCGGCCGGCTTCTGGAAAAAAGCGATGGCGCCCGATTCGAGCGTACGTTTTTCGTTGCCCTCGGGATCGCGAGCCGTAAGCACAATCACGGGGATTACCGAAAGCGCCGGATAGTCTTGCAAGTTTTGTAGCACGGCGAATCCGTCGCCCGCCGGCAGCCCCAGATCGAGAATGATGAGGTGGGGCCGTTCCTTCTGAGCCAAGGCAATGGCTGAATAACCGTCGCAAGCATTCACGGTATCGAAGTTATTGGCTCGTAGTCGCAGGCTCAGCGCCTGTCTGAGATCGGGATCATCATCCACGACCATAATCTTCGCGCGCTTCACGGGCTGTTCCTCGCTGCAATTTTCAGTGCGCATGCTCGTGGTTCTCCTTTTCGGTGAAGTTTTGTTTGCTCCCAAGGCCGTGCTGAATGACTTCCGTGACGTAATCGGCAATACCCCAGACTTGCTGCTCCAAGATGCTCGGGTCAGAGGCGGGCGGGATAGGAATCTTCTCAGCCGTTACGCACAGAGTGCCACCGGCCTTCAGCCTGGGCACGGACCCGATTTGATCGCGGATACGGTCCATCAGGATGCAGACCCGCTCCATGTCGGTGGAGGCGACCACAAAAAATGTTTCGACAGGGCCGCTGGTTCCGGTGGCTGGAAGAACCAGATCCTTGTCCACGTAGATGCAAAGGCGCAGGCGTTCCAGACACTGCTCGCAGGTCTCCTTCCAGCTTCCGCGGAGAGATTTGGACAGGGGGGTCAGTTCCACGCGCACCATCACAAGAGACTCCCGCAAGCGTCCCTTGTAAGTGATCACTGGGAGCAGCAGTTTGGCCAGGGAATAGAGCGGCAAAGTGAAAGAGAACGTGCTGCCGGCGCCGGGTTCACTTGCAACCCACATCCTCCCGCCGTGGAGAGTAACGATTTCTTTGGCGATGAAGAGCCCCAGACCGAGACCGGCACGGCTGTCGTCCACTGAGTCCGGATCCTGATAGAGACGTTCGAAAACTTGCGGAAGCGACTCTTGCGGGATGCCACGGCCTGTGTCGCTGACCGAGATGTAGACGGCAGCCGGATCCGTCTCCACCATCGAGGCGAGCACGGCCACCGACCCATTGGACGGCGTGAATTTGATGGCGTTGTCGATCAGGTTGATAAGGACCTCGATCGTCCGGTCGGGATCCGCATAGACGAGCGGGATTGCTTGATCGAGCGCAGCCTGAAGACCGACGTGTTTTTCGGCGGCAGTGGGCCGCATCATCGCCACTGCCTGCTGCATCAGTTCGCCGATATCGATGCAGCGCGGTTCGATACGCAGCTTGCCACTATCGGCGCGGGTGGCTTCGAGCAGGTCGCGGATCATGGCGTGCAACTGATTCACACTCTTGAGGATGGTTTTGAGGTGGTCAGTTTGGTCCGGCTTCATGACCCCAGCCAACCCATCCAGGAGAATCGTGACGTACTGGTGAATGCAAGTCAGCGGTGTACGCAATTCGTGCGAAACGTGGGACAGAAATTGGTTCTTGAATTCAAGTTGCTGCTTGCGGCTGATATCCAGCGCGCGCAGCAGCCCTTGCCGTTCCACCGCATAGCGGATGGCACGCTCCAGTTGTTTGCCAGTGATGTCGCCCTTGACCAGGTAGTCCTGAACGCCCAGGTGAACGGCTTTGAGCGCTAGCACCTCATCGTCCTGACCCGAAAGGATCACCACCGGTACATTCGGAGCTTTCTGCATGATCCGACGATAGGTTTCCGCGCCGTGGCTGTCGGGGAGGTTCAAGTCGAGCAGTACCAGCGAAGGTGTTTCCCGAACCAGAATTCCTCAATCGATCGCACGGCCAAAAAATAATCTTCCAGATTCCCAGGCTTGTGAACGTAGCAGTTGGCGCCTAGCTCGTAACTGCGCGCTATGTCCAGGGTCGAGCGCGAGGTACTGAACACCACGACTGGGATAGTGCGCAGAGACTTGTCGGTCTTGGCTTCCGCCAGCACCGCTCGCCCGTCCTTCTTGGGCAGGTTCAAATCGAGGATCACCAAGTCGGGACGGAGTGCATCCGTGTGCTGGCCTATGCGATGCAGAAAGGCCAGCGCCTCCTCGCCATCCTGTACATTGCTGATGCGGCTTTGATGCTTGCCCCCGGCCAACGCCTCGCGTGCAAGAACAACGTCGGCCGGGTTGTCATCCACGAGAAGGACCTGAGGCAATTGTTTCATCGCCCGGGCTCCCCCCTTCTCATCGTAACGACGGGCAGGCAAAGTGATTTTGAACGCGGAACCGCAGCCATCCTCAAACCTCATACCCTTTCACCGAAATATTCGGTGAACGCCAGCAGACCGCCAGGCTGACGCGGTTGCGTCGCACACATCCCTGCATAGACATAGCTATCGGCGTCGCCCAAACGGGCTTGAGGCCCTAAAGACAACACATCTCTCGCAAGAGAACAGCTAGGCACCGTGTATCCGGCCATGTCCGTTTGGACGTACTCACGAAAACGCTAGAACGACGATCATGGAAAGGGCGAACTCAGAACTGGCTTCGCGAAGCTGTCATCACGCTGATCGGCGGTGGAGGCCGCCGCCGGGGATCACCGCACTTAGGGGAGGGGCGACTACTTTCTGTAAACGGTCGGCTGCGGACCCTTTTCGAGCGTCTTGAGATCCCAGATCATGCCTTCGCGCGTGTAGTTCGCGAGCTCGAAATCCTGGGTGAGCTCCAGGGCGTCGGTCGGACAAGCATCTTCGCACAGGCCGCAGAACATGCAACGGCTCAGGTCGTAGGTAAATTTCAGGAGCTCTTTGCGGCGAGTTTTTTCATTGCGCTCGCTGGTAACAACGATCAGGTTTTCCGGGCACGCCACCGAGCACAGGTCGCACGAAATGCAGAGAGTCTCGTCGGTATCCGGGTTGACGTTCAGCCGCGGCGCACCTCGGTATCGCTCGGCTACTTGCGGCCGCTCCAGCGGATACTGCTCAGTATAAATTTCCTTGGGATGCTGATATCGGAACGTCACGCCAAGTCCCTGGATCAGGTCCACTAAAAACACCTTCCGCAAGATGTCGGTGATTCCCATACCTCGCTTAGGATAACACTGACAGGAGACAGAACAGTGAAATATGAGTCACAAGAGACTGAAGACAGAAGACTGGAGACCTAGGCAGCACCGAAAAACATTTCGGCGATACTTCAGCGCGGCCTCGACCGTCGTTACGGCGTTTTGGCGCTACGGGTTGACCACTTGCGTGATCGCCGTATACTTGGCGGGAAGATAATTCGCATCGCCGAAATACTTTGCCACAACGATATGCGAACCTACAGGGATGGCCGAGGTTGTGAACTGGGCGACACCACCCTTCAGTGGTGACGATCCATACACCTTACCACTCACCACAAACTGCACCATCTCGCCGTCTGGCGGCGGTCCCGCGATCGACATCAGGGTGGCCGTGAACGTCACCGGCTGACCCACCACGGAAGGGTTCGCCGACGAAGTGATCGTCGATGCCATCTTCGGAACCAAGAGGTAGCAGCCCTTGCTGGTCGAGATGGCGACTACGCCGAAGTCGTTCACTTGCACAGAGTAAGCCTGCTGGTTCAGACCCGCCAGGACACTAAAATCCTGCATGCCTCCTGATGGAGTCCACAAAAAACCGTGCAGAATTCCGTTCCCCGAACTGGTCAGAGAGGTCCCTACGATCCATCCCCGGCGGTTGATGCCGAGAGCAGAACTTTGTCCGCCCCCCAGGGTGCCCAGGTCTCTGATTCCCCCCGCTTGTGTCCAGGAGAAAGCATGCCGATTCCCATTGGCGGCGGGCGATTGCCCCACAACCGTCCCTGAGTCGTTGACGTCATAGGCGAGAGTGCCGGCCGAACCTAGACTCTGGAGACCTCCGGCTTGCGTCCAGAGGAAGCCCTGCGTGTTACTGCTGCCATTTGGAACGTAGTAGCCCGTCACCTGATTCGAGGAATTGATTGCCATAGCCGTAGCGCCAACGTTGCTGGTGAGGTCAGGTGTCAGATCCTGCATGCCGCCGCCCTGGGTCCAGAGAAACGCGTGCTGAATAAACGCGGCGGTGTAGGATTGCCCGACTACCGCGCCGGCATTGTTGACCCCATTCGCAGCGCTCCAATTCCCCCCGAGAGAACCGAGCCACTGCGCCCCCCCCGTCAGTTGCCAGAAGAAAGCTTGAAGATTACCAGAATTGTTGGGATCGCCCGCGCCGGCGACATCGCCAGAGCTATTAATGGCAGCCCCAACACTGTTATTCCCGCTCAGCCCCAGAATCTGGGTTCCGTTGATGCGGTTCCAAGTCGACACCTGGCCGGTGCCGGTGTTCACCACTACCCGGCCGCCGTTGTTGATCGCAATCAAAGAGTTTGGACTCGATCCCGGCACCGGAACGATTTTTAACACTGCCTGCGAGAACGCGAAGCCCGAAAACAGCAGAGCAAATACTGCAACGATCGCGATTTTGTTCGTATTCTTCAACGTAATCCCTCCTCAGGAGGAGTTTTGATATTCTCGCGACTCCGGGGAAATGGGGGTATCCGCCAGCCTATTAGATGCAAGTACAGTGCCATGTTTTGCTGTCGGGTTTTGAACAAGGAATTCCAGCTAACCGCAAGATCTATAGCTGGTTATGGAAATGGGCGCCCATAAGCGTTAGCTAGCGGGCACCCAACTCGCAAAACCATCGACCATCTGATGGAACAGAAGTTCCCACCCCCAGGATAACCATTCAGCCGCTAAAATAGATCAGTCAGCCTTCAGGCCTAGACTCGCCTTTAGACTGAACGCCGAGAACTGAATCGAGCTTTTGGCAACCGGCCACTGGTGAAGGAAAACTGCCCTCCGTTGAACAACCTTTCCTCTGACGAGCTATCCGCGGACGAACTTTGGATGGAGGAGGCCCTCCGCTGCGCCCAGCGCGCGCTGCAGGCGGGGGAAGTGCCGGTGGGAGCGGTCGTGGTGTGCGAAGGGAGCGTAGTTGGACGAGGATGGAATCGCAACCTCACCGACTGCGATCCGACCGCTCATGCTGAAATCGTGGCCCTGCGCGAGGCGGGACGAAACGTCGGTAACTACCGGCTCGTCGACTGCGAACTGTTTGCTACAATTGAGCCGTGCGCCATGTGCGCGGGAGCCTTGGTACACGCTCGCATCAAGCGCCTGATCTTCGGTGCGGACGATCCCAAAGCTGGTGCGGTAAATTCAGTGATGCAAGTGCTGAATCGTCCGCAGCTAAATCACCAGATGAAAGTACGCGGCGGGGTGTTAGCTGGCCGTTCCGCAGAGTTGCTGAAGTCGTTCTTTAAAAACCGCCGTTAGCCGCTAGTGGTTAGCAGTTGCCTTTGCTGAGAGCTGACGGCTGATCGCTGACAGCTGTTCTTCCGGAGAGGTGCGTGAGTGGTTGAAACGATCCGCCTCGAAAGCGGACATACCTTAACGGGTATCGTGGGTTCAAATCCCACCCTCTCCGCCATCCTTTTTGTTTTGTGTAACTTGGACTACGGTGATACCGAATCAGGTAGCCCAAGTGAACAGACAAGTCAACCTCATCAAGAGAGTGCGGACCAGCAGCGGCCTTCGTTACCGCTCTGTCGTCCTCGCCGCTAATGGCCGTGTCAAGCCAAATTGCGTCCTCATCGATGGAAAGGAAGAGCGCACCCCGAGGGTGCGTACTATCTTGAGTGGCGCAAAAGGACGAAGCGCGTGCGCCTGTCGGTAGGCAACAACGCAGCTGACGCCGCCGCTGAGAGTCACCGCGCCGCTACCGCTCCTTATTTGGACTTCAGCTTCGCCAATGCATCCTTCACCCGCGGCGCCAAGGGAGAGTCAGGCGCTTCCTTCAAATACTCTTCATATTCCTTCGCGATTTCATCGTCGTGGCCTTTTCCGGTGAGCGCATCCGCCACGATCAAGTGTGAAATCGCATACTGCTTGTGGTTTTCAAGCGATGGCACTTTGCGGGCATTGGCGAGAGCCAGGTCGGTTTCGCCGTTTAGCAGTTCAACCCTGGCGAGCATCGTGAGGATCTGCGCACTTTTCGGCTGGTCGGCAGCCCCGCGCTGCAGATACGGCTCCGCATCCTTGAATTGATTGTTGTCGTAGTAGAACTTCCCCAAATACATAGTGGCTTCAGGCAGAGTGGGATCAATCTGGGTGGCGCTGCGAAACGCCTCCACGGCGCCCTTGCCGTCCTTGAGTTGGATTTCCACCTGTCCAAGATTATTGAATGCTTCTGCGTATTTCGGAAACGCAGCAATCGCCTTCTGAAAATGATCCTTGGCTTCCTCCCAATGCTTCTTGTCCATTTCCTTCGAGCCCAAGTTGAATTCCTGCTGGGCTGCCTCTGGGATGATCGGCGCGAGAGCTCGGCCGGGTGCGTTAGCGTCAGCCGTCTGCGTCAACCGTACCTCTATGTGTTCGGTGATATACGGTCCTTGGCTGCCGCCCGTTTCAATGATCTCGCTTTTCGTGGTCTCGACGTCGGGCCCGCTTACCTGCACCTGAAAACGCCCGCTGCCGACACCGTCGAAGGTAGCGCCGCCATTTCCGTCGGTTGTCCGGATACTCGCCATGCCCCCGAGCGGAGACATCAGCTCTACCCGCATTCCTGACGCGGGCCGGTGGTTCTGCTGGTAAGTCACACGAACGCTTATTGTCGTGATTCCGCCAGAAGAACCAGCACTCATGGTGATCGGCTGCTGTGCGGTACTTGCTGCGGAGAGAAAAGCAAGCGCCAGAGTCAGTAACCAAAGATGACTCGATTTCATGGCTGTCCCTCCATCCTTGCTGAAAGAAAACCACCTCGCCGTGCGGGAAACATCTTTCCGCAGGCGAACGCTTCGGTAGCCGCTAGCTCAGAGACGGACAAATTATAGACCCGAATGGGAACCAGCGGCAGTGATGATTTCGTGCCTCAAAATGGCGCGCTACCGCTTGCTTTCCCGCTTGCCGGGAACTTCCAATGCCAGATCAGCCGTTCCAAACAATCCCGTGAGATTGTCGCGAACGCCGAGACGCAAAATGTATTTCCCCGGTGTGAGCCGGATAGGCACGTTCATGGGCAGCTCCTGCTTGCGCACCCGTTCGTAGGTCGGCTCCGGGAGGGATGCCTCCGCGGTCTGCACTTCCGCCTTCACCAGCTTGCCTTCGGGAGTGAACGCCTGTACCTCGAGCTGCAAACTGCAGTGGTGAAAGCTTCCCGATTCAGTTCGACGGTTTCCCGGTTCAGTCCGGCGGTTTCCCGATTCAGTCTGAAGGTTTCCGGATTCAGTCTGAAACAACAGCGTGGAGGGATCTATCGCAAATTCAACCACTGTGTCCGAATCCGGCTGGGGAGGCAGTGCCCGAGCCATGAACGTCACTTCTGTCGAAGGCAGAGAATTCCCTGTTAAAGCGGCCTCCAGCGTCTGCTCGCCGTTGCCCTTTTTCCAATCCGAAGGGTTCACCGCGAAATATCCGCGCCGATAGCGCAACTGTGTGCCCGGCTGGTCCACCTGCAATTTGACGTTGCGAAACTTCCCGTCCCACTTTTTGTTGCTGGGGTAATACCCGAGCATGTAGTAGGAACTCGATTCCCTTAACGCCGATTGAATGGCTTGATCAAGGTCGTTGCCGTTGAAGTAACGTCCGCCTGTATCGCGGGCAATCGTCTCCATGGCGTCGTGGGTGGAGAATCGTTGGAAGGACTCGGCGGCCAATGCGCGATTGGTGTCGATGCCAAGGACGACCTTACCTGGATCCCGTCCGCTGAGGGTCGGATCGCCCAGGCTGCTCGGCACCAGTCCGCCCGCATCAATGGTATATGTGGCTATATGCGCATCGTTCAGCAGATTGATGGTTCGACGGATTTGATCGCCATAATCTCTTTCTGACTCCATTGCACTGGGCGAATCTCCCACAACGGAAAACGGGAACCCGGTTGAAAACCACAGCAACACTTTGCGTCCACTTTGCCCGGACATGAAACGGGCAATTTCCTCCAAAGCTGCAAGGGTGACCGAAACGCGGGTATCGAGCGCGAAGTTTTCGGATTCCCTCTCAAAGCGGTCCGTCATGTAAGCAATATCTTCAAAAATGCTGGCATTGGCGCCCCCGGCGGCAAGCGTTGCGGGAAGCCCAGGGTCCGGGCCGCTGCCGGTCGGCCCGCCCGTGGCCTGCGGCGGCAAATTTACGGTTGGCGGAGGAACAGAAGCTGGGGCCGTTTCCGTCTGGCCACCCCTGCGCGCGAGCGCCGGCGTTTGCCCCAGGTAGCGGTCCAGTACAACTCGCAACAGAAGCGGGTCCTGGGTGAAATTCTGCAGCACCGTCAGTTTGTTGGTCAGGGCCATAACAGCTAGTTTTGTGTTCGGATCATATTGCCGGGCCAAAAACTTCAGCATCTGCTGCTTCACATAAATCTGGTCTTGAGGAGGAGTATTTAGGCCGTCGAGCAACAGGACGGCTACCGTGCCGCTTTCTGCATTCGGCTGCGTTACCGCAGGGCGGTTCGTTGTTACGTGCGGAGGAAGGACCGGAGGTGGTGCCGCATTCGCACGCTCCGAGTCGCGCTCGGAAAAGGATGCGATGTGCTGACGAACGCCGTTTTCGGTCACCGTGAAGTCGTCCGGTTTCAAGCCCTTCACTGGATGGCCTTCTTTATCGAGTACAACAGCATCCACCAGCACCATGCGGGTGGTGACGCGCACCACCAGCCCCGGCTCTTCCGGAGGGGAAGAAGGCTGTTGCGCGACAAGCGCACTGGCCAAAACCACTAGCAGCGTAATCTGCACGACGAATCGCTTCATAGAGGCAGGTCCTTCCACCCGCTTGCCGGTTACTGCTGCGGCAGATGGGGCTTGGGCCTGAGTTTCTGATACATGACTATGGCCTGGTCCGCGTCGTTGGCGCGCCCTTCGCGCCGGTAGGCGACGCTGAGCTGATAATAAGCGTAATCGGTCGCGTGCAGGCGGATCGAGCTTTCCAGATCTTGAATGGCGTCTTTCACCTTCCCTTGTTCCAGCAACGCCTTCCCCAGCTCATAATGAGCATCGGAATGGTTCGGCTGTCGGCTCACGACATCCTGCAATAACGGGATGGCCGCATCTGTCTGATGCATCTCCAGCCGCACGTATCCCAACTGGTATTCCGCCGGGATGTAGCCCGGATTGACCGATAGCTCCTGCTGAAATTGCTCCGCGGACGTGTCCAGCTTTCCCTGCTTCAGTGCCACCATTCCCGAATCATAGTGAGCCTCGGCGATGTGCGGGTCGAGCTGCAGTGCCCGCGCAAACTCTGCCAAAGCCTCGGGATAATTCTGCTCCTGGGCGTAAGCCTGGCCCAGCATCAGGTGTACGGCCGGCACGTTCTGATCCTTTTCCAGCATCCGGGAAAAAACGCGCGCGCCGTTCTTCGCGTCACCGCTGCGGACCAGCGACACGCCGGCCGCGTAGAGCAGGCCCGCGTTGTCCGGCAACTGGTCGAGGACCGGGCGCAACGTCTCCGCGCTCTCGGCGAACTTATCGCCCATATAGTAGCAGAGGCCCAGCATCTCGCGGATGGAGAGATCATTCGGCGTGCGGCGCAACTCCCGCTCCAGCGGCCCGACGGCTTCGTCGTATTTCTCCGCGCGAAACGCGGAGACGCCCCAGTTGCGATCCAGGCTGGGGATGGAAGGCTCCCATTTCGCCGCTTGCGAGAATTCCTCGGCGGCCTGCGTGTTACGCGAGGCGCGCCCCTCAATCACCCCCAGGTTGTGATACGCCTGTCCCAGCAGAAGCGACACTGATTTCGTGTACGCAGCCTCCGCTCTGCCGTCGGATGGTTCGGAGACTCCGGGCCGCAGCATCATGGAGTGAAGCTCCTGCTGATTAGAGTCACCCTTCGCCTTCCCTGTATCGCTCCCGGCCGCGCTTGCCCCATCCTTCTGAAGTGTGGCGCGAATCCGCTCCGCCTTGGCCGACTCCGCGGCGGCCTCCTCGCTCTTACCCAGCTTGCGCAGCGCTTCCGCGAGCCCCTCGTAGGCGCCCGCCATCGCGCCATCCATCTGTTGCGCAGCCGGTGTGAGTCTGATGACGGAGCGATAGGCGTCCGCCGCTTTTGCCCATTGCTGCTCGGACGCGTAGCACTGGCCGAGATAAAAAAAAGCACGCGAATCCTCAGGTTGGCGCTTGATAGCTTCTTGTAGCGAGGTTTCCGCTTTGGCCAGTTCCAACTGGCTCTCGCTGCGCGGAACATCGGACGCCTGCGCGCTCAATACAGAGGCCAGCCCTAAATAAAAATGAACGTCCGGATACTTTGGATCCAGCGCAGCCGCGCGCTCGAATTCTCTTGTCGCCAGCTGTGTATAGTCGGTCGCCAGGAAGGCCCGCCCGATCAATACGTGCAACTGTGCGCCTTCGGGCAAGGAGTTCTTCATCTCGTCGAAGAGCACAGTCGCCAGCGACGTCTTCTTCAGTTCCAAATCGGCCAGGGCAAGGTTGTACGCTATGTCAAAGTCGGTGGTCAGGCCCAGCGCCGCGTGCAGCTCGTCGGCCGCGGCCTGATAGTTGCCCTGCAAAAAATCAATTTTGCCGAGCAGGGCGCGGGCGCGGAAATGGTCCGGATGCTTCTGCAGCACTGCCCTCGCGTCCGTTTCCGCTTTCCGCATGTCCCCGGAATAAAGCTCGGTGATGGCGAGGTCCACGGCGGGATCCGGATCATCCGGGTCCGCCGCCATCGCCTTCTGGAGCAACTGCTCCGCGGCGGGATAATCCTGTCGAGCAGCGCGAAGATTGCCCAGATGGTCGAGTCCGATGGCAATGGCCCGCCGATATTCCTTTGCCGCGCTGTCGAAATTTCCGGCCAGTTGATAGGTCTGCGCGGAATCGAAATGCTGTTGTGCGGCGTCGGTTTTGGGCACCGCGGTTCCGGCGGCCGGCGTAGTGCTCCTGGCGGCGGACTCCGCTTTTTTGGCTGGGCTCTGGGCGGCACGAGCGGGCATTGCGAGCGCCAATGCAGCGGCAAGGAATATTCCGCGGCTGATTCGGAGCGGCATCATTGTGGAGCAGATTTCGTATTCGCGGATTGCGGATATATCTCGCGCTTCAGTTTGTCATTCACAGCCTGCTGCAATTTCTGGTATATCTCCGTTTGCGTTTTTGCCTGGTCAGTCATTCCCAGCCGCGCATAGACCAGCCCCAACTGATAGTGTGTTTGCGGAACGTCGGGCCGCAGTTTCAGCGCACTTTCCAGGGCCGTGCGCGCCCCAGCGATATCTCCCTGACGCAGCCGGATCACCCCCAGCTCCTGCTGGGCGCCGGCGTGGTTAGGGTCTGTCTTCGCCACCTCTTCCAAACCCTTGCGGGCTGCGTCAAAATTTCCCTCGCGCTCATCGAGCATCGCCAGGTAATAGCTCGCGTCATTGTTCTTAGGATCGAACTGCAGGCTGCGGGTGAACTCCTGCCGTGATTCGGCTTCGTTCCCTTCGTTGTAATCAATCATGCCCAACAGATAGAGCGCGTGCGGATCGTTGGGCCGCTCCGCCACCATCTTCCGCGCAAGCGGATCCAAGATTTCCTGGAACCGCTGCGTCTCCTCCAATATCCTGCCATAGACGTACTGCGCGTCTGGATTTTTGGGTTCGAGGTCATACAGGCGCTTGGACGCCACCCTGGCGTGCTCGAGCTCCCCGATTTGCATATATTCGACCGCCAGCTTCATGAGCACCGCGGGGTCGTCCGGCTTGACCGCGTGCGCGCGCTTCAGCAGCTCCACCGAATCTTTCCAGCGGTTCTCCTCGGCGGCAAATCGGGCGGAATCGAAGAGGACGTCGAACGATTTCGGCTGCATGCGCAGCGCCTCCGCTAGCAACTGCCGCGCTTCCGCTCTGCGCCCCTCGGCTTCGCGCACCCGCGCCAGCACGTGCACGTAACCGCCACCGGGCTTCGCTGGGCGGATCGCTTCCATCAACTTCGACGCATCCTGGACATAGCCGTTGTGCAGCAGCACCGCCACGAAATCGAGCGCTGTTCGCTGCCTTGCCGGCGGCAGGCGCAATACCTGCGAGATCAGGGAAGGGACCTTGCCGGGCTGCGCGAGTTCGAAGTAATCATGGGCCAGCAGCGGAAGAACATCGGCGGGGCGCGATGTCGCTGGAATGCGCTCCACCGCCGCCACCGACTCCTGATACTTGCCAGTCTGCTCGTAGAGGGTGGCCAGCGTCAGGTTGGCATCGCGATCGTGAGGCGCAATCTTCAGTATCGCCTCGTGAGCCGCGACTGCCTCCGCCGCTTTTCCCTCTGATTGGTACAAAGCTCCCAGGCTGCGTTGCGCCTCCAGGCTGGAAGGATCAATTTCAAGCACGCGATGGAACAGCGCCTCCGCCTCTGCAACGCGCTTTTGGCGGACGCGCAGGTCGCCCATCAGCTCAAGCGCCCAGACTTCGTCCGGATGAGCCGTCAGGACGTCCCAAAGCTGCTGCTCGGCGGCAGGTAACTGATCATGGCGGATGAGATCGGCAATTCGCCCTCTGGCGGGGATTTCAGCGATGACAACGGAGGCGAGGACGAAGAGGACCACAACGAGCGCGGCTGGCTGCCGAATTCTGCACTCACTATTTACTGCGCGGCTGACCACCGACCAGGCCCCATTTCCGTATGAGTAATGGACTTGCACTCAATTAAAAAGGCGGGCTGGACCGAAGTCAAGCCCACCTTTTGCTTAGTCCGATGCGCGAGCGCCTTAGAAGACGACCTTCAGGGCGTACTGAATCTCGCGGTTACCCAGTTGGTTCGATAACGGCGTGTCGCCGAAACTCGATCCAGCCTTCAGAGTAGTTCCCGTCACGACGCCGTTGACGATCTGCCCGCCAGAGCCTACGAAGTTCAGATTCGCGTTGCTATCACCGCTGGAACCGCCATAGCGGAACATCGGATGATTGAGCAGGTTGAAGAACTCAAGCCGGAATTGCAGTTTGACCCTCTCCCCCAGTCCCGGCATGCCCCAGTTCTTGTCAAGCGAGAAGTCCACATTCCGGATGTTCGGGCCATGGCACTGTCCAACACCGCCGGGCGGTCTCTGGCCGAGCACATAGCCGTTCATGGTGAAGGCATTGGGGTTGATATACTGCAGATTGTTTCCGCTAAAGCAGGACTGTCCCGGCACCATCAACGGCCGAACGCTGTAATGATTTTGGCTGGCGTTGCCATTCACCCCCCACGGATCCCCCCTAACTGCGCCATTGGGTCCAATGACGTTGTTGTCTAGTGAGCCGGTGATGGTAAGGGCATTGCCGGTTGCGAGGCTCACAACCGTGCTGGTCTCCCATCCACCTATAACGCCTTTCACAAAGCCATTCCGCCCTTCCAGGCCAGGTAGGTTGTAAACCAGACTGGACGAGAACACGTTTGGCCGGTCGAAGTTGGCCAATCCACGGCTGGCGGACGGATTGTAGAGATCCGCAATGCCGTCCTGCATATTGGGGTAATCGCCTTCGGTGTTAGCAATGTTCTTGGACCAGGTATAACTCGTCTGCCACACCGAGTTATGCGGCATTCTATACGTAAACTGCGTCTGGAGTGAGTGATAAATGGAATCGCCGAGGTGGGCCCATTGGTAGATGGCGCCCGGCGCGCCTCCTTGCTTGGCGCCGAACGGGAACAGGTTATTTTGATTGCCCGAACCCTCAATCCAAGCCAAACGGTTCTGCGGTGGTAGTTGATCAATGTCCACGTAGGTATCGAGGTGGATGCCGCGCAGGCCAACGTAGCCGAGCTCCAGCTTGGCATTGCGGAACGGCTCGACTTCAGTTGTCAGATTCCACTGCCAACTATTGGCAAGGTTCGTGCTCAGCTGCACGCTTTGGGTTCCAGTACCACCCGGGCTAAAGTCGAGCATGTTCACGCCATTTGCATAGGTTGGGCCATCGAGCGTGCGCTCAGCGCCGCCGGCGATAGTGAACGGGGGATTACTGCCGACGAGCCGGGTGCTGGTGCCGCTGATCGGATCGCGAGTGAAGAACTGCCCAACCCCCCCGCGCAGCACAAACTTCCCGTGGCCGAATGCGTCCCATGCGAAACCAAGGCGCGGCGCAATCAGGTGGTGGTTTGAGGGAATAATGCTGCGATTCTTGGAAAAGACGCCTCCAGGAAAGTTGTTTGCCGCACAGCCATTAGGCGCCCCTGCCGCCATCACAATGCCGTTGCAGGGAGAAGTTGGATCCGGGTTGCCTGCGGCATCGACGAGATTGGGATTGTAAGCGTATGGCTCAAACCCCGCCAGCTTGTTGTCGGCCAGCACTGCGGCAGGCATGAACGACCAGCGGAAGCCGTAATCCAAGGTGAACGTCCTGGTCATCTTCCAAGTATCGCCAAAGTAGAACTCGGTATCGCGCCAGCGAGGATCGCTGATGGGGTTGTGATCGTTCTCGTTGACGCCCCACAGCGCGTTCTTCAGGATCGTGTCCGACCACTGATTGCCGGTCGGGCTACCCCAGCCCCCAAAGCCCGGGCCTCCTGAAACGGTGGGACCTGAGGCTTGGACGAAGCCCGCCCCACCCCATTGGCCGCCGGCCTCCTGGCCCTGTTCCTCGTCCTTGGCGTTTTGGTCATAAAGCACACCCATCTTGAAGGTGTGTTTGCCCTTGGTGATGGAGAAATCATCTTTCCAGGTGAACAGGTCCTGACGGTTGCCCCAGGGGCCGAGGCTCCCGAGATACGTACCGCACCAGCAAATCTGTTGCGGAAGCTGGTTGGCGTGCGTCTTGCCGCTGGTGGGGAAAATCAGGGGCATGGCGGAAACGATCTGCTGCTGTAGTTTCGGATTATCGCCGGCCTGGGTGATGTTGATGCGGTTGGCCCCCCAGGAGAAGGCAAAGTCGTTGACCATGCTGGAGCCGATGACCGTGGTCAATTTGGCCACCAGCATCTTGCTGGGCTGCGACCATGCATCGCTCACTGCCGGGAAATTCGATTCGCCCCACAGCCCACCTTCCCCATACCCGTGCAGCGGATTCTCCCAGGATTCGTTGGTGAAGTTAATCATCAAGGTGGTGCGCTTGGTGAGGTTGTAGTCGCCTCGCACGTTGTCTTCGCGCCAGTTCAGTGGAATTCCCACCGACGCTACCCAGTCATGCAAAGCGCAGAGATTGCTGATGTTCGGAACTGGAAGCTGGGAAAGATAAGCCTGGCCGGCAGGGCTGAGCTGGCCGGAGGGAATAACGTAACCCGGGCCCCCAGCAAATGGCTGACCGGTTGCTGGGTCGACCCCAAATGGCACACCGGCTGATGCGTCAGCTGAGTTTGGGTCATTGGGCATGGCTGGCCCACCGCAAGGGACATTACCGCCCGAAGCGGTTTTTGTCAGAGAAAAGGTTGTCGGATCAAGAGGATTAACAACGGCGCCGGCCGCAATCCTGGCCGCCGCCAAATCGTTGAAATTGCCACCGATCTCCGCTTGTGTCGGGATCCAGTTCTGGCGCACCGCTCCGCGACGCTCTCTGTTCCACTCTTCCGAATAGAAGAAGAAGAGCTTGTCCTTCTTGATCGGTCCGCCTACGGTGAAGCCGTAATCGTTGCGGCGCAGGAAGTTCTTCTTTCCGCAAACAGCGGGATCGACGCAGCCAAGTTTCTGCTGGCCGAGGAAAAAGTTTGCGGCATCGAGCTTATCGTTGCGACCGAAATAGTAGGCATCGCCGTGAAACGCGTTCCCGCCCGCTTTGGTGATGAGGTTGATCTGCGCGCCGCCGGCGCCGCCATACTCAGGGCCGTAGCTGTTGCGCAGGATCTTAAATTCCTGAATGGCGTCCACCGAGGGATAGATAAGAATGGTGCGCTGCGAGCCTATGTCATTATTGTTGCTCCCGTTCACCTGCCACTGGTTGGCATTGGCGGGTGCGCCGCTGAAGGAGATGTCAACCCCCGCCAGCAAGCCCTTGTTCTTATTATCGAAGCCTCCTCCCACTGCAGCGCCCGGCATCAGTGTGGTCAACTCGATGAAGTTGCGGCCGTTCAGCGGCAATTGGCTCACCTGCTCGGTCAGCATCACGTTGCCCACTTCGCCGTTCTCCGTGTTCAAATTGACCGCCGCCGCCTCCACGGTCACCATCTCCGTGGTGGCGCCCATCTCCAACTTCAGGGTGCTCGTCGTCACCGTAGCAACGTGCACTTCCACATCCTTCTGCGCCAGCGCCTTGAACCCTTCCTTTGTCGCACTGATCGTGTAGAATCCGACCGGCAGGTTGAGAAAGCTGTAATTGCCCTGCGCGTTCGAGGTGGTCGTGCGCACAGCTCCGTTAGCCTGGTTAGTCAGCGTCAGGGCGGCGCCTGGAAGCACAGCACCGCTCGGGTCAGTGACCGTTCCGTCGATATCGCCGGTGGTCTTCTGGGCAAACGAAAACGGCAGAAATGTGACAAATGAAACAGCAAGAACGGCGATGAGCTTCAACAGCCTCGAACCCATAGACCCCTCCGGGAAGAACATTTGAGTGCAGCCTATCACTTTCCACGATTAATACTTTTGAACTACTTAAGATGCACAGCATTTAACGGCAACTGTCTTGCATTGTCAAGCTAAAAAAACGATATTCTAGTGGCGACGCTGTTTCCATATTTCCATATAACAATATCTATTTTCATATAACGATATCTCCGCGATCGGGTCCATCCGGGCGTTTCAAGAGGCTGGGGTTACAGGTTCCAAAAGATGTTTCTGCGGTGGGCTTCGACGACATTATGGTATCGACGCGAAGTCTTTCGAACTACCGAGCGGCTGCCGGCGAGCAAAACAGAAGCTCTCCGCAGTATAATGGCCAAGCTCCTGACATTTATCATCGTTAATCTATGCTCCAATCTATGCCCCGGCGTCCTCTCCTTTCCATGTGCTGCGTGCTGCTACTGTCTGCCTGCTCGCTGGCCGCCCAGAATAACTCCTCCACCACTCCGGTTCCGCAGTTCGTGGATGTCGCGCCGCAGGTCGGGCTGACAGTTTCACATTTGGCCTCCAAAGAGCAGCACTACATCATTGAATCCGTGGGCGGCGGAGTGGGCTTCTTTGACTGCGACAACGACGGCCGGCTCGACATCGTCGTCACCAACGGATCAAGTGTTGACCGCTACCGCGCCGGCGGCGACCTGATGGTCACGCTTTATCACCAGGGCGCCGACGGCAAATTCACCAACATCACCGAGCAGGCCGGACTGACGGTGAAAGGCTGGGGCATGGGCGTTGCCGTCGCCGATTTCGACAACGATGGCAATCTGGACCTGTTCGTCACTGGCTACGGACACAGCGTCCTCTATCGCGGACTCGGCAACTGCAAGTTTGAAGACGTCACTGAGAAGGCCGGGCTTGGGGGAATTACCGGCTTTGCCACCGGCGCCGCCTGGGGCGATTATGATCGCGATGGTCACGTGGACTTGTTCGTCTCCCGTTATGTGCACGTGGATATGGATCATCTGCCTGCCTTCGGCAGCGACGAAAAATTCTGCCGCTTCAAGGGCGTGCTGGTGCAATGCGGACCCTGGGGGATGCCGGGCGAAGGCGACTACCTGTTTCACAATCGCGGTGACGGCACCTTCGAGGATGTCTCAAAAAAAGCGGGAATGAACGATCCACAGCACCGCTATGGTCTGGGCGCAATCTGGGCTGATTACGACGACGACGGCTGGCCTGATCTGTTCCTGGCGAACGATGCCGGCCCCAACTTCCTTTACCACAACCGCCACGACGGCACCTTCGATGAGGTTGGTATGCTGGCCGGCGTGGCCCTCGGCAATGACGGCCAGGAACTCGGCTCCATGGGAGTGGATTTCGCCGACTACGATCATGACGGCAAGCTCGACCTGTTCGTCACCAACTACACCGAACAGGTCAACAACCTCTACCGGAACCTGGGTGGAGGCGCCTTCTCGGATATGTCGTGGCCGGCGAAACTCGGTCAGCCAAGTTATCGCTATGTAAAGTGGGGCACCGGTTTCGTAGATTTCGACAACGACGGCTGGGTAGACATATTCATCAACAATGGGCACGTCTATCCGCAGGTGGATTTTATTCCTAACAGCCCTGGCTACAAAGAGCCCATGCAGATGTTCCGTAACAATCACGACGGAACGTTCGAAGATATCTCCAAAGCCTCAGGCGTGTTTGAGATGCCGCCCGAATCGCGCCGTGGCGCTGCTTTTGGCGACGTTTATAACGACGGCAACATGGACATTCTGGTGCTCAACATGGGCCAGGCACCGTCGCTGCTGATCAACAAGACCCGCAACAGCAACCACCGCGTTGCCTTTCACTTGATTGGAACCAAGAGCAATCGTGCCGCCATCGGCGCCCGGGTCACCATTCACGCCGCCGGAGTCATGCAGTTCAATGAAGTTCGGGGCGGCGCCAGCTATCTCTCGCAGAACGACCTGCGGCTGCACTTCGGCCTGAGCGCGGCCGAGAAAATGGACACGGTGGAAGTTTCCTGGCCCAGCGGCCAGACCGACACGCTGCGCGATGTCCCCGCCGATTTTATCTACACGATCACGGAGGGCAAGGGGACCACTGCTCGCGTCCCGCTGCCTCCGCCGCTGAAGCCAGACCCTCCCGCCTCCGCAGCGACCGCGAACCGTTGATTTCCCTCCAACTGTAGCTTGAGTTGCTAGCCGCCGTTGAGGTGATCAGACTAGAATCCCCAATATGTTGAGGTCTGTCTCGGTTCCTGGCGTCCTGCTCCTGATCATTTTAGTGGCGCCTCGCGCCTTCCGAATATCCGCAGAGTCGGCGGCGAGTAAGTCAGCGTCGAGCAAGCGCAAAGAAGTCAGTACTGCAACTGAAATTCGGGTGATCGATCCCGGTTGGTGGCCGACCAAGGGAACTCCCGCGCGCGATCAGTATGTAGGCTCGGAGACTTGTGCACGCTGCCATCAGAATATAGTTGAGACGCAGAAGAATACGCCTATGGCCCATGCAGTGAAATCGGCAACGGCAGATGCGTTCACAAATATTCCCCACGCAATGCACTTTCGCACCGGGTCCTACGATTATTCGCTTTCCCAGACGGCGACCGGTGCTGAGTATTCGACCACCAACGGCCAGCAGTCCGCCTCGGCGGCCTTGAACTGGGTATTCGGAGACCGGCAGTTCGGGGATACTTTTCTATATCAGCAGAACGGAATCTATTTTGAGAGCCGGGTGAGCTACTACCGGCAACTAAACGGATTGGACTTGACAACCGGAAGGACTCGGTTTGCGCCTACGCGCATCGAGACTGCGCTCGGCCGGCGCATGTCCCCGGACGAACCTCCGTTGTGCTTCGGGTGCCATTCCACGGCCGCAAGCACGGATGGTCAATTTCATCCCGAACGATTGATTCCGGGCGTCACCTGCGAAGCATGCCATGGCCCGGGAGCGCAGCATGTGGCGCAGATGAGCCTCGAACACGATGCGAAGACTTCGACGCTCATTCTCAATCCTGCCCGCCTGAGCCCGGCTGACTCGGTGGATTTCTGTGGCGCCTGTCACCGTACTTCTGCCGATGTCAGCCTCAGCTTCATAACTGGGATCTTTAACCTGCGGTTTCCTGCCTACCGTTTAGAGCAAAGCCGCTGCTGGGGAAATGGCGATGCGCGACTCACCTGCATAGCGTGCCACGATGCCCACAAACCCCGAGTGCAAGAGGCTGCCTTCTACGACAAAGTGTGCGTGGGATGCCATTCGGCAGCGAGCGCCGGCTTGAAAGACCGAGGTCATGCGATCGACACCTGCAAGGTTTCAAACCGCGACTGTGTGAGTTGCCACATGCCGAAATATACGATCCCTTCTATGCATACCGACTTCACGGACCACAAAATAACAGTCCATGGAGACCAGTTCACCGAATGAGTAACCGGAGCAGAAGCATTCTCAGAGCGGCGCGTATTGTAGGCCTCAACCTGGCATGGATGTGTCCGCTTTTCCTTTGCGGATTTGCGCTGCGAGATACATCGGTGAACGCCCAAGAGAAGGCGGCGCAGCCAAGGTTTAAGAACCTGCAAGTTTTGAAGGACGTTCCTCCGGACCAGCTGATTCCGGCGATGCAGTTCATAACGGCATCGTTGGGCGTCGAGTGCGAGTTCTGCCATGTTCGCGATGCCTTCGATAAGGACGACAAACAGTCGAAGCAAACCGCCCGCCGCATGATCCAGATGATGTTCGCCATTAATACGAGCCAATTTCAGGGTGAACGAGCTGTTACTTGTTACACCTGCCACCGCGGTTCTGCGAAGCCCGTGAGTATACCGATGGTGGACAGCAAGGCGCCGTACGTTTCCGAGGCTCGATTGGCAGCGGACCCAGCGGCTGCGGGTCGGACCGATCTGCCATCGGCGTCCGATGTGATCGAAAAGTACATACAAGCAGTTGGACGCGCCCCCGCGATCCAGAATATATCGAGCCGCGTCGAAAGGGGCACCGTTACTTTTGGCGTCGGGCCTGGCTTTCCTGTCGAAATTCTCTCCAAATCACCGTTCCGACAGGCCATGATTGTGCATTTGGCCGCGGGAGACAGCTCTACGGTATTTGATAGTCAGAGCGGATGGCTCAGGTCCCCGGCAGGCCCTGCTCGCGACATGCCTCAGGAGGACATCGAAGGCGCGAAGCTGGACGCCGATTTGCAATTCCCGATCAATGTGAAGAAGAGCTTCCAGGAGTTGAAAGTCATAAGGACAGAAAAAGTTGGTGAGCACGACGCGATCCTGTTATTCGCCATGAACTCGTCTGGCCCGCCCCTGGAGTTGCATTTCGACCGGCAGACCGGGCTGTTGCTCCGGCAGCTGCGTTTTGGCTCGTCGCCCCTCGGTCTTAATCCCACCCAGATCGACTACGGTGATTACAAAACATTCGATGGCGTACAAGTTCCTCTGCACTTGGTTATTACCCAGCCTAATCGAACGCTGGACATTCATTTGCTCCAAGTTACGCAAAATGTCCCCGTAGATGACGCGAAGTTTGCGCGTCCGTAGGCTCTGGCGCGTGGCCCGCTCAGGCGTGGGGATGTTCACACGTCACAGACATTGATCCAAGGCCGCGAAGTACCACGAAGGCTTTTTGGTCTCAGGCATTTCCTTCGTGTACCTTCGTGGCCTTGGTGGTTAACGGTTTCGCAGACTGACCCACTACCCGGCCGGGCGCACCGCCGCCGTGTTCTGGAACGACTGGGAGAACCGGGCTTCCAGGAACTCGCCCAGCTCGGCTGTCGTCCGATCGTTTAGAGCTTCGATCCCGCGGTGTCGGGACCTTCCATAAAAAGAAAAATGTTCGAAAAGTCCAAGCAATCAGCCGGGAACACCTGGTGGCACTTCCGGTAGGGGAGCCCATATACGACGTGATTGTGAACGCGGTGAATTAGAATGCATCCATTGAGCCGCGAGTCGCAGTCTTAGACACAGGAGGATGATGCGGACGACGGACCCTGGCGTAGTGCTCGTTAAGATGGAGCCTGCCTGCGGGATCTGTTGCGGGAACAGTCAGTGCACTTTGATCTCAATCCTTATGCGCTCCAGGTTCTATCGGATATTCCCCACGGCGGCGATGTTTTTCCTGCTGGTGGGAGCAGGCGGTGGGCAGAATACGACTCGGATCACTCTTGATCAGGCCATTGATCTGGCGCTGGCGCACAACCATTCGCTCAAGGCGACGCGAACCCTGATTCTTCAGAATCAGGCCCAGGAGATCACTGCCAACCTCCGCCCGAATCCGACTTTGGGAGTAGACGCACAGTTCATTCCGTTCTTCAGTCCACAAGACTTTTCCGCGGACAATCTAAACACCACGCAGCAGTTCGATATTGGGATCGGTTACCTTTTCGAGCGCGGTCACAAGCGGCAGGGGCGATTGCAGGCCGCGCGTGATACTACAGCCGTCACGCGAGCCCAGGTGGCCGATGCTGAGCGCACGCTGGCGTTCAATGTTGGCCAGCAGTTCGTAAACGTGTTGCTGGCGGAATCGACGCTCCAGTTTGCGCTCGAGGATTTGAAGGATTTTCAGCAAACGGTCGACATCAGCGAGGAGCAACTCAAAGCGGGATTCATTGGCGAAGGCGATTATCTGAAGATCAAGCTACAGTTGTTGCAGTTTCAGACGGACGTCTCTTCGGCCCGCCTGGCGAAAGTGCAGGCGCTGGTCGGACTGCGCGAGTTCCTGGGCTATGACGCAGTACCGGCCGACTACGACGTGGTGGGCGATCTCTCGTATCAGCCGCTGAAAGGCAACCTGGATGACTTGCAGGCGCGGGCGCTGCGGGAGCGGCCTGATTTCCGTGCCGCTGAACTAGCGATCACCGCCGCGCAGAGTCAAATCCAGCTGGCCAAAGCGAACGCCAAGGTCGACGTAACCGGTACCTTCGATTTCACCCACGTTTCGGCGGAATACACCGGTTCACTTTTCGCCAACTTTGCTTTGCCGGTCTTCAACCGCAATCAAGGAGAGATCGCACGCACCGGCCATGCCCTCACCCAGGCTCAGGAGCAGCAGCTATCGGCGAGCGATACCGTGCTTTCCGACGTTGCCAATGCCTTTGAGGCAGTCAAGAGTAACGACGAAGTGGTGCAGCTTTACACCTCCGGCTACCTCAAACAGGCGCAGGACTCGCGCGACATCAGTGAGTACGCTTACAAGCGAGGCGCCGCCAGTCTCCTCGATTTTCTGGATGCCGAGCGCAGCTATCGGTCGGTCCAGTTAGCCTATCGCCAGGCGCTGGCATCTTATATGACTGCGCTCGAACAGCTGAAGGAAGCGGAAGGGACAAGGAATCTCCCATGAGGAAACTGCCGTGAATTTTCACGCCGATGGTTGTCGGTGGCTGGCTGCGTTCGCCGGCGCGTCCGCGATCATCCTGATGTTTGCCGGTTGCGGAGGGTCCGGGTCGAAGGCCTCCGCGGATTCGAGTGCCGCCAGGAAATCAGACAAAGCAGAGCTGTTCTCCATCCCCCAGGAACAGATGGCGCATGTGCAAGTGCTGACGGTTGCACCGGCGACATTGCCTCGAACCCTCCGGCTGACGGGATCCGTGGCTTACAACCTGTTTCGCACGACGCCGGTTATCAGCCAGGTAAGTGGACCGATCAGCAGGATCGTAGTCGTGCCCGGCCAGAGAGTGAAAAAGGGCGACCCCATGTTGTACGTGGCGAGTCCGGATTATTCGCAGCTCCGCACCAATTATCTAAAAGCCAAGGCCGCCTACGCGCTGACGGAAAAGGCCTATGATCGCGCTCATGATTTGTATGAGCACAAAGCGATTGCCGAGCAAAACCTGGAGCAGGCGCAGTCGGCCGAGCTACAGGCGAGTGGCGATTTGGCATCGGCACAAGCCGCATTGAAAGTGATGGGAATTGCGGATCCCGACGCGCTCGTGCAGGGTCCCTCTTCCTTTGAGGTTCCCCTGAAAGCGCCGATCGGCGGCGAGGTCGTCGAGCAGGATGTGTCCCCGGGGCAACTTATTCAACCCGGCGCCACACAGTGTTTCATGATTTCGGATACGGGCAACGTTTGGGTGCTGGTCAATATCTATCAGAAAGACTTGCCCTACGTGCGCGTCAGAGATACGGTTGCGATCCAGACGGATACTTATCCCGAGGTCTTCCACGGCCGCATTGCCTACGTCGCGGCCTCGCTCGATCCGAACACGCGCACGCTGCAGGCGCGCATCGAGACCAACAATCCTGGTGAAAAACTGAAGAAGGACATGTACGTGGTTGCGATCGTAAACGCGGGCTCGATCCCGAATGCCATCGCGCTCCCCGATGCCGCTGTCCTGCGCGATAGCGAGAACCAGCCCTTTGTTTATGCCGCGGTATCTTCGAACCAGTTTGCCAGACGCACAGTTACGCTCGGAGAAAGCCTGAACGGAAAGACGCAGATTACGAGCGGGTTGAAGGTCGGCGATCAAGTCATCGGAAATGGCAGCTTATTCTTGCAGTTTGCCAACGAACTGCAGCGCTAGGATCGGACAAGCATTAGATCGGACAAGCATTAGATGAGAGTTACAACAACTCTGGAAAGATATAGCCAGATAGTGTCCACCACAACCGAATGATCCATCGAATAGTCCAGGCAGCGCTCCGGCAACGGTTTCTAGTGCTGATGCTGACCGCTTTCATCACGGTCGGCGGCATCCTCTCTTTTCAGCGGATGCCGGTGGACGCCTATCCCGACCTCTCGCCTCCGCAGGTCGAGATCATCACCCAATGGCCGGACCACGCCGCCGAAGAAGTCGAACGGCAGGTCACGCTTCCTCTGGAACTCCAGATGAACGGCGTTCCCCGGATGGTAGTGATGCGGTCCAAGTCGCTCTACGGTTTGTCCGATCTGATCCTGACTTTCGAAGAAAGCACCGACAGCTATTTTGCACGGCACATTGTATTTGAGCGGCTGGCCCAAGCCACTCTGCCCGCGGGAGTGATCCCGACCCTCGCGCCCCTGTTCAGCCCCAGCGGTCTGGTCTATCGCTACGTGCTGGAGAGTCCAGACCGCTCACCGCAGGAATTAAAGACGATCGAGGACTGGGTGGTGCAGCGCGCCTATCGCTCTGTGCGCGGCGTGGCCGACGACTCGGGCTTCGGTGGAACGGTGATGCAATACCAGGTGCTGCTCGATCCGGCGCGCATCTACGGCTATCACCTGACCATTCCACAAGTGATCACGGCGCTCTCCGCCAACAACGCGAATGCCGGCGGAGGATTCTATTCTCAGGGCGGCCAGTTCTACTACGTGCGCGGCATCGGACTGGTGCGCAACACGGATGAGATCGGCAACATCGTCGTGGGCGCCAACAAGGGTGTGCCGGTCCGTGTGCGCGACATCGGAGAGGTAACGATTGGGCACGCGCCGCGCCTGGGCGAATTCGGCTTCCAGAAAAATGACGATGCGGTAGAGGGCGTCATTCTGATGCTTCGCGGCGAACAGACCCAGACCGTCCTCAAAGAAGTTGAGGCGAAGACCGAGGAACTGAACCGCCAGATCCTTCCGCCCGACGTCAAGATTCATCCTTATTATGACCGCAGCGAACTGGTAAGCCTCACGACGGACACGGTCGAGGCCAATTTGCTTCGCGGCATGGTGCTGGTTTTGATCGTGCTGATTTTCTTCCTGGTCAGTTTCCGGGCTGCGGTCATCGTTGCCCTCACCATTCCACTCTCACTGCTGTTTGCCTTCATCGTGCTTCACGCGCACGATGTGGCCGCGAATTTGCTCTCCATCGGCGCCATTGATTTCGGAATAGTCATTGATGGCACCGTGGTCATGATTGAAAACATATACCGCGAACTGGCGCTGCGAGAGGGACAACAGTACAACCTGAACGAAGTGATTCTGGCGGCGGCGAAAGATGTGGATCGCCCGATTTTCTATTCGGTGGCCGTCATTCTCGCCGGGTATCTGCCGATTTACGCGCTGACCGGAGCCTCCGGCAAACTATTCCACCCCATGGCTGAGACCATGTCGTTCGCGCTGGTCGGCGCGCTCATTCTGACGCTCACATTGATACCCGTGCTCGCCTCCTACTGGTTCAAGAATGGAGTGCATGAGAAACCGAATCGCGCCTATGAATGGATGAAGCGGAAATATGCGGTTCAGCTGGATTGGTCGCTCAACCATCCCAAGACCACCATGTTGATCGCGACCCTGATCTTCGGTGCGACCCTCTTGTTGGTGCCCTTCATCGGCGGAGAATTCATGCCTCACCTCGACGAAGGCGCGCTTTGGGTCCGGGCGACGATGCCCTACACCATTTCTTTTGAGGAGGCCAGTAGCATCGCTCCTCAGATACGCGACATTCTCATGTCGTATCCGCAGGTTACGATCGTGGGTTCCGAGTTAGGACGGCCGGACGACGGCACCGATGCCACCGGCTTCTTCAACTGCGAGTTCTATGTTGGCCTGAAGCCGTACAAAGACAAATCGTGGAGCGGGGAGGTCAGTGACAAGAAACAACTGATCGAATCTATCAACAAGAGACTTAGCGCCTTTCCCGGAATCATTTTCAACTATACCCAGCCCGCCGAAGATGCGGTGGACGAAGCACTCACCGGCCTCAAGAGTTCTTTAGCGGTCAAGATTTATGGTGAAGATCTGAATGTCCTTCAGGACAAGGCAATCCAGATCAAGAATGCGCTGTCGAATGTGCCCGGGTTCACCGAGCTTACGGTAGTGCGCGAACTTGGCCAGCCCAGCCTCCTCGTCGATGTCGATCGGAACAAAATCGCTCGCTATGGGATTAATGTTGCGGATGTGGAAGCGGTGATTGCGGCCGCTGTGGGCGGGCAGGCGGTCACCCAGGTCATTCAAGGAGAGAAGCTGTTCGATCTCGTGGTCCGCATGCAGCCGCAATTTCGCAGCAACGCACATGAAATCGGAAACTTGTTAGTAGGCACGCCCGATGGGCAGCAGATCCCACTCGCTCAGCTCGCCAACATTACGCAGGGGAATGGCGCGTCCTTTATCTATCGCGAAAATAACTCTCGCTACATCGGCGTGCAGTACAGCATCGAAGGGCGCGACTTGGAGCGGGCGGTGCGGGACGGCCAGGCCGCCGTGAAGAAGGCCACCACGCTGCCGCAGGGATACACGATGTCATGGGGCGGCGAATACAGCCAGTTTCTCGAAGCTAGATCGCAGATGTATTTTATTGGCCCACTCGCGATCGTGCTGATTTTCATGATCCTGTTTGCCCTCTACGGCAACTTCAAATTCCCAGTCACCATCGCCCTCGGAGTCATTATGACCGAGCCCGTAGGAGCCCTGGTTGCTCTGAAACTCACTCATACCCCCTTCAGTGTTTCTTCCGTGTTGGGTCTTCTGGCGTTGCTTGGAGTTTCCGTGGAGACAGCCGTCATTCTCGTCTCCTACATCAACAAGTTGCGCCTCGAGGGAAGGGGCATACGAGCGGCCACCCGGGAAGCCTCGTTGCTTCGGCTCCGTCCCATCATGATGACAGCTCTTGTCGCCTGCCTGGGATTGTTGCCTGCGGCCTTATCCACTGGCATCGGATCGGATACACAAAGGCCCTTTGCCATCGTCATTGTTGCCGGTCTCATCTCCCGCCTCTTCATCGGGTTCTTCATCAATCCTGTGTTGTACGAGATGGTCGCCCGTGAGGGCGATGTGCTGCAGGTATAGAGAATGGTGTCTGGATTCGGGAAGAGACGGCAAGTTCTACAGACCCGCCAAGAAGCCCGTAACGTTGCGTCTTGATTCTGATATCATCGCATGGCTCAAAGCCGACGGCCGCGGCTATCAGACTAGGGCGAATTGGCTTCTGCGACATGCGATGCTTCACTACACTAACAGCGACCGCAATGTCGTTCCGCAACCCGGCATGACTAGACATCAAAAAAGGTACGCTCTTGAACACTCGCCTACAAAATCCGTTTGACACTGTCGAGAATGCCCACGATTACGTGCGGCTTTTGGTCGAGGCCATCGCCGAAGCCAAAAGCGAGATCGCAGCCGACCTCGCTGCGGACGCTAAGGCGCAGCCGCCACGCCGAGTGGAGGCTCTACGACTGGTGCAATTCAAACTAGACAAGCTGGAGCAGCAGTTGCAAAGCAGCAGCCGTCTGCTGAACGACCTGCGCACCTTGCGGCGGCTTCTGTTCGACGAACGGCCCGAATCCACTGCGGCCGGACAAGACCCTGCCGCGTAGATTGGTTTACGCTCTCAATTTTTCGGCAAACTTCTTTTCCAACTTCGCCAGCTTCGGCGAGATCACAAACATGCAATAAGGCTGGCGCGAATTTTCGTTGTAGTAATTCTGATGGTAGCCTTCGGCCGCGTGGAATTCCTCTGCCGGCTCGACTGCGGTCACGATCGGTTCAGGGAATGCCTTGGCCGCCGTCAACTCCGCAATCGTGTTCTCGGCGATCTTCTGCTGTTCGTCGTCGCTGTAGAAAATCACCGAACGATACTGCTCGCCAGCGTCATTTCCCTGCTGATTCAGCGTGGTCGGATCGTGCACCGCGAAGAAGACGTCGAGCAGATCGCGATAGCTGATTTGGTCGGGATCGAAGGTGATGCGCACGACTTCCACATGCCCAGTATCCCCGTTGCACACCTGACGATAAGTCGCCTGATCGGCGCGCCCGCCCATGTAGCCCGACTCGACATGGATTACGCCCGTGAGACGTTGAAAAACAGCTTCGATGCACCAGAAGCAACCGCCGCCGAAAACTGCTGTTTGCTCTTTTGCCATGGTGATTAGATGCCCGCGAGTTCGCGAAGTTCCGCGATTGTAGTGGAGCGCCGGGCGTCCCCGCCCGGCCACCTCGCTGCCAGACGCGCGCGATGCAAGTCTCTCACCGGCTTCACTGAACCAGCTTCACTGAACCAGCCTGCTACTGAACCTCGAGCGACACCACGTCCCCGTCGCCATCCTGACGTTCGCGATAATTGAGTGCCACGCTCTTGTTCTTCCAGTCGCAGGAGAACTCGTCCGCTCCGATCAGAACCAAATGTCTGCTGTCGCCAACGTGCAGCTTAAGAGATCGGCCTCCAGCCACCACGCTCAGCAATGCCTGCGGTGCGGCGGAGCAGTCCACAGCGGCCAGTTTCCCTTTGATGAATCGAACCGGAGTTGACGGTGTCGGCGCTTCCACCTCGATCGCGGCCTCAATTTTCCCCTCTGGCATGCCTGCGTGATCGCGTGCCGCCTCGACATTCTCTGACGTTCGGACCTCGATTTGTGGACGAAACGACTTTGACCGCTCTTTGAAGCTCTCAGCCTGCGCCAACACTGCATTGGCCTGACTTGCCACCTGGGGATTCCCGCTACCCGCGAGACCGCGTAACAGCGCGATAGCCTCGTTCACCTTGCGATTCGCCATGTAGATATTGGCAAGATTGATTTGATACGTCTCATTCCTGGGAGACAATTCCACCGCCTTCTTCATGGTCGTCAGACCTTTTTCGGGCTCACCGGAAAACGCCTGCGCCCAAGCCAGCAGCGAGTAAGCGTCGGCCAGCTTCGGATCGAGCGCAATGGCGGTTTCCAGTTCCCTTTTCATCTCATCCGACTTGGCGCCACTCGCCAGGCCCGCGCGATTCATCAGCATGGCATTGTAATAATGCACACGAGGATCTTTGCTGTCGCGTTCGGCGGCACGCCGAAAATATTCCCCGGCCTGCTCAAAGTCCTGCCGCTGTAGATAGGCGTACCCTGCGCCCCGCAGCGCAGAAGCGTTGTCGGGATCCATCTTGAGCACGTCCTGAAATTCGCCAAGCGCCCGGTCGTGGTGGTCAAGGGAGTGGGCGTCGATGTCGGCCAGCACGGCGCGCGCATCCGCCGGATTCACGGGCCTCTCGGTAAACTGCGCGGCCACAATGCCCGATGGGGTCGGAATCGGATAGTACTTGAATCGGCCACTGCTCAAATAATTACGGAGCACTTTATCGAACTGCTCGGGCGTCATCCCAAAAGCTTGCTGGATCGCCTGTTCAATGGGTTTCTTCTGGTTGAGCCGTGCGTCAAAATATTCCGCCAGCTTAAGCATCAGCTGATTGTCATAGAGATAATGCACCACGAGGCTGGACTCCGCATAAAACATGCTGCGATGATCCCCACTCTCGTTATAAGTCTTCGAATACTGCTGCACGCGAAACAGATCGGCAACTCGCATCATTCCGGTCTGTTGAAGGACGCGATAGGTCTCCTCGGGGATCTTGCCAACGCGCGCTTCTTTGTTATCGACCTCGATGCTTGAAAAATACTCGGCGAACCCCTCTTCGAACCAGGGATCGGTGCGTATCGACAGATTACCGTCCATCAACTGATGCGCATATTCGTGGAAGACCACGGACCAGGGATTATCGACAGACATATCGAGCATGATAAAGCTGCGATCCTCGCCGCCCTGAAACAGCCCGGCAAGTTCCGTGGGTTTTCCGTTAAAGATCGGCGCCACCTGCCGCATCTCCTTAGAACTTCGGAAGGCCACGATTTGGAGCGGCACCGACAGATTCACGTGTGCTTTGATCATCAGAGTTCCGAACACGGAGCGCATCTGCTCGAAGTGGAGTGCGACATCCCGGCCTCGTTTGTCGCCGGCGTCGGTAATAACGGAAAAGTTCGGCGAACGTACTTCCACCCACTGCGGTTCGCCGGCAAAACTCTGATGTGACCAAAGAATGAGGCATCCGAGCGCAAAAAAAGCTCTAAGAAATCGCATGACCGCCCTCCCCCGAGAAACGGCACGAGAACGAATGGTACCGCATAATGAGGCCGCGCGAATCACTATTTTGTGAGGGAAATTGCGCGACCGTATCTCTATATCGGGCAGCCAAGTAACACCTGGGAGGCGACTTACACAGCCACGGTGAACGACGTTTCCGTGCGGGTAACTGGCCGGTAGAGCGTGTCGCGCTCAATCGGCTCGCGCCCGGCTTCCTTAATCAAACGCACCAGGTCATGCCGCTGCAACCCTTGGGGAGTGGTCGCTCCCGCATCGTGGTAAATCTTTTCCTCGACGACAGTGCCGTCAATATCGTCGGCCCCAAATCGCAGGGATATCTGCGCAATCTTCGGCGTCATCATCTGCCAGTAAGACTTCACGTGCGGGAAGTTATCGAGCATCAGGCGGCTGACGGCAATCTGCTTGATGTCGAGCATGCCCGTGGTCGTAAAAAGATGCTGCAGCGGCGTGTTCGCCGGATGAAAGGCCAGCGGGATAAACGTTTGGAAGCCGCCCGTTTCATCCTGCAGGGCGCGCAGCTTGAGCAGGTGGTCGACACGGTCTTCGTCATTCTCGATGTGGCCGTAGAGCATGGTAGCGTTCGACTTCAGCCCGATCTGGTGCGCAAGGCGCGCTGTATCGAGCCATTGATCGCCATCAATTTTGTGATCGCAGATAATGTGCCGCACCCGGTCGGCAAAAATCTCAGCGCCTCCGCCCGGCAGCGAATCGACACCCGCTTCTTTCATTTTTTCGAGCGTCTCGCGGATCGTCAACTTCGCTCGCTTCGCCAGATACGCGACTTCCACCATGGTGAAGGCCTTCATGTGGACCTGTGGAAACCGCTCTTTCAATCCGGAGACCAGGTCGAGAAAATACTGGAACGGCAAATCGGGATGCAGCCCGCCGACAATATGAAACTCCGTGACCGCTTCGGTGTAGCCCGAAGCCGCAGTCGCGAAGGCTTCTTCGAGCGCCATTGTGTAAGCGCCGGGCGAATCTTTTTTACGGCCAAAAGCGCACAACCGACATGCGGCCACGCAGACATTCGTCGGATTGATATGGCGATTGACGTTGAAGTATGCCTTGTCGCCATGCATTCGCTCACGAACCCAGTTGGCCAGCCAACCCACAGCCAGGATGTCGCCCGTCCCGTAGAGGGCAAGCGCATCGGCCTCGTTCAGGCGTTCACCCGCGAGGACTTTATCCTTGATCGGGACGAGGCGCGGATCGTCGGTCTGAAATGGGTGCGAAGCAGGCATTGATATTGATGATACCGCAGGAAGTGATATAAATCACAGGGGCCATGCGGGTGCCCTAAACTCACCGCGTCGGCCGCCAATTCGCGTTATGAGTATAGATATAGCAAACATCATCGGAAGGATGATTGTACCTGCGGCAGTGCTCGGTGTCCTGGGATTACTACGCAGATATCTGCCCGCTCGCAAGACTGATCCGCAAGCACAACTCGATTCGAATGGCGACGTCGAGGACTTCAGCAACGCCAATACCGCGGTCTACGCCAGCATGATTGTTGTCGGAATCGCTTTTGCTTTTTCGGTGCACTGGGCACTGGTTGCGACTAATCGTTACTTAGCCGAAGCAGATGGTCGAGCGACATTCCTTGTGCTGCCCAGCAGCGCAATATGGTGGCTCTTTCCCGGGGTTGGAGCGCTCTGCTTAAGCTGGGAAATTACTCTCTTCCTGTGGTCGCTCTTCGGTGGTCGCGGTAGAGTAACGCGTTTTATCGACTGGACTAGCGAACGCGCCGGT